>FLNY01000204.1_pt1 | contig 15514 bp, 16 predicted proteins | sample 1140381 | NCBI WGS metagenome assembly FLNY01 (sample SAMEA3878172, study PRJEB12797) | bioreactor metagenome | biome: Moose rumen | place: Sweden | collected 2011-10
GTAGTCGTAGGTAATTATCTCGGTGCCACGAGTGATAACAACTTTTTGAATAAGACCTTTCATAAGCGTTGCGAGGTAGACATCGCCAGTGTAGCTGGGATCTACATCTTCGAGGGTGATAACCTCTTCGGAAGTAAAGGTTGAAGCTGTCTGACCTTCAACATCGTCAGTTGCTTTGATAAAGGTCTTCAGTTCGCCCGAAGCTTCGGTGGTAAACTTAAAGCTGGCTGCGTTGGTCTTGCCGACAGCGTATGGGATGTCCGTTGTTGTGCCGTCTTCGCTGACGAACTTAATGGATATTTTGTCTCCTTTTTGCAGTCCGAAGATTACGATTGCGTTGTTTTTATTGTTGCCGTGATAAGCACCATAATATTCGGTAGTTACGTCGTTGCCTTCGCTGTCCGTCGTTGTGATATTTAGTTTCTTTAATTTTTGGTCGCTGTTAGTTCCGAACCATACTGTGCCTTCCTCAGGAAAGTTGGTGCCAGTATAGCCAGTATGATGACGACCAGTTTTGCCAGGGTCTCGATCATCATTACCCCACGAGGAACTACTTATTGTAAATGATTTGGCGCGAGTTTGCGTACCAATAGTCTGATTATTGGTTACGGCATTGAATTCTGCAACGAAGTCATAGGTCTGATATGTTTCGGCATCTTTTACCAATTTTTGCACTTGTACTTGTGCAAAAGAGGCAGAAGAAAACGCCATAGCAGCACCTAAGAGTAGTATGCTTTTCTTCATTTGCTTATGATTTTTTTTGTTTAACATTTTCTTTTGTTTTTGTATACAGATGTCGAAAGTAGACAAAAGTATGCGGAAGCAAATATAACATAATTTACTTTCGATTGTATAAAATTAAGAGATGATGTGTTTAAAAAACTGAAAAGTAGTCAGATGTAGTTAGCGACTTCGCTCGCGTCGCGTCCGTCGGACACGAGGCGAGCCATGATGTCCATGTATGGGTGGGCGTGAGCAAAAAAGGTCTTGTAGCCTTGGCAGAGATAGTTGAGCCCCGGACGGCCAGCGATGGTGTGCATAAAGCGATTGCGAGGGCACTCGCCGTGGCAAGCAAAGTGCCACTGACAGGCGGTGCATTCGGGTGGTAAGAAGTCTTGTTTGAGGCGCGCAAATTTTTTTTGTGCGTCGGCATACATTAGCTCGGTGAGACTATGATGAGAGATGTTGCCAAGCAAAAATTCGGGGAAAACGAAATGGTCGCACGAGTAGAGGTTTCCATTGGCTTCGAGGACGGCAACGTTGCCGCATGCGGCCGACATGCTACAGACACCAGGTGGTACGCCGAGATAGTTGGCCAGTGTGGCATCGAAGAGTTGGAAGAAGCGAGTGCCGACATCGGAGGTAAGCCAACGGTCAAAAACGTGGCAGAGAAACGAGCCCCACTCTGCTGGGCTGACAGAAAAGGGCGCAATGGTGCAATTGGTGTCGGCAAGGCTGGCAAGAGTGCCGTCGGGGCGCAGTCGTTCGACGACGGGTGTGAACTGAATATAGGTGCAGTCGATGCTCTTGAAGAAGTCGTAGAAGTCGTCGGGAGCCTTGGCGTTTGCGGCGTTTACGGTTGCGAGTGCGTTCCACTCGACTTCGTGCTTTCGGAGCAAATTGATGCCGTGCATCGTTTGCGAGTGTGTTGGTGCGTCGGAGTGGTGCATGTGCCGATAGAAATCGTGCAGGTGGGCAGGTCCGTCTATGGACACTCCAATGAGCCAACCGTTGTCGTGGAAGAAGCGTGCGTAGTCGTCGGTTATGAGGGTGCCGTTGGTCTGTAGACAGTTGTCGACGTGGCGACCTGCGGCATATTTGTTTTGTAGGTGAATGACTTTCTGATAGAAGCTGATGGGGAGTAGTAGGGGTTCGCCGCCGTGCCACGTGAAGAGGACGGAGTCTGTGGTTTGGCAGTCGATATATTGGCGGATGAAATTTTCGAGTGTCTGGTCGGAGATGTGTGTTGGCGAGGCGTAGCGATGTTTTTCGGAATAGTAGCAGTAGTTGCAAGTCATGTTGCAAACCGAGCCGACGGGCTTGGTCATGACGTAGAGTGGGGACTGAAAAGGAAATAAAGTGTCGTTGGGTGTACGCATATATTGACCAAATATACATAATTTTGCGGTTGGTTTTGGTGCACGCAAAGTGCTCAAAAGGGAACGCCGTGAGACTCGGCGACAGTACCCGCTGCTGTATGTCTTTCGCCACACACAAAGAGTGGCGCCAAAAGTGAGGTTGCAAAAAAAGCCATTGTCTTGATTGCAGACGAGAAGGCGCAACCGTAGGTTCACAGAAGACGAGCCAGAAGACCTGCCAAAACAAGAAGTAATTTTTTCGTGTCTGAACGCCCTGCGGGATTACGGAGCAAGATGCGCACACCGAAGCTGGCTTAATTGTCCTTGTGAGAATGGGGAGAGGGGGCTTGGTGTGCAAAAAGGCTTTTGTTGTGTATCTCGCAAAAGTGAGAAACCAAATTACATACATATACACAACAATGTTACAAACAAACAAATTTTTGCTGCTTGCAGCAGTATGCACGCTGACCTTCGTGGCGTGCGATGACGATGACGACCAAGACATCCGCACGCTGACGTTTGAGGACGCCGAGGGTCAGAGCTATTGGGCAGACCTGATTGACAGCCCTGAGTATGGTGGTGCGAAGCTCTACGGAGAGTATGACCAGGCGACCAACATGTATTCAGGTCCCGAAAAAGACTACGTGTGGGCTGACGAGAACACGCTTTTGAAGAACAATGGCATCGTGGAAGCTTGGGGTTCGAAAGTGTTCTGGAATGGTGGCATGGCAGTGTCGAACTACACTCACGCTGCAGACGGAGCGTCGTATGCTAATCAGCTTTCGACGCTCAGCGGAGGACACAATGGTAGCAAAAATTTCTGCGTCAGCTTTGGCAGTGGCGAGGCTTCGGACAATTTGCCAGCCATATATTTTTCGGACAGTGTGGCACGCGTCATCAACAAGATGTATGTTGCCAACACGTCTTACGTGATTAACTCCATGACCAATGGCGACGACTACGGCACTCCGAAAGCTACGGAAACGGACTTCTTTAAGGTGTTGGCATACGGATTTGACGCAGCAGGTAAGCAGACGGCAACAGCCGAAATATACCTTACGCAAAATGGCGAGATAAGCACCGAATGGCAAGAGTGGAATCTTGCGGGACTGGGAGCTGTCGTGAGTGTAAAATTCTCGGTCGAGCAGAGCCAAAAGAACGATTATGGCAACGTTTGGCCCAACTACTTTGCGTTTGACGATGTAGAAGTGGTCTTCTAAAAACAAACATAGATGGTGCGTATATCTGTATTCTTGTTTGTGATATGCCTTTTGACAAGTTGCGACAAAGACGACAACAATGGAGAAATTGTTACTTCGTCTGAGACTGACACGACTGTGGCATTGTGCAATAGCGTGTTGGAGTTTTTGCCCGCACCGGGTCAGTTTGTCAACGAAGGGTATACGTGCCGTTCGCAAACAGAAGCTAATGCGTATGCACTCGACAGGATTACGTCGGGTGCATACGTTTCACTTGGCAGCTTTGGCGGACGCATTGTGGTGGGCTTCGACCACAGCATACGCAATAGTGGAGGAGATTATGACATTGCCGTAGGTGGCAATTCGACAGTTGCATTTTCGGAGCCGGGCGTCGTGTGGGTTATGCAAGACGCTAATGGAGATGGGATTCCTAACGACGGATGGCACGAATTGCGAGGTGCAAAAAGTGATAGTGTCGGGACGATTAAAAATTATGCTGTAACATATTATCGACCAGTGGAAAATTGTCCTACGCCATGGACTGACAATATGGGGCTGAGTGGGAGCGTGCGATACTTGTCGGCCTATCATAGGCAAGAATATTATTATCCGCTATGGGTCGAGAGTGACCAATATACCCTATCAGGCACTCGTTTGGCAAGCCAAGCCGTCGACGTTAGTGGCGAGGGGCGTATGTGGACAAGCCCTAATTATGGGTGGGGCTATGCTGATAATTATAGTGAAGAACGCACGTCGGATGGCAAAAACTTGTTTAGAATAGCCGATGCCGACACTGTGCTTGCAGTGGTTGACTTCGTCATGGTGCAGTCGGCCGTCTTGGATAGTTGTGGTTGGATTGGTGAGGTGAGTACCGAGGTTACTGGTGTGTGGGATTATCATTTGCTGAATCCAATAGGGGAGTGATATTGGGGCAAATTGGTGTATTTTTGTGGCGTGAAGTGCCACGGGACTAAATATTTGCCAGCATTGTTTGTGGCTATTGTGTGGGGGACTACTTTTGTGGCCTCTAAAATGGCTCTTGATGGCGGACTGACGCCTATTGGGCTTATGAGCTTACGATTCTTGTTGGGCTACGTGGCGTTGTGGGTGGCATATCCGCAGGTGCATGCGATTCGTCTGGACAAGCAAGAACTGAAGTTTTTGTTGCTTGGTCTGTGTGGAGGGTCGGTATATTTCTTGGCAGAATATGAGGCACTAAGGCACACTTCGGCAGTCAATGTGGGCATAATTACGTCAACAGTGCCGTTGGTGTCGGCATGTTTGTATGCCATGCTTAGCAGGACGTTGCCACGTGCAAAATATTTTGTGGGGACAGCGATAGCTTTGCTGGGTGTGGTGATGGTCGTGACCAATGGTCGGGCAGAGATGAGCTATAGCATGACGGGCGACGTCTTGGCGTGTGTGGCGACACTTCTTTGGGCTGTTTATTCGGTTGTCCTTTCGTCGCTTGGGGCGAGGGTGAATCCTCTATTGGCATCGCGACGGCTTTTTTTCTATGCGCTTGTTAGCATATCTCCATTTGCTATGTGTGAGGGGATAGACGTGTCTATTTTGACAGAACCACAAGTGCTATGGCCAACGATGTATTTGGGGCTTGTAGCATCGGGGCTGTGCATTTGGCTTTGGAATGTGTCGACCAACAATGTAGGCATTATGCAGACCAATAATTTCTTGTATTTGCTGACCATAGTGCCTGTTTTTGCGTCTTACTTATTCATGTTGTCGGAGCTGACGAGGTGGAATGTTTGTGGCAGTTTGGTGGTTTTGGTGGGCATTATGGTGGCTAACAAAGGGGTACAAAAAAAGTGTGCCTACACATGATGAGTGAGGCTCACTTATACGGATAATTCTTATTGAACTTTTTTAGATTATGAGCATGGCGTCGCCGTAGGGACCGATGCGGTAGCCTTCGGCAACGGCAACGTTGTAGGCGTTCATGACGTTTTGGTAGCCACCGAAAGCGCAGACGAGCATGAGCATTGTAGATAGAGAGAGTTGGAAGTTGCTTATAAGTGACGTCGGCACCTGAAATTCGTATGGGGGGAAGATGAACTTGTTGGTCCAGCCGTTGTAGGGCGAGATGTGTCCTTGTGTGGAGTAGGCTGTTTCGAGAGCGCGCGCGACTGTTGTGCCGACTGCGCATACTTGCCTGCCTTCATCGCGGGCGAGGTTGACTCGGGCGACTGTCTCGTCGTCGATAAACATTTGCTCGGAGTCCATTTTGTGCTTGGTAAGGTCTTCGACTTCGACAGCGCGAGAGATGCCTGTCCCGACGTGGAGCGTCAGCTTGGCGAAGTCGATGCCTTTGAGTTCGCAACGCTTGTATAGTTGTCGGCTGAAATGGAGTGCGGCTGTTGGTGAGGCTACTGCACCTTCGACTTCGGCAAAGATGGTCTGATAGTTTTCGGCATCTTCGGGGACTACTGGTCGGGTTATGCATTCGGGCAGTGGCGTCTCGCCGAGAGCGTAGAGGCTTGCGCGGAAGTCTTCGTTGCTTTCTTCGCTAAGGAATCGGAGAGTGCGTCCGCGTGAGGTGGTGTTGTCTATAACTTCGGCAACCATTGAATTGTCTTCGCCAAAGTATAGTTTGTTGCCTATTCGGATTTTGCGAGCAGGGTCGACAAGAACGTCCCAAAGGTGTTGTTCGCGGTTGAGCTCTCGGAGCAAGAATACTTCTATGCGAGCATTTGTTTTTTCTTTGTTGCCATGTAGTTTGGCAGGGAAGACGCGAGTGTTGTTGACGACCATTACGTCGCGGTCGGTGAAATAGTTGGGGAGGTCTTTGAAGATTTTGTGTTCTATTTCACCTGTTTTTTTGTTGAGGACGAGTAGCCGAGCTTCGTCGCGATTCTCGGTTGGGAATTGTGCTATTTGTTCTTCGGAATAGCGATATTCAAATTCAGATAGCTTCATTGTGTTTGTTATCTGCTTTTTGTGAAACGTTTTTTTCTTCTTTTGGTTGGAAGGGCGCAGCGTCTAAGATTAGCTGTTCGACTTGCTCCATTGTCATGGCGTCTTGTACACAAGAGTCGCCAGAGCGGGTGCGACGTAGGGCTGTTAGGTGTGCGCCAGAGTTTAGAGCCAGACCTATGTCGCGAGCGAGGGCACGAATGTAGGTCCCTTTGCTACAGACTATGCGTAGGGTGAGGCTAGTGCCATCGAAAACTGTTGGCTCTATTTGGCTGATGAGGATTGGTCGGGGCTTAATCTGGACGCTGTCGGCATTGCCTTTGCGAGCATATTCGTAGGCGCGTTTGCCGTCTATTCGTATGGCCGAGAATGTCGGTGGAGTCTGCATTAGGTTGCCCGTGAATTGCTCGGCGAGTACTTGTTGTACTTGTTCGGCTGTGATGTGTTCGACTGGGTAGGTGTGGTCTATTTCTGTTTCGAGGTCGAAGCTGGGCGTTGTGGCACCGAGTTTGAGCGTGGCGATGTATTCCTTGTCGCCATTCATGAGACTATCGATGGTCTTGGTGGCTCGACCGGTGCAGACTACGACGAGTCCTGTTGCGAGAGGGTCGAGAGTGCCTGCATGACCGACTTTGATTTTCTTTATGCCAGCGTGTTTTTTGAGCATAAAGCGAATCTTGTTGACTACATCGAAAGATGTCCAATGTAGTGGTTTGTCGACGAGCAGTGTCGTGCCTGTGCGGAAGTTGATTTGTTGGGGAGAGAGCGTCATGCAAGCAGGCATACAAGTGCGCCAACTATGAAGCAGTAGGCTGCAAAATAAATTAGTTTGCCACGTCGGACGACTCCTATCATGAACTTGCAGGCCAGACAGCCGAAGACGAAAGCTGAGAGGAATCCGATTATCATGGACGATGTGGGTATGGATGTTGCGATGGCTTCGACGCCGCCACGGATGAGTTTTATGCCGTCGAGGAGAGCCTCGCCGAGTATGGGCGGGATGACCATGAGGAAAGAGAATTGTGCCATTTGTTCTTTGCGGCAACCGAGTAGTAGACCTATGGCGATGGTGGAGCCTGAGCGAGAGAGACCTGGCATGACGGCACAGGCTTGTGCGAGTCCGATGACGAAGGCTTGTGGCAGTCCGATTTTTTCTTTCTGTCGTGGGCGAGCAAAATGAGTGAATGTGAGCAAGATTGCTGTGAGGAGGAGCATAAGCCCGACGATGAGTAGCCCAGAGCCAAAGATGTCTTCGACGACGTCTTTGAAGAATACTCCGACTATGCCGATGGGAATCATTGATATGAGTATGCAGAGAGCATAGCGTGTGCCTTCGTTCATTTGGAACTTGAGTAGGTCTGTTATTATCCACGCTATTTCGCGTCGGAGGATGACGACTGTGGATAGGACGGTTGCTACGTGTACGAGAATGGTGAAGGCGAGGTTGTCGGAGTCTTCGACACCGAATAGGTGCGAGGCTAAGATTAGGTGTCCGCTACTGCTTATGGGTAGGTATTCTGTTAGTCCTTGTACGAGTCCGAGCAGAAAGGCTTGTAGGCTATCCATTGTTAGTTTTGAGTCTTACGGATTATGCCTACGCCGATGATGGCATAGCCGATGAGTACTACTATGGGGGCGAGTGTTATGTGTCGGAAGTCGTATATGCTTTCGTCGAATATGTTAGGGTCGGAAGAGCCACCACCGGCCATGAGTATGAAGCCGAGAATGACTACAACGGCTCCTACGGCTATTGTTTTGTAGTTCCAAGAGGCGAGTGGCATGGCTTGTTTGCCTGATTCTTGTTTGCGTTCCATTTGTGGTTGAACTATGAGAGTGTTATTGTTTTTCTACACGTAGAGGTCGGCTGTTCGTAGGCTGAGGTATTTGTTGACAGAGGCTATGGTAGAAAAGAGTGTCATGAGTATTCCGAGTATGAAGACGATGGCGAAGAGAGTGAGTACGACGTAGGTGTTGCTGAAGCTGATGACGTCTGGTAGTTCGCGCGCCGAGACGAATATTACGGCGGCGAGCATGGCGTTGGCTATGCAAGCACCGATGAGGCCTTGTGCGAGTCCGCGTGCGACGAATGGTCGGCGTATGAAATTGCGAGTGGCTCCGACGAGTTGCATTGTTCGGATTAGGAATCGTTTGCTATATACCATTAGTCGGACGGTGTTGCTGATGAGGGTGAGCGAGACGAGCAACATCATGGCGGAGAAGCATAGTAGGACTATGGATATTTTTCGGATGTTGTTGTGTATGAGGTTGACCATGTCTTGCTCGAAGTGGACATCGCGCACTGTTTTGTAGCCTCGGAGCATGTCGGCTACTGTCTCCATTCCTTGTGCGTCGGCATATTGTGCGAAGAGCTTTACTTCCATGGTTGGAAGGAGTGGGTTGTAGTCGAGTGTGGAGACGAAGTCTTCACCGAGGATTTCTTCCCATTGTCTGGCGGCTTCGTCTTTGTCTACGCTGACGACGCTTTTGACTTGTGGTGCGGAGAGTAGTTGTTTTTCTATTTGTTTTACTTCGGCTGCTCTTGCGTCGGCTGAGAGTGTTACGGTTAGGCACAAGTTTTCTTTGACATAGGCAGAGACTCTGGATGCGTTGAGTAGTAGGAGTCCTATTATGCCGAGCAAGAATAGTACGAGAGCGATGCTTATTGTCGTTGTAAAATACGAGCTGCGGATTTTGCGCGAAGTGGCTTGGGAAGAGGTTGTGGACGAGTGAGGCATAGAATTTTTAGCGGAAAGAACTATATAATATCGCTTAAATTAGTTGCGAAGATAGATACATTTCTGTAAAAGAGTTTTTTATTTAACATATATTAAATAAGCAAAAAGAAATTCAAACATGTAAAAGGAAAATTAATTTATTTTGCCTTTAAATAATGGTTTATAAACGATAGAACAGATGAAAGAGACTCAAGAGCAGTTTGTGGCGGTACGAGAGGCTGCGCGTTCGATAGCTCGTTTGTCGGCAGAAGAGACGTCGAGAATCCTTATGTCGATAGCAGATAAGTTGGAACGACATATTGACGATATTGTCGAAGCTAACAAGGTAGACCTGTCGAAGATGTCGAAAGAAGATTATAGATACGACAGGCTTATGCTGACTCCTGAGAGGCTTCGGGGCATTGCTGCCGATACTCGTAGTGTGGCTAAGCTGCCGAGTCCGGTTGGAGAGGAGATTGATAGTACGGTGCGTCCGAATGGGTTGAAGATAAGTAGGGTACGCGTGCCACTGGGTGTGGTTGGTGTTATTTATGAGGCGCGTCCTAATGTTACGGTAGATGTTGTGGCTATTGGTTTGCGTAGTGGGAATGCTGTTGTGCTGAAAGGAGGTTCGGATGCTCATGAGAGTAATGCTATTCTTGTAAGGCTTATTCGTGAGGCAATAGGCGAACATGGCGTGTCGCCAGAGATTGTTCAGCTCTTGCCCGATAGTCATGAATCTGCTAAAGATCTTATGGAGGCAGTGGGATATGTCGACTTGCTAATCCCTCGTGGTTCGCAACGGTTGATAGCTTCGGTTCAACAGAACGCCAAGGTGCCTGTCATTGAGACTGGTGCAGGAGTGGTGCATACGTATTTTGATAAAGATGGCGACTTGAAGAAAGGTGCACAAGTGATTTTGAATGCTAAGACTCGTCGTACGAGTGTGTGCAATGCTCTTGATTGTCTTATTGTGCATAAGGGTCGTTTGGCAGACTTGCCTGCTTTGGTGGAGCAGATGGCTGCTAAGGGTGTCGAGTTACGTGCCGACGGCAGAGCATACGCAGCTCTTGAAGGGAAATATGCTGGTACTCTTAGCCATATTGCCGAGGAGGACTATGGACACGAATTCTTGGCTCTGATATTGGCTGTGGTGTGTGTGGATAGTCTTGACGAAGCTCTCGAATATATTCATCGCTATAGTTTGAAGCACTCGGAGGCTATCGTAACTGAGAATGTAGAGAATGCAGAAAGATTTTTGCGTGAGGTGGATGCGGCATGTGTCTACGTGAACGCAAGTACTGCGTTTACTGATGGCGGACAATTTGGGTTGGGTGCTGAAATTGGTATTAGTACACAGAAAATGCATGCTCGCGGTCCGATGGGGCTACGCGAGTTGACATCGTATAAGTGGATAATTCGTGGTGACGGACAAACGCGTCCTTTGTAATGAGAGTTTTTTTAGTGCTTTGTAGTGTGTTGTTGTTTGGCACGTTGTGTCTTGCGCAACAAAGGAAATCGTTGGAAGGGACGATGTCTGACCGCCCTCTTGTTCATGACCCCTCGATTGTGCCGTGTGGTGATACGACGTATGTTTTCGGTACGGGACATGGTGTGTCGCAACTTTTTACGACAGATATGCATACGTGGCACTATGGTCGTCAGTGTCTTGATACGCTTCCTCGTTGGGTCTATGAGCGATTGCCGCGAGCGTCGATGCACGTGTGGGCTCCCGATGTTATTTACTATGGTGGACAGTGGCACATGTTCTATTGCTGTTCGGCTTTTGGCAAAAACACATCGGTTATAGGTCATGCTGTCAGTCCGACACTCAACCAACAGAGCTCGGCTTATGGTTGGAAAGATAGGGGCATGATTGTGCAGTCGGTACCCGGACGAGATTATTGGAACGCTATAGACCCCAATATTGTGGTAGACTATGATGGAATGCCTTGGATGACTTTTGGTTCGTTTTGGGGAGGCATAAAGTTGGTTCGTCTAAATTACAACTTGGATGGCATAGCATATCCTGAAGAATGGTATGATCTTGCAGTCCGTCATCCTAAGGCAAAGCGAATGCTTGAAAATGCAATCGAAGCTCCGTATATCTTTAAACACGATGGCTATTACTATTTGTTTGTCTCTATTGACTATTGTTGTCGCGGAAAAGAAAGTACGTATAGGGTCGTTGTCGGGCGAAGCCAGAAGGTGAGTGGTCCGTATGTCGACCATAATAATGTTCCGATGACCGAAGGCGGTGGATTGCTTGTGGCAGAGGGCGACAAAAAAGAATGGAGTGCAATGGGGCATTGTTCGGTTGCCACAGTTGGAGGTAGAGATATTCTTGCACTCCATGCCTACGATATGCAAACGGGTCATTCGTATCTCTTGACACCACAAATCGAGTGGGATAAGGATGGTTGGCCAAAAGTTGTAATGAGTTCAAAATGAAAGATTTAGCAGAAAAACCATACGACGTTGACGATATGCGTATGGCTGTCGACACGCTCCGCAAAGGAGGTGTGATACTCTACCCAACCGACACTGTGTGGGGGCTCGGTTGTGATGCCACCAATGCCGCTGCGGTAGAGAAAGTGTTTGCCATAAAACATCGACCTGATAACAAAAGCATGTTGGTGCTTGTCGATAGTACCGACCGTGCAAAGATGTATGCCGATGGACTGACCGACGTGGCTTGTGACCTAATGGAAATGAGCGACAAGCCATTGACACTCGTTATCGATGGTGCTAAAAATATAGACAAGAAACTCGTTGCAGACGATGGCTCTGTTGGCATACGTGTTACGCGCGAAAAGTTTAGTCACGATCTCTGTTATCGACTAGGACGCCCCATTGTGTCGACATCTGTCAACATAAGCAGTCAGCCAGCGGCAAAGGTGTTTGCAGATATTTCGCCCGAAATGTTAGAGACAGTCGATTATGTGGTGAAGTATCGGCAGGGCGACAAAAGGCAAAGTAAGCCATCGTCCATAATAAAGTTAAAAGCCGATGGGCAAATAACAATCATCAGACAATAGCAACACAACAACATAACAACAACATAACAACAACACAACAACAAGATGAAAAAAGAGTATCCGATAGACATTCTGAGCTATCAGTTCCCGGTCAAAGTCCCGGTCCAAATCAGGTTTAGCGATGTCGATGGCTTCGGCCATGTCAACAACAACGCCATGCAAACCTACTTCGACCTTGGGCGTGCTGAATATATGTCGTATGTTGTCGGCAACGACTTCTACGAACATTCCGACACGCTCATCATAGCCAACTATACTACCGATTTTTTGCGTCAGGTGCATTTTGACGACAAAATCGAAGTACGTACTGCGGTCTATCATGTCGGTAACAAGAGCGTCAAAATAATTACGGCTCTTGTCGACACTGCTTCGCAAGACGTATGTGCGGTGTCTGATGCAGTAATGGTTGGCTGCAACATGCAAAGCCAAAAAAGTGTAGTCTTGCCCGACCTTTGGAGGCAAAAAATTGAGCAGAGAGAAGGACGTAAGTTCTGAAAACATTTTGTTTTAGCGCAACACTTTTAAATTAGTTTGCGTACCTTTGGTAACAATATGATTTCTTACGAAAATATACTATTGAACGTCGAAAAATGGCTTTCAGAGATAGATTGCGCTCATGAGCCTCGGAATCTCTACGAGCCAATAGACTACTCTTTGTCGCTCGGCGGAAAGCGATTGCGCCCAGTGCTATGTCTTTCGGCATGTTCACTTTTCAGAGACGATTATGAAAGTGCACGTTGGTGTGCGCTCGCCATAGAAGTGTTTCATAACTTCACTCTTCTTCATGACGACGTGATGGACAAAGCCGGCATTCGCCGTGGCAAACCGACTGTCGTTGCCAAGTATGGACTCAATACAGCCATCTTGTCGGGCGATGCTATGCTCATTGAAGCCTATCGCCTTTTGTCGCTAACCGACTCACCCTCGTACCCTCTCGTGTGCGATGTGTTTAGTCAGACAGCAATGCAAGTGTGCGAAGGTCAGCAATACGACATGGATTTTGAAAATCGTACCGACGTGTCGACCGAGGAGTATTTAAATATGATTCGTCTGAAAACGGCAGTCCTCTTGGCCGCATCGCTTAAGATGGGTGCGCTCATCGGTGGAGCCTCGCTCTGCGACGTCGAAGCACTCTACGAATATGGCATACAGCTTGGCATCGCTTTTCAAATTCAAGACGACTTGCTCGATACCTTTGGCGATGAAAAAACCTTTGGCAAGACCATAGGCGGCGACATAATGAGTAATAAGAAAACATTCTTGCTCACCACAGCGCTCGAACGTGCCACAACCGAACAGCGTCTTGAACTCGCAAGTTGGCTTAGTCTGACCGACCCTGTGCGCGAAGAAAAAATAGAAGGCGTACGAAACTTGTTTATTGCCACTAGAGCGCGCGAAGTTGCGCAAGCCAAAATAGAAAGCCTATACTCTAAGGCAATGAACGATTTGCGAGCCATGGACATAACAGCCGAAGGTAAGCGAATGTTTATCGATAGTGCTGAAAAACTATTTCATCGTACCAAGTGAGGCACCAGACTCTTCTCTCCGTCGCAAAATATTATTTCACAAAAGCAGATAACAAAACAGAAAGTTCCAATATATGGCAAACACAAACATTGGCAAGATAATACAGATAGTCGGTCCTGTCGTAGACGTGGCTTTCGACGCAAGCACGGGCGAGTTGCCCGAAATATACAACGCTTTGGAAATAACCCGTAAGAACGGCGAAAAGTTAATTGTAGAATGTGAACAACACATTGGTGAGAACACCATACGTTGCATCGCAATGGAGTCTACCGATGGTCTGAAGCGTGGAATGGAAGTTGTCAACACAGGTGCACCTATCATGATGCCTGCTGGCGAACCTTCGCGTGGTCGCTTGCTCAACGTCATAGGTGAAGCCATCGATGGCATGCCAACTCCATCTAAAGAGGGTGGTAACCCCATACATAAGCCCGCACCAAGCTACGAAGAACTCACAACCGAGACCGAGGTGCTCTTTACAGGCATTAAGGTCATCGACCTGATTGAGCCCTATGCCAAAGGTGGTAAAATCGGTCTTTTCGGTGGTGCAGGTGTAGGCAAGACTGTCCTTATTCAGGAGCTTATCAACAACATTGCTAAGGGTCATAATGGTCTTTCTGTCTTTGCAGGTGTCGGAGAACGCACTCGTGAAGGTAACGACCTGCTTCGTGAAATGATTGAAAGTGGCATTGTCAACTATGGCGAAGAATTTAAAAAGAGCATGGAAGAAGGTAAGTGGGACCTTTCTAAGGTCGACAAAGATGCCCTTGCAAGCTCACAAGTAACCATGGTCTTCGGTCAGATGAACGAACCACCCGGAGCTCGTGCACGCGTTGCTTTGTCTGGTCTGACCATGGCTGAGAGCTTCCGCGATGGCGACGGCAAAGGCGCCGGACGCGACATATTACTCTTCATCGACAATATCTTCCGCTTTACGCAAGCTGGTTCTGAAGTCTCAGCTCTCCTTGGACGTATGCCTTCGGCCGTAGGTTATCAGCCGACGTTGTCTTCCGAAATGGGTGCTCTGCAAGAACGAATCACCTCAACAAAGCACGGCTCCATCACTTCGGTACAAGCAGTCTACGTCCCTGCCGACGACCTTACCGACCCCGCTCCAGCCACTACGTTTGCTCACCTTGATGCCAAAACAGTCCTCAGTCGTAAGATTGCCGAACTCGGTATTTATCCCGCTGTCGACCCTCTCGACTCTACTTCGCGTATTCTCTCGCCCGATGTCGTAGGCAAAGCTCATTATGACTGTGCCGAACGTGTCAAACAGCTCCTCCAACGCTACAACGAGTTGCAAGACATAATCTCCATCTTGGGTATGGAAGAACTCTCCGAAGAAGACAAACTTGTCGTCCATCGTGCACGTCGTGTCCAACGATTCTTGTCGCAACCATTCCACGTGGCCGAGCAGTTTACAGGTCTTAAGGGTGCCTATGTCAGCATAGAAGATACCATTAAGGGCTTCAATATGATAATGGACGGCGAACTTGATAAATACCCTGAGGCTGCTTTCCACCTTGTCGGTACCATCGACGAAGCCATTGCCAAGGGCGAAAAACTACTCAAAGAAGCTAAAGCCTAATGGAACGTACGGCATTGAACCTCGAAATCGTGTCGCCCGAAAGCGTAGTCTATAGTGGCGACATAGAATTGGTCGAGCTCCCCGGTAAACGCGGACGTTTCACCATTCTCCGTGGACATGCGCCCATCATATCCTCTCTCTCCGAGGGTCAGATACGTGTCCGCCCAATCGGCTCTGCCGAAGACAAGTCTTTCGACTGCAAAGCAGGCTACGTAGAGTGTACAGACAATAAAGTCTCTGTCTTGCTCAACGCGTAAAAATAAGTTTTTAAACCATAGTAATCCTCTTGACTTATTGTCGAGAGGATTTTTTTATTAACGCAGTATAAGTCTACTTTGAAATGTAGAACTAAAAACGAGAGGTCGTACGTACCGACCTCTCGTTTGGTAAATCTTAGTGCCAAAATATTCTACTTCACAATTATCAGTTTGCCACCCCT
>FLNY01004322.1_pt1 | contig 15502 bp, 11 predicted proteins | sample 1140381 | NCBI WGS metagenome assembly FLNY01 (sample SAMEA3878172, study PRJEB12797) | bioreactor metagenome | biome: Moose rumen | place: Sweden | collected 2011-10
GCTCCCGCGCCCACCGCGGCGCCCGTTGCGGCGGCACCCGCCGGCGGCAAGAAAATCACCTCTCCCCTTCCCGGCGTCGTAATAGATGTCTGCACCAAGGAGGGCGATACCGTCAAGAAAGGCCAGAAGCTGGTGGTACTCGAAGCCATGAAGATGGAGAACGAGATTCTCGCCGAAGCCGACGGCACTCTCACCAAGCTCTTCGTCAACAAGGGCGACTCCGTCCTGGAAGGCGCGGACATAGCCATCATATCGTAGTTTAAATGGAGAACGTAATACAAAGTCTTCAGCAGTTCTGGTCCTTCACCGGCTTTGCGAACGCCTCGTGGCAGCATCTCGTCATGATTGCCATCGGCCTGGTGTTCATCACTCTCGGCATCGTGAAGAAATGGGAACCGCTGCTGCTCGTCCCCATCGGATTCGGCATGATCATCGGCAACATTCCGGTGCTCATGGGCCTCAAGGTCAGCATTTACGAGCAAGGCTCCGTCCTGAACATCCTCTACCACGGCGTGCAGAACGGCTGGTATCCTCCGCTCATTTTCCTGGGAATCGGGGCCATGACCGACTTCAGCGCGCTGATTTCCCAGCCGCGCCTGATCCTCATCGGGGCCGCCGCCCAGATGGGCATCTTCGGTGCATACCTGCTGGCCCTCGCCTTGGGTTTCACGCCCAATGAGGCCGGTGCAATCGGAATCATCGGCGGAGCCGACGGCCCCACCGCCATCTTCCTTTCCAGCAAACTGGCTCCGGACCTCATGGGAGCCATCGCCGTGTCGGCATACTCGTACATGGCGCTGGTGCCGGTGATACAGAAGCCCATAATGCTGCTGCTCACGACCAAGAAAGAGCGCCTCATCCGCATGCCGGCACCCCGCAAGGTCAGCCAGAGGGAAAAGATCATATTCCCCATCATCGGATTCCTCTGCACCGCATTCATCGTGCCCAGCGGCCTTCCGCTGCTCGGCATGCTGTTCTTCGGCAACCTGCTCAAGGAGAGCGGCGTAACCCGCCGCCTGGCCGAGAACGCCCGCGGTCCCATCATCGACATCGCCACCACGCTCATCGGGCTCACCGTGGGCGCCAGCACCCAGGCGGACGTGTTCCTGAACGCCAGGAGCGTGAAGATTTTCGCACTCGGCCTGCTGTCCTTCGTCATCGCCACCACCTGCGGCGTACTCTTCGTCAAGCTGATGAACCTCTTCCTAAAGGAAGGCCGCAAAATCAACCCTCTCATAGGCAACGCCGGCGTGTCCGCCGTACCCGACAGCGCCCGCGTGTCCGAGACCGTGGGCCTGGAGTGCGACCCGGGCAATCATCTGCTCATGCACGCCATGGCGCCGAACGTGGCCGGGGTGATAGGAAGCGCGGTCGCGGCCGGTATCCTGCTTGGATTCCTGGGCAACATTTAACGATCAATCTTGTAAAGCAATAATTCCCATACCATGGTAAAGATCAATCTCGGAGGCTGCAGCTCCTTTGTAAAAGATGCAGATTATAAGGAATACACACTCAAGGCCCTCGCCGCGTTCGACGAGCTCCAGGGCGAAAAGGGCGCAGGAAACGATTTCCTCGGATGGAAAACCCTTCCGGTGGACACCCCGGAGAGCCTCATCAAAGACTGCGAAGCCGTCCGCGACGACTGGAAGGCCCGCGGAGTGAACCTCGTGGTCGTCATCGGCATCGGAGGATCCTACCTTGGCGCCCGCTGCGCCATCGAGGCGCTTTCACACACCTTCCTCCCGAATCCCGACGCTCCCAGGGTGGTGTTCGCCGGCAACAACCTCAGCGAAGATTATCTGGCCGAGCTTATGGATCTCGCCGCCAGGTGCAACACCGCCTGCGTGGTCATCTCCAAGAGCGGCACCACCACCGAGCCCGCAGTGGCCTTCAGGGTAGTCAAGGAATATCTGGAAAAGACATACGAGGACGCTTCTGCGCGCATCGTGGCCATTACGGACGCGGTGAAGGGTGCGCTCAAGACGCTCGCCGTCCAGGAAGGATACCGCAGCTTCGTGGTTCCCGACAACGTGGGCGGACGCTACAGCGTGCTCACTCCCGTGGGCATTCTCCCCATAGTCCTCGCCGGCTTCGACATCCGCGCCATGCTCAAGGGCGCCGCCGACGAGAGGGAGGAACTGCTCGTCCGCAGCGGAGAAAACGCCGCGGTGCAGTACGCCGCCATGCGCAACCTGCTCTACTCCGAGCTCGGCAAGAAAGTGGAAATCCTGGTCAGCTTCAATCCCCATCTGCAGTATCTCGGCGAATGGTGGAAGCAGCTTTACGGCGAGTCCGAAGGCAAGGACCTCAAGGGCATTTTCCCCGCCAGCGTCAACTTCACCACCGATCTCCATTCCATGGGCCAGTTCATTCAGGAAGGTGACCGCGTGATGTTCGAGACCACCGTGAAGGTGGAAAAGGCCGGCCGCAGCGTCGTGATTGGCAGCGACCCGCAGAACCTCGACCAGCTCAACTACCTCGCCGGCCAGCATGTGGAGCATTGCAACCGGATGGCGCAGCTCGGCACCAAGATCGCGCACATCGACGGAGGCGTGCCCCAGATGGAAGTCAGCGTCGAAAAGCTCGATGAATACAACCTCGGAGCAATCTTCTATTTCTTTGAATTCGCCTGCGGAATCTCGGCTTATCTGCTGGGCATCAATCCCTTCAACCAGCCGGGCGTAGAGGCCTACAAGAAGAATATGTTCGCCCTCCTGCGCAAGCCGGGGTACGAGAAGCAGACCGAAGAAATCCTCAAAAGAGTCTGACGCCCCCGCTTAAAGCGTCTCCAGAAAACGTGCGATGAATTCCACCCTGCGCGAGAAAACCTCGTAGTCCAGGGTGGCTGCCGTATCTGTGGGCCGGTTGGTGCCCATGGTTATTCCGGAAGTGAACATGACGGTGGGAATGCCCTTCTCCACGAAGAAGTGATGGTCCCCTATGCGCCTGTAGAACATGTCCGTGAATGAACGGCTGCGGTAATAATCGTAGTAAAGATGCAGTTGCAGGCCGCTGTTGCAGGAGGCGAAACTCCGGGCGTACCTCTCCGCCCCGAGAGCGATGAGATAATCCTTCCAGTACGCGTCCACAGGCGCCAGGGTGCTGCCGAGAATGTCCAGGTTCACCACGAGGGAGGGCCTGGCGCCCCCCAGCGACTCCAGGAAATGCGAGGCGCCGGCAAGATTGGCGTTGTGCCCGTCCAGGAAGACGAAAACCACATCTCTGCGGTCCTTCAGGCGCGCGGCCAGGGAAAGCAGCGCGGCCGCCCCGGAAGCGTTGCTGTCCGCACCGGGATACAGCCGCCCGTCCAGCACTCCGAGGCCGTCGTAGCTGGCCATCACGACAAGGGTCTTGCGCGGCAGTCCGGGAGCGCACGCAAGGATATTGCGCCCCACCCTGCCCCTGTCAACGCGGAAAGACTGAAGGACGGGTTCGTACCCGGCGGACACGAGGCGCCGGCATATGTAGGCAGCAGCCTCCACGGCACCCCTCGTGCCAGTCGCACGGCCCGCACAGAGGGTGTCCGACAAGAATTCCACATCGGACCTGAGAAGGTCTGCGGACACCTTCACCTCCCCCTCTTCGGGCACCGGCACGCCCGGGGTGGAACCCTGTGCCGCCAATGCGTAAAAAAGCGGGATGAAAAGGCAAAATAATTTGGCTGAGACCTTCATTTTGGGCACAATAAATGCTATATTTGTAAGTTCGGGAGACAAAATTAGTGAAAAAAAAACTTGCCGCAATATTATTTTTCCTGAGCCTGGCCCTCACGGCCCGGGCCCAGTACGACAGGGATGTCTTCTACATGCGCGGAAGGACCGCCCTGCAGGACGGCAAATACGCCCTGGCCATAGAGAATTTCAATATCCTGGCCAGGCTGGACACCACCGACTACTGGAACTTCTTCTTCCGCGGCATCGCCAAATACAACCTCGGCGACATACGCGGCGCCCAGCAGGACTTCGACCGCAGCGTGCGCATCAACCCGGTGTTTACCAACGGTTTCCATTACAGGGCCATCACCAAGAGCCGCCAGGGCCGTTACGACGAAGCACTGGAAGACCTGGAGCAGGCCATAAAGCTGCGTCCCGGCTATGAAGGCCTGTATTACAGCCGCGGGGTCACCTACTTCCTGGCCCGCAGGTTCGAAAGCGCCGTGAAGGATTTCGATTACTATATACGCAAGGAACCCGGCGATCCGGGGGCCTTCCTCAACCGCGGTGCGTCATATCTTTTCCTGAAAGACACCACCAAGGCCCTGGAAGACTACAACAAGGCCATCGAGCTTGACCGCTTCGAGCCGGAAAGCTACATAAGAAGGGGCAACCTGTACGCATCCCGCAAGGATTACGGCCACGCCCTCGGTGACATGAACCGCGCCATCCAGCTGGACTCCGCCAACACCCTTGCATACTTCAACCGCGCCATCCTCTTCTATGACACCCAGGATTACAACGCCGCCATGGCGGATCTGAACAGGGTGCTCCGCGACGAACCCGGGAACGCCCTCACCCTGTACAACCGCAGTCTCATCAGCGCCCAGGTAGGCGACTTCGAGGGAGCCCTGGACGATATGGACAGGGTGATAAACATCAACCCGGGCAACGTGCTGGCCTACTTCAACCGGGCATCCTTCTTCGTGGAGATGGGCCGCTGGCAGGACGCCCTGGCGGACTACAACAAGGCCATCGAGCTTTATCCGGACTTCGCCAAGGCCTATATGAACAGGGCCTATGTCGAGAACATGCTGGGATTGAACCGCGCTTCCAGGGCCGACTACCAGACCGCCCGGCGCAAAGTGGCCGAATACCGTGCGAAAAACGCATCCGGAGAGGCGTCCTTCGCCGACACCACCCGCAAATACTCGTCCCTGCTCGCGCTCGACGCCGATTTTGCCAAGAAGGATTTCGACAACGAACTGCTGCAGCACCGCGACATCGACATCCGGCTCAAGCCACTCTACAAGTTCCGTCTCGCACAGCAGGGCGAGGACGCCGCCACGGCCCTGAGCCACAGGTACGAGAACCCGCTCGTGGACCGCTTCCGCAGCGCGGTGCCTGTGCCCGTGGTGATTTCCAATTCGGACAGTCTCAAGGGCCTGTCGCTCAGCCGCAGCCTCACCAGCGTCCTGGCCGGAGACACGGCGGCCGGCTCAAGGGACAACGGGCTCACCGCTTCGCAGAAAGCCTTCCTGCAGGGAGTTTACGACGTGCAGAACAAACAGTACAGCAGCGCCCTGCAAAAATTCGACGACGCCGTCAAAATGGCCGGCTCGGAGCAGGAGAAACAGGGCTTCTCCCGTTTCTACCAGGCTTTCTACCTCATGAACAGGGGCGTGCTCAGGGCGGAGATGATAGACTTCATCGCCAGCATAGAGAGCAACGTACAGACGCTCACGATGGACGACCAGGGCGCCACGAGAGCGCGCGTGAGCGACCGGGTCGAGCGCAACTACGACTATTCCGAGGCCATACTCGACATGCAGGAGGCGGCCCGGCTGCTCCCGGACATTCCCTACCTCTATTTCAACCTGGGCAACCTCTACACGCTCTCCAGCCAGATGGTGTCCGCCCTGGAAAACTACGACCAGGCCATCAGGCTCTATCCCTACATGGGGGACGCCTACTACAACCGGGGGCTCGTGCTCATATACCTCAAAGACAAGGAAAAGGGCTGCATCGACCTCTCCCGCGCCGGAGAGCTGGGGACAGGCGACGCCTACAGCGTGATTTCAAAATATTGCGAAGAAGATGTACAGCAATAGCGGAATTTACTTCGAGTCCTTTTCCAGCGGCAGTTCCGGCAACTGCTTTTTTCTGGGCACCAGGGAATACGGCATACTCATCGACGCGGGCGTGAGCGTCCGCCGCCTGAAGGCCGAATTCCAGCGCACCGGCCTCAGTGCCGACATCATACAGGCAGTGCTCGTCACCCACGACCACTCGGACCACATACGCGCCCTGGGCTCCTTCTGCAAGAGGCTGCAGAAACCGGTATGGATGACTTCCACCCTGCGCAAGGCGCTCGCCGTGAACTGGATGGCCGGAGAATATCTCTCCCCGCTGGAGCGTATCCTCCCCGTAGAGGGGCCCGCCGAAATCATGCCGGGCCATATAAGCGCACAGCCGTTCGTCGTGCCCCACGATGCCACCCAGACCGTCGGCTACGACATCCTTGTGGACGGATACCGCACCGTGATAATGACCGACATAGGCGCCATGACCGACGAGGCGCTGGATCACGCGAGACTTGCCTCCACCGTGGTGGTGGAATCCAACTACGACACGTTCATGCTCCGCAGCGGCAGCTATCCGAAAGATCTCCAGGACAGGATCTGCGGCGGCCGCGGGCATCTTTCCAATGACGAGTGCGCCGACGCCATAAGGGATTTCATGCACGACGGCCTCGACAACATCTTCCTTTGCCACCTGTCCGCCAACAACAACACTCCCCGGCTGGCCCTCGAGGCCGCGGGGACCGCCGTCGAAGGCCGTCAGGTGCGACTGCTCGCCCTTCCCCGCACCGATCCGAGCCCGTTGTTGGAACTCTGAGATGAAGGAACTGCGAAGGATGTTCGGCAAATATGTTAGGCCCTACCGCAAATACGTGGCAGGGTCCGTGGCGCTGAACATGCTTTCGGCCGTTTTCAACATCTTCTCCTTCTCCCTTGTCATCCCCATCCTGAACATCCTTTTCCGGCTGGATACCAGGCAGTACGGCTTCATTCCCTGGGACAGCGCCGCCAGCTTCAAGGAAAAGGCCCTGGGCAACGCCTACTGGTTCACCGGGCAGTTCATGGAGCAGCACGGCGCAACCGCCACCCTGCTCGCGCTTGCCGCCTTCATGATTCTCATGACGCTGCTGAAGACCGCATGCTACTTCGGTTCATCGGCCGTGATGGTTCCCATACGCACGGGGCTCGTGAGGGATCTGCGCATGCAGATATACCGCAAGATCCTGTCCCTGCCCCTGGGTTTCTTCGCCGGCGAGCGAAGGGGAGACATAATCGCCCGCATGAGCGGGGATGTCCAGGAAGTGGAGAATTCCATCACCGGAAGCATAGACATGCTGGTGAAGAATCCCATCCTCATCGTCATCTACATGGGCACCCTGTTCTTCCTGTCGTGGAAGCTCACCCTGTTCGTGCTGGTGTTCGCCCCCCTCATGACCTGGCTCATAGGGGTGACGGGGCGCAATCTCAAAAGAAACTCCAGGGAAGCCCAGAGTCTGTGGAGCGACACGATGAACCAGGTGGAGGAGACGCTCGGAGGCCTGCGCATAATCAAGGCCTTCCTCGCGGAAAGGAAGATGGGCGAAAGGTTCTCCGCCGTCACCGACGCCATGCGCCGCAAGACCGCCGGGGTTTACACCCGCCAGGCGCTGGCGCATCCCGTGAGTGAATTCCTCGGCACGGTGATGATAAGCACGGTGCTGTGCTTCGGAGGAGCCCTCATCCTCGGCGGCAGCACGTTCATGGACGCGCCGGCCTTCATCTACTACATGATTATACTCTACAGCGTAATCCAGCCCATAAAAGACCTTTCCAAAGCAGCCTACAACCTTCCGAGGGGCATGGCGTGCATGGAGCGCATAGAGAACATCCTTCAGGCGGACGCGGGCATCGAGGAGGAGGCCGGAGCGCCGGATGCGGACGGACTGCGCGACAGGATATCCTTCGAGGGGGTATGCTTCGGTTATGAAGGCGGCGGGGAAACCCTGCACGACATCTCCTTCGAGCTCAGGAAAGGGTGCAAGACTGCGCTGGTCGGCAGTTCCGGAGGCGGCAAATCCACTATCGCGGAGCTGCTCCCGCGCTTCTACGACCCGGATTCGGGAGCCGTCACCCTCGACGGCAGGGACATCCGCACCCTCTCCGTCCGTTCCCTGCGCTCCCTGATAGGTTACGTCAACCAGGATCCCATACTCTTCAACGACACCATTTTAGCAAACATCGCCTTCGGAGCGGAGAACGCCACGATGGAAAGCGTCCAGGATGCCGCTAAGACAGCCGGGGCCCACGAATTCATCATGCAGAAGAGTGAAGGCTACCTCACCAACGTGGGAGACCGCGGAGTGAAGCTTTCCGGAGGCGAAAGGCAGCGCATCAGCATAGCCCGCGCGATACTCAAGAACCCTCCCGTGCTGATTCTGGACGAAGCCACCGCCTCGCTGGATTCCGGCAGCGAGCAGGCAGTGCAGCAGGCGCTTCAGAAGCTCATGGACAAGCGCACGACGCTGGTGATAGCCCACCGGCTCAGCACCGTGCGGGACGCCGACGAGATTCTGGTGGTAGAGGACGGCCGCATAGTGGAGCGCGGAACGCACTGGCAGCTGCTGGAAAAAGGCGGCCGTTACAAACAATTATACGACATGCAGACACCATGAGTACCAAGACCATACTTGCAAGAATCCTGTTCTTCCTATATCTCGCAGCAATAGCCTTCCTGTGCTTCATGCATGCTGACAATCTGCCCGATATCCAGAAGGAGATTTTCGGCATCCCGACGGACAAGGTGGCGCATTTCATAATGTTCCTGCCATTCCCGATCCTGGCCTTTCTGGCATACGACCACGTGACCGACAGGCCCTGGAGGGCCGTTCTCTTCGCCGTGCTGACCTTCATGGCGGGAGCCGCAATCGCCGCGCTCACCGAGTATGTGCAGGGTATGCTCCCCTACAGGACAAAGGACCTGAACGATTTCAATGCCGACCTGCTGGCCATCGGCATAAGCACCGTATTTGTATTCCTCGTGGACATTTTCAACATAAAAAAACGCAACTGAGCCATGAAAAGATTTATTCCCTTCCTGATACTGCTCACCGTCCTTCCCGGCACGGCGCGGGCTCAGACCTTCACCGACTCCTTCTCGGAAATGGGCGACACCCTCACCGCCCTGGCGGGCGCCCGTTTCGGAGTGAAATCGGAAGTGCGTGTATGGAAGGCCATGAAACGCGGGGACCTGGTGGACCTCTACTTCACCAACAAGCTGGCGGATTACCCGTGGAGACCGGCGGACAGCAAATGGCTCAAGGACAGGATAAGGGAATTCTGGCCCTCCGAAGCGAAGGGCTACGGCATGGGGATGGTGCTTTCCAAGAACCAGGATTTCGACGAACTCATGACACCGGGGCCAGGCGACGGGAGCGGCCGGCCGCAGGACTACAAATACGCCTTCCGGGACCACAAGACACCGGCTCCCTTCGTGGAGAGGCTCGGAGTGCAGAAACCCCCGAAGGGCCTTGCGGGCAGGAACATCGCCCTCTGGCAGAGCCACGGCCTGTATTTCGACAACGGCTCCGGATTCTGGAGCTGGCAGCGCGCCCCCGTCTTCCGGACTTACGAAGACCTTTACACCCAGAGCTACGTGCTCCCCTACCTCATACCCATGCTGGAGAATGCCGGAGCCTACGTGATGACCCCCCGGGAGAGGGACATACAGACCAATGAGGTAGTATGCGACAACGACCCGTCCTATTCGCGCAGTTCCGGCTACGGCCTCAGCGACTGGGCTTCTGCCTTCGACTCCCCGCTGCCCTCCCGCAGGCACGGGAAGTATTCCGAAAAAGGCGGCTGGAGCAGCGCAGGGGCAGGATTCGCCGATGCCATGCAGATATATGCGGCCGGGGACAACCCCTTTGCCATGGGAACCGCCCGGAAGGCCGACTGCGTAAAGGGCAAAGGCAACGCGCGCGCCGTATGGGTGCCCGACATCCCGGAGAGGGGCGAATATGCCGTGTACGTGTCCTACAAGACGCTCCCCGGCAGTACCAGGAGCGCCCATTACACCGTATCCCACCTTGGCGGAGAGACGGAATTCTGCGTCGATCAGACAAAGGGCGGAGGCACCTGGATATATCTGGGCTCCTTCGAATTCGGGGAAGGCGCCTCCGGCTCGGTAGTGCTCGACAACGGCACGCCGGCGGGGCATGAGGGCGGCAAGGTGGTCACTGCGGACGCCGTGCGTTTCGGCGGCGGCATAGGCAAGGTGGCCCGCGGCAGGGGCTCTTCCGCAAACTCCGACTGGACATCCTCCGGCATGCCGTCCTACACGGAAGGCGCACTGTACTGGATGCAGTGGGCCGGCGCGCCGGAAAAGGTGTGGAACAAGTGGGACGGGGACTATACCCGCGACTACGCCGGCCGCGGCGCATGGGTGAAATGGATGAAGGACGATCTCGGCATTCCCTTCGACCTTTCCCTCGCCTTCCATTCGGACGCGGGCGTGACCCCGAACGACAGCATCGTGGGCACCCTGGCCATATACACCCTGACCGAGGAAGGCTCCCGCAAATTCAAGAACGGAAAAGACAGGCTCGCCTGCCGCTTCCTCGGGGACTGCATACAGACCCAGGTGGTGCAGGACCTGAAGGCCCGCTACGACACCCTCTGGCAGCGCAGGCAGCTTTGGGACCGTTCATACTCCGAATGCCGCACCACGGACGTCCCCGGCATCATACTGGAATTGCTCAGCCACCAGAATTTCGCCGACCAGCGCTATGGTTTCGACCCGCAGTTCAAATTCGACGTTTCCAGGGCTGTTTACAAGGGCATACTCAAGTTCCTGAGTACATACTACGGAGTACAGTACGTTGTCCAGCCCCTCCCGGTGAGGGATTTCTCCGTCTCTTTCCCCTCGGACGGAAAGGTGCTTCTCTCCTGGACGGGCCACAAGGATCCCCTGGAACCCACGTCCGCCCCGGCCGGCTACACGGTTTACACCCGCATAGACGGCGGCGGCTGGGACGACGGCAGGACCGTCAAGGCCACTTCAGTCGAACTGCCGGCGCCGGAAGGACACATCTACTCCTACAAGGTGGTGGCCTTCAATGACGGCGGCTGCAGTTTCCCCTCGGAAACGCTGAGTGTGGGCAACCCCGTGGCCGCCAGACAAAAAATACTGATAGTCAATAACTTCACCCGCATCAGCGGGCCGACGTTCTTCGATTATCCAGGTTATGCCGGTTTCGACGACGCCCTGGACGGCGGAGTGCCCGACGGATGGGACATCTCCTTCATAGGAGAAGACTACGAGCACCGCCGCTCCAGCGAATACGTAAGCAACAATGCTCCCGGCTTCGGAGGCTCCGACTACTACGCCGCCGGACGCAAATACGCCGGCAACAGCTTCGACTACCCGTACGTGCACGGCAAGGCCCTGTTCGAGCTCGGATACGCCTTTGCATCCACGAGCGAATCCGCCTTCGAACTGGCCCCGGTCCTGGAGGATGTCTTCGCGGTGGACGTCATCTGCGGCAAGCAGGTTTCCACCACGGTGGGCACCGGCGTGCACGGCACGCGTTTCAGGGTGTTCCCGGAAGGGCTGAGGGACGCCCTGCGCGGCTACGCGGCGAAAGGGAGCAACCTCCTGGTTTCCGGCTCCGACATCGCCACTGACGGATGGGACACCGTGTATCCCGTAAAGGACGTGGACTTCCCGGCATACCAGGCGGCAGTGCAGAGCTTCGCCACCGGTACCCTCGGCTACAGGTGGACCAGCGGCAGGGCTTCCCGCGACGGCATCGTCCTGCCCAACGGAGGGCGTTTCACGGACGGCAGCTTCGAAATCCACAACACCCGCAACATGCAGAGTTACTGCGTGGAGAATCCAGATGCCATACGTCCCGCCGACAAGGACGGAAGATCCGTGCTCAAATACCGCAGCAGCAATCTGTCGGCAGCCGTGTTCTACAACGGCGGAGACTACCGCACCGCCTGCTTCGGATTCCCCCTGGAAGCCCTCAAGGACGCCTCCGCAATTAAGACTATACTCAAGACTTCACTCGACTATTTCTCGGAATGACACCAATTGCTACCATCCTGGCCGCCGCCGTTACGGTCTTCGCCAATTATTCCACCGGAGTGGCATACCGCATACCGGCCCTCACACAGACGCGCGACGGAGAGCTGGTCGCGGTCGCCGATTACCGTTTCTGCGCCTCCGACATAGGCTGGGGCCCCATCGACCTGCATATCTCCCGCAGCGCCGACCTGGGGAAGAGCTGGAGCGCGCCGGAATGCTTCGCTCCCGGAGACTCCACCCTTGCGGGCAACCAGTGGAACTACGCCTATGGGGATCCGTCCATAATCGCGGACCGCGAGAGCGACGAAATCCTCGTGATGTCCTGCGGGGGCCATACGCCCTTCTTCCAGGCCACGGCCGAGAGTCCCATGCACACCGTGCGCCACCGCAGCCATGACGGCGGGAAGACCTGGCCAGTGCACGAGAGCGTAACACGCCAGATCTATTCCCTTTTCGACGGCCGGCCGCAGGGCCCCGTGCAGAGCCTTTTCTTCACGTCCGGAAGGATGGTGCAGAGCAAGCGCATAAAACAAGGCAGCCATTACCGCATCTACTGCGCCCTCCCGGTCCGCCCAGGCGGCATTTACGTACTTTTCAGCGACGATTTCGGCCAAAATTGGAAGATTTTGGGGGACAAGAGCCGTCCGGCAAGCACCACCCTCGACGAGTGCAAGGTTGAGGAACTTCCCGACGGTTCGGTGGCAATAAGCATACGCAAGAGAGGTGCACGCGGCTTCAACGTCTTCCATTACAGCGACATCCCCTCCGGCCGCGGCGCCTGGGACGACGAAGTGGACGCTCCCGCCATGAACGGCGTGAACGACTGCAACGGAGGATTCGCCATCATGGACGCACGCCGTCCAGACGGCACCCCGGTACGCCTCATGCTGCAGTCCATCACCTTCCGCAGGGAACGCTACGACGTCGGCATATTCTTCAAGGAGATGCCTGACCGTCCTCTCACCGCGGAGGACTTCAAAAACGGCTGGCGCAAGGGGCTGCAGCTGGAGCACGGTTCCAGCGCCTACAGCTGCCTGCTCCCTCTCCGGGACGGCAGCATCGCCGCCTTCTGGGAGAGCGACCTGAAAGACGACGGATTCGACCTCCTCTACCGCAGGCTTGACGCCTCCGAAATCACCCTTGGCAATTATTCCCCCGCAGCACACAACGCACAAACAACAACAAAATGACAGATTTCACATATTATACCCCGACCGAGGTCGTTTTCGGCCGCAATTCGGAAGAAGCCCTGCCCGGGCTGCTAAAAAAATACGGGGCTCACAAAGTGCTCATACACTACGGCGGCGGCAGCGCCGTCCGTAGCGGTCTTGTCTCCAAAATAGAAGGCTTTCTGGACTCGATGGGGCTGCCCTTTGCGGAGCTGGGCGGGGTGGTGCCCAATCCCCACCTCAGCCTCGTCCGCGAGGGCGTTGAACTTTGCCGGAAAGAAGGAGTGGATTTCATCCTTGCCGTGGGCGGAGGTTCCGTCATAGACTCTTCCAAGGGCATAGCCTACGGGCTCGCCTGCGACGGTGACATCTGGGATTACTTCGACGGCAAGGCGGTCCCGGCGGCCTGCTTCCCTGTCGGGGTTGTGCTTACCATCCCTGCCTCCGGCAGCGAGATGAGCGACAGCTGCGTGCTCACCAACACCGAAAAGGGGCAGAAGCGCGGCTGCAACAGCAACCTCTGCCGTCCCAGGTTCGCGATAATGAATCCGGAACGAAGCTTCACCCTGCCGGCCTGGCAGACCGCCTGCGGCGTGACCGACATCATGATGCATACCATGGAACGCTACTTCACGCCCGACTCCCCCATGGGCATCACCGACGAAATCGCTGAGGGGCTCATGCACAGCGTCAGGACTGACGGAGAGAAACTGCTTTCGGACCCCGGAAACTACGACCTCCGCGCAAGCATAATGTGGGCCGGCAGCCTCGCCCACAACGGTCTCACCGGCTGCGGCGCCAGGAACGATTTCGGCACCCACCGCCTGGAGCACGAGCTAAGCACCATGTACGGCGTGGCCCATGGAGCCGGCCTGGCAGCCCTCTGGTGTCACTGGGCAAAATATGTGATGAAGGTTGACACCGGGCGTTTCGCACGCTTCGCGACGAAAGTTATGGACATTTCCCCGGAAAGCTCCGGAAAGGGTCCCGTGGCCGAAGAAACCCTCGCCCTCGCGGGCATAAGCGCCATGCACGACTTCTACAGGCGCATAGGCATGCCCACCAGCATACCCGAACTCATCGGCCGCAGGGCCACGGAAGAAGAGATGGTCACCATGGCGGAGCGGTGCTCACGCGGCAAGACCTTCACCGTGGGCAGCTTCAAAGTTCTCGGTTACGACGAAATGCTGGAAATCTACCACCTCGCGAACGGCTAGTTTCCGGCTTTCCTGGCCCGCTGATAAGCCTCCTGGGCGTCCTTTATCTCCTGGGGGACAGTCTTGCCGGTGACAGCTTCGATGGCAGCGAAACTGCCGAGATCCGACCACGGCCAGAGCGCGGCGACAGTATAGACATCCGAAGATTTTTCCATTACCGCATAGTCTATGGAAATTTTCTCGCATTCCGGGAAAAGCCGGGCGAGCAGGGCCTCTTCGCCGGGGGTGTAGAACGCCGGGGCCAGAGCGTCCATGACGCCCGCTATCTGCGGCGCATGGGCCCGGAGTTCCGCCTCGATGGTGGCTGCGTTCCACACGAAAATGCCTGCATTCCAGTAATAGCCGCCCTCGGCCAGATACCTTTCCGCCACCTCCCTGGACGGTTTCTCCCGGAAGGCCAGGACCTTGCGGATATTGCCGGAAATCACATCCCCTTCCTGTATGTAACCGTAGCCCGTATGCGGCTCCACCGGCTTGATTCCCACCGTCACAATGGCTTTGCGACCGGCAGTAAAAGCAAGTGCTTCCTTAAGCGTAACTGCAAATGAATCAACGCATGAAACAAAAGCGTCAGATGGCGTAACAATTATGTTAGCATCAGGAAAGCGGGTTTTTATCTTCCAGCAGGCCAGCGCGATGCAGGGAGCCGTGTTGCGCGGCACCGGCTCGGCGAGAATCTGTTCCCGCGGAATGCCGGGAAGCTGCTCCTGCACAAGCGGCACGTAGGCTGCAGAAGTCACTACCCAGAACCGTGCCGCCGGGTCCACCTCAAGAAAACGGTCGTAGGTGAGCTGAATGAGCGTGCGGCCCTTGTCCGCAAGGTCCAGGAACTGCTTGGGCTTTTCCGGGGTGCTGAGCGGGAACAGGCGCGTGCCCTGCCCGCCGGCCATGATTACGATGTGAGTGGTCATGACGCGAAGATAACGATTTCCCGCGGAATTTGCTATCTCCGCAGAAGCCGAATTCACTCTTTGCCCTGCAGCAGAAAGCGGATCTTTGCAGTACCGGGCAAAAAAAATCAAAAAATATTTGGAAATTAACTCCGAATGAAATACCTTTGCAATCCCAATCGGGGACCCGTTAGCTCAGCAGGTAGAGCACATCCCTTTTAAGGATGGGGTCTCGGGTTCGAGCCCCGAACGGGTCACACTGCAAGAGTTACTTTGAAATACTGCACCTCTAGCTCAGCTGGTAGAGCAGCTGACTCTTAATCAGCGGGTCTAGGGTTCGAGTCCCTAGAGGTGCACATAATGGGCAATGCTTCGGTCACGGCGCATTGCCCATTTTTTTGCCCTCTCCGGCGGATTATGCCCCC
>FLNY01003082.1_pt1 | contig 15497 bp, 10 predicted proteins | sample 1140381 | NCBI WGS metagenome assembly FLNY01 (sample SAMEA3878172, study PRJEB12797) | bioreactor metagenome | biome: Moose rumen | place: Sweden | collected 2011-10
GGGTTAATTACCAGGCGCAAATGTATAACTTTATTTCCTGTTACGCAAAAGAATCAGAGAGAAAATGTCATCAATATGGAATACAAATGTCACTATCTTCTCCTTTTCACAGGTTATCCCCCATAAGAAACACACTCAAAAGCACATTACAAGATTTCCTATCCGCACCCATTTCCTTACTGTCCGAAACTCCTCTTTTTCCGTTGACACATGGCAACAGAAAAATGACTTCCGGAATTTTCCCGTGGTTTATTCGGCGTCTGAAATTCTCAGGTTAGGACGCTGAAAAATTCAGGTTAGGATTTTGAAATTCTCAGACCTGCGTATAGACTATATCCTAACCTGAGAATTTTTAAAAAGAGACACAAGGTTTTTTATACCTTGCAATAAGATTATCAATAAGTTAACCCAATTTGGGCAAAAAAAACAGGCATAGGAAATTTCGTCACAGAGTAAATTGTCCTTTATTCCACCATTTACTGTGTGACATTTCCTCGAGAGAGTCTTACTATTCCAAAGCGAATCAGCATCTTCGCATCAACAGTCTCCCACACACCTCCTAACTATGCGTATCACAGCGGGCCATAGTCTTTACGGGGACGCAAGAATAAAAACGCCGTGAGGGAAGTAATACGGTTGACAGAACTGTGGTGACAGTGCGCCGGATGCTACCGGAAATCAGTATAAGGAGCACGTTGAGAGGATGAAGAATGTATGTCGGGGATGTGTCGGTGAAGAGCAGGCTGTGGACGAAGTGTCGTGTGATGTTCATGTCGCGAAAAAAAGAGGATAAGAAATCACTTCTTATCCTCTCCTAAAAATGAAATTAAAAAAGATTACGTTGTTGTTTTCACCAATTCACTATCACATATCCTATAAATACCCCGCTAATCAGAATTTATAATCAATACCGATGCCGACGACATGGTTTGTTCGTGAAAAAGTATCTGTTCCTGGATATCCTGTACTGAAGTAACTATCATATTCTTTTGTGTAGTCGCTGTACAATGTCACGAAATAACCCGCGTTAAGACGAATCTTATCAGTGATGTTCCATGCGCCACCCAGACCTACACTATAACTATCGCAAGCGAAAGAGGTATGCTGCTCATACTCATCAGACAGTCCATAGTCTGTTCTCTGGCCTCCGCAGCTGACCGTGAACTTGTCATTTATGTCATACTCCACACCAAGCAGGAACTCATTTGTTCCTCCGGTCAGAGTCTTCTGTCTGTCACCAGCCATCTTCGCGTTCTTGTCGTCGAAGAAATGATACTCAGCGGTAGCACGGAGACTTGGAGTGAACTCATAGCCGAACGCCACAGAGAGGAGAGCCGGCATGTCATAACGCACATGGTTGCCGTCCCGATATGGTGCTGTCAGATCCGATGGCAGTTGCTCAGAGAGTCTCTTGGTATCGTTCTCAGTGTCAATCTTAGTACGGAACTCATAGCGAGCGGCAAGAGTCACCGGTCCCTGATGATAGTCGACGCTGACGATCGGAGCGAATCCCCATCCTCGCTGTGTGCAGTCAAGACCGAGGTCAACCAATGTTGTTCCGCCTGCGGAAGCAGTGACATAAGCGCGGCTATAACCGTCGTAGTAGTTAGCTCTGACACCGACAGCACCGGCAAGATAATCCGTGAACTTATAAGTAAAATTGACCTGTGCTCCATAGATATACTGCTTTCCCTTCACTTCTGAGTCTATAGTATACATATCAGGAGTGATGATAGGGTCGGCGTTCTGGGCGTAATTCTGCAAAGAGCTCTTGAATATACTACCCATGACAAGGGCGTTGAACATAGGGATGCCGTCCTCATACTTCACGAATCCGCCACTTCCGACGATGCCGACCATTGCGGACACAGCCCATTTGTCCTTCTTGTAAGAGGCAAACAGAGCCGGCACGACAGGTACTGACGCCTTACCCTCGAACGTGGTATTGTTGAATCCCTGATACCCGTCATAAACGCCATTGTACTGCAAATAATTCGGAATCGTTGTCTCTATGTCACGATTCTGCCATGGCTTCTGGAAATTCAGAGAGAGCTGAAAACCATCATGTCCCCAAGCCAGTCCGGCAGGATTGCTATATGCCGCGTCAATATCAAAAGTAGCGCCGCGAGCCATCATTCGGTCAAAGGCGATATGATAATTGGTATTCGTCATGAGTCCTCCGGCTTTTGCCACTACACCGCTCATTGCCATGAGAGATGCGACAATTAAAGTTTTTTTCATATTATGGTTCCTTTGTTTATTCTCCGCAAAGGTATTTTGAAAAAAAAATTAATCATAAAAAAACATAACATTTCTTAGGAAAGAAGAACGCATTGGTTAATTTTGTCCTATTGCATTAATTATATAGTCCTAAGACATTCATAGGTAAGACCGACTTTATCACTTCATTTTTGTCCTATACTCCTGAGGGGTCATGCCCACCTTTTTCCGGAACAGTCGGATGAAATATGACGCGTCGGTATAGCCAAGAGCGCTTGCGATGTCACGCACGGGGATATCATCGGTCACCAACAGGAGTTGAGCCTTCTCAATCTTTTTGAGCATGACGTATTGCAGAGGAGCATATCCAAGGAATTTCTTAAACTGCCTTATAAGATAAGGTTTGGTCAGGCAGGCGATGTCAGCCAATGAGTCGACAGAGATTTCCTCCTCCAGATGTGTATTGATGTACTTGAGCACTTTCTGTAGCCTCACATCCCCCGTCCATACCTTAGGTCTGGCATTCGTCATAAATTTGGAGAACACGATATATACCATGCCTCTCAATTGGGATCGCTGATAAAGGTGCATCTTTCTGTAGCGTTTAACAAAAATGGCGAAAGACTCATGATTATCATAGCCTTGCGGATCGGAATGTGGCAGCTGCAGAGCCAACTCGGGATAGCTGCGGCAGAAGAACCGGAAAAGGAAAAGAGCGTCATCCTCAACCGGCACCTCAATCGGGAAATCGTACATATCGAACAGGTCGACATTGCTTTTCAGCTCCTCGTAGACGAACAGGTAGTACAGGCCAGAGCCCGGGTCACAGACGTAGCTATGTGTCACGAAGGCGGGAACAAGATACAGGTGGCCAGGGGTCACCTCATACTTTCCGGACGGAAGTGTAATCCATCCATGTCCCTTCTCGACATAGTAGATCCGCGCGAATGGCGATGACAAGCCATTCACTGTCCAAGTACGATGTGACTCCACATAGCCGAGGTTGAGCACCAGCAAGTCGAGAATGTCAAGTTGTGTATCCATAAAAAATATCCTTATCTCATGCAAACGCAAAGATAAGGATATTTTTTTCATAAAAAAGTCTGTGCGACAATTTTGTGCTACTTCTCACTAAACATGTCACACGCTCGCACTTCAGTCGTCAGCGTATGAAGAGCAGCTCGCGATACTTAGGCAATGGCCACGCCTCATCATCAACGATGGTCTCGAGCTTATCAACATGATAACGTATTGACTCAAGCAGAGGAGCGACAGTGTCATGGTAGGCCATGGCTTTCTCACGCTCAGACTCGATTCTGTTTGCCACTTTTCTCGCCTCAATCATCTTGTGGACATTCTCAATGATGAATGACTCATGGTCTGATATTCTCTCAATGAGGATAAGATTCTCCTTCGAGATCTTGTCCGCCTTCTCCTTAGGGAATATACTGATAACCTTGCTCACATTGTCTATCAGCATTGACTGATATTTTGTGACGACAGGAATGATATGGTTAAGACAGAGGTCACCAAAGATTCTTGACTCAATCTGTATTTTCTTAGTGTATGTCTCCCACTTAATCTCGTTACGAGCCGCCAACTCTTTTCGTGTCATCACATTCATGGACTCGAACATTTTGACAGACTCCTCGTCAAGGTAGCGGTCAAAAATTGAAGGAGCACAAGTGTCACAATCTAAGCCACGTCGCGCAGCTTCCTGTTTCCACTCCTCGCCATAGCCATTACCATTAAAGATAATAGGCTTAACATATTTGATATCCTCGCGTACGATCTTAAGTATCGCAGTATTCTTAGACTCACCCTTGTCGATGAGAGCGTCAACACGCTGCTTGAATGAGGTGAGGGCCTCAGCCACGGCAGTGTTAAGTGTCAGCATTGCCGATGCACAGTTGGCCTCTGAGCCTACGGCACGAAACTCGAAACGGTTTCCGGTGAAGGCAAAAGGAGACGTTCTGTTTCTATCAGTATTGTCAATCAGCAGCTCCGGAAGAGAAGGCAGATTAAGCTGGTAAGACGTCTTGCCGGACATGGTGAAAGCATTATCGTCACAATTCTCCACATGCTCGAGAAGGTCGGTCACGGTTCTTCCGAGGAAAGAAGATATAATGGCAGGAGGAGCCTCGTGCGCTCCAAGACGATGTGAGTTAGTGGCGCTCATGATTGACGCTTTTAACAATCCGTTATGGTCATACACACCTTTGAGTGTCTCGACGGTAAACACCACGAAACGTAAGTTATCCTCTGGAGTCTTTCCTGGCGCATGTAACAAGACACCGGTATTAGTAGCCAAAGACCAGTTATTATGTTTACCTGAGCCGTTGATTCCCTTAAACGGTTTCTCATGCAGGAGGCAACGGAAGCCGTGTTTTCTCGCCACACGTTTCATGATTGACATCATGAGCATGTTATGGTCGACGGCCAGGTTTGTCTCCTCAAAAATCGGTGCGAGCTCAAACTGATTCGGAGCCACCTCATTATGACGTGTCTTGCAAGGAATACCAAGCTCCAACGCCTGTATCTCTATATCACGCATATAGTTCTCCACACGCTCAGGGATAGAACCGAAATAGTGGTCATCCATCTGCTGGTTCTTGGCAGAGTCATGTCCCATAAGGGTTCTTCCTGTCATTATCAAGTCTGGTCTGGCAAGATAAAGTGACTCGTCAACAAGAAAGTACTCTTGTTCCCATCCCAAGTTAGATATCACCTTGGTCACGTCAGGGTTGAAGTACTGCGCCACAGCCGTAGCGGCCTTGTCCACTGCGTACAACGCTTTCTTCAAAGGCACTTTATAGTCAAGGGCCTCACCTGTGTATGAGATGAAGATTGTTGGTATCATGAGTGTGTCACCAATGACAAATACCGGTGACGTCGGATCCCAAGCCGAATAGCCTCGCGCCTCGAACGTGGAGCGTATACCACCATTAGGGAACGAGGATGCGTCTGGCTCTTGCTGCACTAAGAGCTTTCCCTCAAACTCCTCTACCATACCGCCCTTCCAATCGTGCTCGACAAAGCCATCATGTTTCTCAGCAGTACCTTCAGTCAATGGCTGAAACCAATGAGTGTAATGAGTGACACCCAATTCCATCGCCCATTTCTTGATTCCCTCAGCTACCTCATCCGCTATAGTACGATCAAACACAGCTCCATTCTCAATAACGTCACGCATCTTCCTATATACTTTGGCAGGAAGGTACTTGTACATCTTCTGTTTGTCGAACACGTACTTAGAGAAGTACTCAGACGGACGCTCTGCGGGAACTTTAACCTCAACAGGTTGACGCTTGAAAGCCTCACTGACAACCTGAAATCTTAGTTTTTCAGCCATTTTCTTATTTATATTTGTTCAATTTTTACCTTACTACTTATCTGATAGAATTGCTCGCAAAAAGCTAACACGGCTTCATGCAATCATATTGAGTTACAAACACAAATGAGGAATGTGACCGAAGTCACGTTCCTCATTTTGTTTGTCACAATATCTCACATATCTCATAAACGTAATAACATTTACTTAAGAATATTATACAACAGACTGGCGATTGATATCAAGATGCTAGTCGTAGAGAACCACAATGAGGTCTCTGAACCCACTCCGGAGTTTTTCGACTTCGTCTTGTTAGGAGTAACATACAAGATATCATTCTGCTGCAGTTGATAATAAGGAGAGTTGATGATGTTAGCATCATTGAGATTAAGCTCAACAATAGACTTCTCACCAACAGCGTTTTCCCTTATCAGCTTCACATTATCACGTCTTCCATATATGGTAAGGTCCCGCGCAAGGGCAAGTGCCTCAAACACATTCACCTTACCCGTTGAAACAACGTACTGTCCAGGACCAGTCACCTCACCTAACACTGATATTTTGAAACTTGAGAACGTAACAAGGACGATAGGCTTCTCAAGCACATATTGTGGGTAAATCTTATCAACAAGATAATCCTGCAGCTCATTGCGTGTCATGCCGGCAACCTTTATCTTTCCAAGAATAGGAAAGTCTATACATCCATCATTCTCGACCAGATACTGAAGAAGAGTATTCTGAGTTGACAGAGACATGGTTCCTGTTGACGACGTGGTACCCTTTGACGAAACCGTCATGTTAAACATTCTAACAGCCTCTGGGTCATTCGGGAGGTTGACAGTAATAGTGAGATAGTCTTTCGGCATAATCTTCGTATCATATAATCCTGTCGCTGACGACAAATCCACATCCGCACTATTCTGTATATACGGAACTTTCTTGTAAGACATACATCCCGTCAAAGATAACGTCAAAACAAGAACAACCAATGACAAATATTTTTTCATGTTTCGTTCTTTATTTATTAAGATTCACACATCTGCTTATTCCCACTCTATCGTTGCTGGTGGTTTTGAAGAGACATCATAACATACTCTGTTAACGCCCTTGACGTTTCTTATTATCTTATTGCTGACATCCGACAAGAATTCGTAAGGGAGCTTTGCCCAATCGGCAGTCATGGCATCCGCACTCGTCACGGCTCTTAGAGCTACCGGATTCTCATACGTACGTTCATCACCCATAACGCCCACACTCTTGACATCAGAAAGAAGTATCGCACCCGCTTGCCAGATCTGGTCATAAAGACTAACCTCAATCTCACCATCTTTCATATCCGTAGGCACTCCTGCCGCAAGGACTTTTCGCGCCTCCTCACCTGTCAGTCTCACCTTCCATTCACGTAAGCCACGAATGAAAATATCATCCGCCTCTTGTAGGACACGTACCTTTTCAGGTGTTATGTCACCAAGGATACGAACAGCAAGACCTGGTCCTGGGAACGGGTGTCTTGTTATCAGATGCTCAGGCATCTGCAACTGACGTCCGACACGACGCACCTCATCCTTGAACAGCCATTTCAGCGGCTCACAAAGTTTGAGACCCATTTTCTCCGGCAGACCACCTACATTATGGTGACTCTTTATCACCTTACCCGTGATATTCAAGGACTCAATCCTATCTGGATAAATAGTACCTTGAGCGAGCCACTTGGCTCCTTCTATCTTTCTGGCCTCTGCCTCAAACACATCAATAAAGCCTGCACCTATAATCTTACGCTTACGTTCTGGCTCACATACACCAGCCAGTTCATCGTAGAACTTCTTACTTGCGTCGACTCCGACAACATTCAGCCCAAGACACTCGTAATCACGCAACACATTCTCGAACTCATTCTTTCTCAACAAACCATTATTGACGAAGATACAAGTTAATTGATTACCGATTGCCTTATTCAACAACACAGCCGCAACAGAAGAGTCAACACCTCCAGACAATCCGAGAATCACCTTATCATCTCCAACCTGCTCTTTCAACTCCTTAACTGTTGTGTCCACAAAACTTGCCGGGCTCCAGTCTTGCTTTCCTCCACATATATCCACGACGAAATTCTTCAGCAACAAAGTTCCCTGAACAGAGTGGAACACCTCCGGATGGAACTGGACACCCCAAATCTTTTCCTCATTCGCTTGAAAAGCAGCGTTTTTCACTGTAGACGTAGAGGCTATCACACGGAATCCTTCCGGCAGACGAGTTATTGTGTCGCCATGACTCATCCACACCTGACTATTCTCATCAAAGCCACGGAAAAGAGCATTTTCTTTCTCGAAAGACTCAAGATTAGCCCGACCATACTCTCGAGTTCCCTCTGGTTCGACCTTTCCTCCAAAAGTATGAGCCGTAAGCTGCGCACCATAGCAAATACCGAGGATTGGATACTTACCCCTTAACTCGTCAAAGTCAATCTTGAATGCCCTATCCTCATAAACACTATAAGGAGAACCACTGAGTATCACGCCAATGACCGACGGATCTTCCTTAGGAAACTTATTGTACGGCATTATCTCACAAAACATATTCAACTCACGAACTCTGCGTCCGATGAGTTGAGTCGTTTGTGAACCGAAGTCCAAGATTATAATTTTCTGTTGCATAAACTAATCGATGAACTGAAGCCTTACACACCACCATGACATGAAGGCTATCATTTCATATGTTTTCGTGAATAATTTTGCGCAAAGATAATCAAAATATATCAAACACATACAATCCTCACAAATCTTTTTAACTATCGAATCATTTCTTCCATAACGCTACGCATGTCACAGTCAAGCAGAGGGGATGTTTGCTCACACACCACTTTTGAACGAGTCGAACTGCTCCTTATAGCCATTGAAGACGTTTATGTCCACATCCCCATGAATTCCCCTAACCCTTCCGTACGGCGTTAACTGCCAGAACAGCAGTTTGACCTCCGGACGATACGCACCATATCTGGCTATCCAGACTTGATATTTCTCACATATGTCTGGAGCCTTTACAAGATGATCTTTAATGAATTTCTGACTGACGTACAATATTGGCCTCTTACCGGTTGAAGCCTCAACGATGTTCATCCACTCTCTTATCGACGAGAACAACTTTTTCTCGCCTCCATATTTTGCAATCTCACGTTCAGACGGTTCCACGTCAAGCACCGGTGGCATATCAGACGATAGTATACGAGTGTTATCCAAAAAGTATTTCGCCTGCTTTCTCGCATCAGTCTTCATGGAGAAAAAATGGTACGCTCCGCAATGTATACCGTGCTTTCTCGCCTCTCGAGAATCCGCAGCATAATAACGGCTCTTTATACTAGCCCCTTGAGTAGACTTAATATACACGAAAGAAACCGGATAGTCTATAGTATCAGATGCGTCCCCACTGTTTTTCGCACCAAGATAGGTTATCCTGAGATTTTTCCAGTCTATGTTGAAACGTTTCCTGCCAGACTCATGCTGATATCTCGACACGTCTATACCATACACACGATAGGCGTTATAAGACATTCTCTCACCTTTATAAATATTATCTTTCCACTCACCGGCCCGAACCATCTCTCCCGCCTTGACATAAAAACCGTTGCCATGTCGCAGTCCATTCTGCCATTCTCCCTCATAATAACCACCGTCATTATACATGAACACGCCGAGTCCACAAGGCTTACCATCATAAGTCAGATACCCTCTATACATTCCCTCACTATCCGTGAACACACCCTTGAGCAACGAGTCCACCTCAGTTTTTCCAATCACTTTATACCCAAGAGTGTCAGCTTCTCCCACGTGATGGCACTCCTTTGGAGTGAAGCCGCTGAATCGTCCATGCCTATCAAAAACGGGCTTGTCCGCATATGCTTTGGAAAGAGGTATCCTCTTCACCTTCTTCTTACCGAAATCCGGGACATACACTGTATCCGTCATCTGATTCTCAAACAGACCAAACAATGGCAGAGAAACAGTCTTCGCACAGTCCGGCACCTCAAGCGAATCTGACTGTAATAGAACCATCTTCTCTGGCAACGTCGACTTCTGCAACGGAGAGACACTCTCTTCCCCTTCAAGCAAATGCGGCAGAATGCGGCATGTGATATTCTTCATGCCAGGCTCTCCATTCACGGAATAATCATACAAAGACAGAGGAACTATCTCTATCTTTCTCGCGTCAGAGACACTTCTCAACACGGAGAGATAGTGTTTTCTGTCCCTCAAAGCCGACACGTTCGTCGACGCATACGTCGACACTCTGTCGTATTCATTATCATTCAGGTCATGCACAGAAAGATAATAGTCCAATTCTTTCTTCTTCTCCGCCATATCCTCAATGCGTCTCACAATCTCCGACTCATTTCGTTCCACTAACATCTTCACCCGACCAGTCATGGCATTGGCCACACTGTCCACATCAAGCGCATCATCATACGCCATTATCAAACCAGGACAAGAAGGGAAATACGATCTCTCATTAATCCAGACACCTGTAGAATACGAGGCGTCCAAAGCGTTCTCCATCACAGAGTCAAGCCCGACAAAAATACTATCAGTCGACAACGAGGTAAAAAAAAGTCTCTCCACTCCGTCCGCAACCAAGGCAAAACCTGTCCTGTGACGAACACGCACAACCGTGCTTTTCATGTCGTCCTCAGAATAAGTGCGAAACAAATATAACGACTCAACAACCGCAGCAGCCAAGACCACGAAAAGCAAGACACTGAAGAAAGTCTTACGTCCGGATTTAACAGTCATCATCCCCATAGACACAATTAGAAAGAATAAGACAAGCCAAGCGTCAGATACTCTTTGAACTGGAAGTATCCAAGGTTATCATCTTTATATGCAGGATTTCTGTTGTCATCAAATCTCCACAAAGTGTAGAAATCCGCAGAGATATACTTGTTGAAGGAGAAAGAAAACGTATTCTCCATCTCCATTTCAGTATACTCATATGTAGTATAGTAATAGAGCCTTGTCTTCCACGAAAGATTAGATAGCAGCTTGAAATTGTGGTTATACTCCAATCTCGATCCGAAGTCATGCGTGGCGTCCACATCCACCATACTATATGCGGAATGTATATTCTCGTCATCAGAGCCGATGTAGCGAAGTTTGTATGACAACGGGAGCAACGCCAGAGACAGCGAACATCCAGACTTTTTCAGTGACGGTTTGTAGTCCATACCGACAGAGGCGTTCACATCGAGAGGAGCAACAAAAGCGGAATACATCTTCCTATCATTAGACTTATAGCCCGGCAAGAACTGAGTATAAGCTTGCATAGAGAACGTGTAGTACCAAGACGACTTGCTCGCTTTCACTCCCACTTTAGAGTTCAGGTTTATCTTATCGTTATTTGTGAGGAACGAGTGGCACGAGTCACTTGTCGTGGTCACGAATCCGAGTCTCAGGTCCAATGAGTTATCCCACTGTATTCTTTTTTGGTCGTTATAGTTAGCTGTCAGTGTCAGCTGCGACAGCATCGTACCATTATTGTTACCTCCCTTATACCAGTTCTCGGAGAAATAGTTTTGAGTAAACTGCATCGAGAACTTTCCAGACGTCTTCCAAAAGTTCGGTTTTGTCACTTTCAGGTCGACGTCCAGATCACCCACTATTTCCGTCACGTCCTTGATTGCCGACGAGTTGTCCAGAATATCATCGAGTTGCTCCGTAGCAGGCCTAACATCTTCCGGTCCTGAAACAAGCGACTCGCCGTCAAACTGGCTGTCATAATGTTTGAAAATCCACGGAGAAGAGATATAGGCGGAGGCAAGAAGATCGTCGACTTTATCATTGACGTCCTCCCTATACCTTATTGCTTCGGTGGTCGACTCATCATCAGCACCGTCCTCGTCCCATCCAATTGTGAAATTATTCTTCACCGTTGAGCTATAGTACATTCCCTGCCCCATCAGTCTGTACATATATGGACTGAGCGAAACATCGGAGTCATCTGATGTCTTAACACTCTCAGACGCCATAGCGTTCAGACGTCCCGAGAATGAGCGCTTCAAAGAGTCAGTGAAATGAGTGACACGGGCCTTCCTGACAGCCAAGCCGCGTCTGTTACCTTGCGCCTCTGCGCTTGTCAGGCAAAGACACAACACAGAAAACATGACAATACACTTTTTCATTCTTTCAATTATTTTCCGCAAATTTACACATTTATAATATAAGAATGAAATCTCAGTGTTCTTTTCCGTCAATAAAACACAAAGGCAAAGAGCCCAAGTCCGTTTTTTTACATTTTAAAAGCAAAAAATTTTCCCGCTTGAACAGAAAACACTATATTTGCACCCCGATAGAGTGCGGGGCGTAAATCAGAGCAGCGATCACCGCCGTTCAGACGCACAAGCAGAGACAACATTATCATTTATTATAAACAACTAAATTTTCGAGAACTATGCCAAACGGTAAGAAAAAGAAAAGACACAAGATCTCTACTCACAAGCGTAAGAAGAGATTGAGAAAGAATCGTCATAAGAGCAAGTAAATTTTGCCTTCTTAAACGGCGAAGGATAAAAGACAGACTGTTAGAGCCACACGTCCCTCGAGGACAAGCTTTATGGTTTGTCTTTTATAGTTATCAAGCACTATTCCGTGTCGCACACGGAAAAAAACAAAAGCAAAATGACAAGCGAACTTATTATCGACGCACAACCCAAGGAGGTCACCATTGCTCTTTTGGAAGACCAACGCCTTGTTGAGTTCCAGAAGGAAGGGCAAGACTCGAAATACTCCGTGGGCAACATTTACGCAGGAAAGGTGAAGAAAATAATGCCTGCGTTGAATGCATGCTTTGTTGATGTCGGTCATGAGCGTGAGGCATTTCTGCATTACCAAGATTTAGGCACACAGTTTCTCTCTCTGGAGAAATACGTGAAGCAAGTCGCAAGCGACAGAAAAAAAATGGCGCCGATGTTCAAAGCCGGCAAACAACCGGATTTGTCCAAAAACGGCAGCATACAAGACGTGTTGGAGGTAGGACAGGAAGTGATGGTGCAGATCACCAAAGAGCCTATCAACACAAAAGGACCTCGTCTGACAGGAGAAATCTCCTTTGCGGGACGTTTCCTCGTGTTGATACCGTTCACGGAGAAGGTATCCGTATCATCCAAAATCAAGTCCAAGGAAGAACGCACACGTCTTAAGCAGCTCATACAAAGCATCAAACCGAGACAATTCGGTGTGATAGTACGCACTGTAGCTGAAGGAAAAAGAGCAGCAGAACTCAACAACGAGCTCTCGATTCTCTTAGAGAGCTGGAATGAGTGTATGACAAAGATACAGATGGCCAACGACCTGCCTGTGCTCGCTCATGAGGAGACAGGGCGAACGGTGTCTATGCTGCGAGATCTTTTCAATCCGTCTTACGAAGCCATCCACGTCAACAACGAGGAGGTTTACAAAGAGGTAAAGAAATACGTGTCGCTCATTGCTCCGGAAAGAGAGAACATAGTGAAACTCTACAAAGGAAGCACCCCCATCTTCGACAACTTCTCCGTGACGAAACAGATCAAGTCGGGCTTCGGCAAGGCTGTGAGCTACAAACGCGGAGCATACCTCATCATCGAGCACACTGAAGCGCTGCACGTGGTGGACGTGAACAGCGGCAACCGCTCAAGAGGTGTGGACGGACAGGAGGCTAACGCCTTCGAGGTCAACATGGGAGCTGCGGAGGAATTGGCAAGACAACTTAGACTGCGTGACATGGGCGGTATCATCGTAGTCGACTTCATCGACATGGACACCGCCGAGCACAGGCAAAAGCTCTATGAGCACATGACCGAGTTAATGAAAAACGACCGTGCTAAGCATAACATTCTTCCACTTAGCAAGTTTGGTCTGATGCAGATAACTCGTCAAAGGGTAAGACCTGCAATGGATGTACACGTGGAGGAGACTTGTCCTACATGCTTCGGCAAAGGAACAATAAAATCTTCAATCTTATTCACAGACACACTGGAGAATAAAATCGACTACGTTGTCAACAATCTTGGAATGAAGAAATTCACACTTTACATTCACCCATACGTGTTTGCTTACATCAACCAGGGATTCATCAGTCTCTACCGCAGATGGCAGCTAAAGTACGGATTCGGACTCAACATTATACCCGACCAGTCATTAGGCTTCCTGCAATATGTCTTCAAAGACAAAAAAGGCAATGAGATTAACATGACTGAGGAGATAGAGACCGTATAGAGGTGACGATATCACAGACATGAAGCGGGTGGATTCAAACGAATCCACCCGCTTATGTTTTTATACTAATCTCAAGAGTCAACGACTCACATCAAGAGTCAGCATCACTCAATGTCAGCTGAGTCCGCCAATCTCAGAAGATACTGACCATACTGGTTCTTTTTCATCGGCTCAGCCACCTCACGCAGACGGTCGGCCGTTATCCATCCCTGACGGAACGCTATTCCCTCAAGACACGCAATCTTAAGTCCCGTACGTTTCTCCAGCACCTCAATGAATGTGCTGGCCTCAGAGAGAGAGTCATGAGTACCTGTGTCCAACCATGCGAAACCTCGTCCAAGAAGCTTAACTTTTAGGTTCTTTTCTGACAGGTAACACTGGTTGACCGTCGTAATCTCCAACTCGCCTCGAGCAGAAGGCTTTATATTCTTTGCCACCTTAACGACGGAGTTAGGATAGAAGTATAATCCCACAACAGCATAGTTACTCTTTGGCTTCGCCGGCTTTTCCTCAATAGAAAGACAGTTGCCATCCTTATCAAACTCAGCCACGCCATATCGCTCCGGGTCATTAACCCAATAGCCGAACACTGTAGCCTTGCCGGCCTTAGCGTTCTCCACACTCTCATGAAGCATTCCGGAAAATCCGCGACCATGGAAAATGTTATCACCTAAGACAAGGCAAACATCATCGTCACCAATGAACTTCTCTCCAATGATGAACGCTTGTGCCAAACCATCCGGGCTCGGCTGCTCAGCATACTCAAAATGAACACCATAGTCTGAACCATCACCAAGCAAGCGCTTGAATCCAGGCAAATCATATGGCGTTGATATTATCAGGATATCACGTATGCCTGCCAGCATCAGCACTGACACCGGATAATAGACCATCGGTTTGTCAAAAATAGGAATAAGCTGCTTGCTCACACCTTTCGTAATAGGATAAAGACGAGTTCCGCTTCCACCCGCCAATACAATTCCTTTCATTCTACTGTGATTTTCATTGTGAACGGAAAGACCGTAATGACATTCCGTACACCTTATTAAATAACATAAAAGGAGGAACACCAACATATCACAGGCACTAAGATCACGAGTCACTTCTAGCGCCACATAGCGCAACCATTAAGAAGTCACGGAACTTGCAATACTTCAGAATGCTCCAGCTCGAAATTTTTTTCTCACACAAATATACAAGCAAAAAACTTAATGACAAAATATCAAAGGCTTTTTCCGCAAATTATAACACAGACATACCACAACACACTGGTGCAAGTAACTTTTCAAGACTCAAAATTTGGCGGTATTAAGTATTTAACTTAACTTTGCGCTTATTGTATTGTATTTTCAAGTTACGAAACAATGATTGGCTTGACGTTGTGAAACGCTGAGCCAATTTTTTATCATCACATTTGACGTCATGCCAAGCACATCTCCTTCCACCCGCTCATCATCATCTTTCTCACCACGCCATGTCGTATGGTAACTGCATAACATGTAATTACTTGGTGAGAACGCACACACTTCACTTGCACACCATCTATAATATTCTCGTTTTCGTCTACATTCCATCGTCCTCACTCAAAAACGGATGAGAACGTCGATTTTGGCGTAGTTACGGTTATGAGTGATTTTTCGGCGCTATTACCGTTAATAAAGACAATAAAAAAGTGGACAATTTAGCGTTTAACCAAATATTCAATG
>FLNY01001770.1_pt1 | contig 15426 bp, 13 predicted proteins | sample 1140381 | NCBI WGS metagenome assembly FLNY01 (sample SAMEA3878172, study PRJEB12797) | bioreactor metagenome | biome: Moose rumen | place: Sweden | collected 2011-10
ATATTCATAATGGAAGTCTTTCAGACTTCTTTGCCGGTGCTAAAGCACCTAACATTATTCATATGGGTGGAGCCGCTTATTCAAGCTTATAAATATATCTTCAGAATCCTCTTACAAGCAAGCTTGACAAGGATGTCTGAAGATATATTTATAATGTGAATAGCAACTTTTTAGAATAAATATTCAAAAAACTTGCATGAAATTTTGACAAATTACACAAAAAATGTTAAACTCTATAACAACGACATAAGACTGGACAACAGTCAAATGCTAGAAAAGGGGGAGGACATCATGGAGCGCGAGGATTTTGACAAAGTGCGCGATTCTGTAAGATCGCAGTGCGGTAGTAGAGTTGTTATTCAGTTAGACAAGGGACGCAACAAGGTAGACATCCAGGAGGGTGTTATCCAGGAGGCATACCCAAGTGTCTTTACTATCTTAGTAGATGACACAGAGACAAGCCCTTCACAGTTGCTATCTTTCAGCTATACAGACATTATTACTAAAGAGATACGCATGAAGCTTTGCTAAAGACTTTTTACTAGTTACAATTGAATAGGACAAAAGGGAACTCTTATTGAGTTCCCTTTTTTACAATATAGGAAATTACTTTGTAATTCCCTATATTGTAAAAAATGTATCAATCAAATCAAAACGTTTTCTTATTCTTGAAAATGACTATCATAACTTGTATCATAATCTTAGGTTATTGGGGTTATTTTGGAGATAATGTTTATGAAATATAAAAATAAAAAGATTATCAGGACTATTCTTTGTGCCTGTACTATAGTTTCTTTGTTTGCGTCTCATTCCACCACTTCGGAGGCGGTTCGCTCAGTTTCAGAGATAGAGGCAGAGCAGGATGCTCTGCAGGATGAGATAGATGCTATTGATGCAGATCTTTATGCTGTTGTCAGCCAGATAGCTGAGATTAATGCAGCTATTGAGGAGACAGAGGCTGAGATTGCCGACACCCAGACTGCTTTAGAAGAGGCTACTGCTGCCAAGGAGTCTCAGTACGAGGCGATGAAGCTTCGCATCAAGTATATGTACGAGACCGATGACCCCAGTGTTTTTGAGATGTTACTGGAATCGGGATCAATCAGTCAGTTTTTAAACAGACTTGAATACGCTAATAGCGTATATGACTATGATAGAGAAAAATTAGACCAGCTTATGGCTACTATGGCGGAGATTGAAGAGCTACAGACTGCATTAGAAGAAGAGCAGGCTTCACTTCAGTCGGCCAAGTCCGAACTAAAATCTCAGGAGTCAGCGCTCGAGACCATGGTCGATGAGAAGCGCGGAGAGATGGATGATTTGGATGCTGAGTTAAAAGAAGCAAAAGAAATAGCGGCCAGGGAGGCGGCTTTAAAGGCAGCCAGAGAGGCGGCAGCCAGAGCGGCAGGCAGCAGCAGTACCGCTACTACATCAGCCAGCTCAAGTTACAATGTTAACGGAGATTTAAACCCGGGATACACTACCGGTATTAGTGGATCCAGTGTTGTTTCATATGCTAATCAATTTGTGGGTAATCCATATGTATGGGGTGGCACATCCCTTACCAACGGATGCGATTGCTCAGGTTTTGTGCAGGGAGTACTGGCAAATTTCGGAATTACATACGGTTCACGTATGACTTCCGGCTCATTTAGAAGCGTAGGCAATGAAGTGAGTTACAATTATATGCAACCCGGTGATATAGTATGCTACCCAGGACACGTAGCGATATATGCAGGTGGTGGCCTCATTGTGGAGGCACAGAGTACAGCCACCGGTATTACTAATTACCGATCAGTCAATTGCCATTCTATCATTACAATACGAAGGGTACTATGATTATAAAAAGGCTTGCAAAACCTATAGTCCTTATTTTGTGCGTAGTCGTTGTTGTCTACGCACTTATTTCCGCGGAGGGAGGCAGAGGTCCTATCGATTATAGCGAGCATCTTTCAGATGTGGCAGTGACGATCGATTCAGAGGATGTGACCTTTGAGGATTTGGCTTTTTATATTTTATATGAAGAGCGCAAGGTAGAGGAGCAGGCACGTATCTACAATCCCGATTCCACCAAGGATTACTGGAATCTTCACACCAACGATACATTTATTCAGCTGGAAGCAAAAGACGTAGTTATGGGGATGGCTATACATGACCATCTTTTCTATCAGTTGGCAGTAGCAGAAGGACTGGATACTTTGACGGAGTCGGAGGAAGATGAGCTTGAGTTTTCCATTACGGATTTTTGGGAGGATCTTCTGGATGTCCAGTGGGAGAAGCTTCCTTGCGATGAGGAGACTATTAATAATCAGATACGGATAGCGGCTGTTGCCGAAAAATATCAGAATATCCTGGCCAAAGAAAAAGGTCCAAGCCAGGCGGCTTACAAGTATGATGGTTATTATTACAGTCTCATTAGAGATGAGCATTTGATCAAAATCAATAAAAAGCTTTGGGACAAATTTGTATTGGGAGATGTGACGCTCGTGCACACTCATATGAATTTTATTAATGGATTGACTGATGAGGACAAGAAAAAGAGCGAAAAGTAGAAAGGTATATCAAATGAGCAAGATAAACAGAAACGATCCATGCTGGTGTGGCAGTGGAAGAAAGTATAAGCAGTGCCATGAAGCAATGGACAGGAAAATCGAAAGCTTCGCCGTCAAGGGGCACAAGGTACCTGGGCATCATCAGCTCAAGACACCCGAGCAGGTAGAGAAGATTAAAAAATCAGCGGTTATTAATATGGCTTGTCTGGATGCAGTGGCGGAGGCTATTTGCGAGGGCATGCCTACATCGGAGATAGACAGAATAGTATATGATACAACCACCAAGATGGGAGGTATTCCGGCTCCACTCAATTACGAAGGCTTTCCATATAGCGTATGTACTTCTGTCAATGATCAGGTATGTCATGGTTATCCATCTGATGATGTTATTCTTAAGAGCGGAGACATTGTAAATGTAGATTGTTCTACTATTTTGGATGGATATTTTTCAGATTCTTCAAGAATGTTTATGATTGGCGACGTGGCGCCTGAGACCAGAAAACTCGTAGAAGTAACAAAAGAGTGTTGCGACCTGGGACTTGAGCAGGTCAAGCCATGGGGATTTTTAGGTGATGTGGGCGCAGCCATCTGTGAGCACGCTCATGCTAATGGATATCAGGTAGTGCGCGAGATAGGCGGACATGGAGTTGGGCTGGAGTTTCACGAGGAGCCATGGGTAGGGTATAACACTTTGCCGGGCACGGAGCTTCTCTTGGTTCCAGGTTTTATGTTTACTATCGAGCCTATGATTAACATGGGTACACAAAAAATCAAGACAGACCCAAATAACGGCTGGGAGGTATCTACTCTGGACGGGAAGCCTTCGGCACAGTGGGAATATCAGGTGCTTGTTACAGAGACTGGATATGAGGTGATTTCTTATTGATGCGCCTGGATAGACTATTAGTAGAGCTCAATATCGGAAGCAGATCTGAAGTCAAGGCCCTTTTGAAAAAGGGTCTTGTTTTAGTTGATGGTAAAAAGATAACAAAGCCTGAGACAAAGGTGGACGAGAATAGCGTCACAGTCTCTTATCAGGGGCAGGAATATACATATAGTAAGTTTCAGTATTATATAATGAATAAGCCGGCAGGAGTCATCACTGCTACAGAGGATTCAAGAGAAGAGACAGTGATGGATATATTCTACAGAGTCTGTCCGGATGCGCCACGAGGATTAGCGCCGGTAGGCAGGCTTGACAAAGACACCACGGGGCTTTTGCTTATAACTAACGATGGCAAGCTTGCTCATGATATGCTCTCTCCCAAAAAACATGTGGATAAGACCTATTATGTGACCCTGGATGGTGAATTAAGCGAAGATAATATCATAGCTTTGGAAAGAGGTGTATTCATAGGCGAAGGTGAGCCTACGGCGCCGGCCAGCGTTTTATACGAAGGGGGCAATACATGTTATATCACTATTCATGAGGGCAAGTTTCATCAGGTAAAAAGGATGTTTTTTGCTGTAGGAAGACAGGTGATAGCACTGAAGAGGGTAGCCTTTGGCAATTTACGCTTAGATGAAGATGTACTTCCTTTAGGACACGTTAACAAACTAAAGCGTGAAAGTATTGACTCTTGAATTAATAAGTTTTATTATAATTGCTAATAAAGGGGGTTTTAGTCTTTAAAGTGATGAAGAGTAAAAGCGGACTTGTAGTAATTGGGGTATATAAGTCTAGCAATTATTATCAGGAGGGAATTATATGAAGAAGAGAGTTTTGAGTCTTGCACTTTGTGCGGCACTTGCAACTACTATGTTTGCAGGTTGTGGAAGCAGCTCTACAGGCTCTACAGAGTCAGAGTCGGTAGACACATCGGGAGAGCTTACCTGGAAGATAGGAGGTATCGGACCTACTACAGGTGGTGCAGCTCAGTACGGACAGGGTGTTATGAATGCTATTCAGATTGCAGTTGACGAGGTCAATGAGGCAGGTGGTATCAATGGATATCAGGTAGCTTTCAATTTCCAGGATGACGAGGCAGATCCACAGAAGTCTGTTAATGCTTACAATACATTGAAGGACTGGGGTATGCAGATTCTCGAGGGTACGGTTACTTCAGGAGCATGTGCTGCTGTATCGGCTGAGACCTACGCTGACAGAATCTTCCAGTTGACTCCATCAGCATCATCTACGAGTGTTACTGAGGGACATGACAATACATTCCAGATTTGCTTCTCAGATCCTAACCAGGGTTCTGTTTCAGCAGACTATATCGCTGAGAACGGTCTTGGCAACAAAATCGGAGTTATCTATGATAGCTCAGATCCATATTCATCAGGTGTATATCAGACATTTGCTACAGAGGCAGCACAGGTTGGACTTGATATAGTTGCTACAGAAGCATTTACATCTGATTCAAAGACAGATTTTACAACACAGCTTCAGAAGTGTAAGGATGCAGGCGCAGACCTACTTTTCCTTCCATTCTACTATACAGAGGGTTCTATCGTTCTTACTCAGGCTGACAAGATGGGTTATGAGCCTACTATGTTCGGTGTAGATGGATTTGACGGACTTTTGAGTGTGGAAAACTTTGACGTTAGTCTTGCTGAGGGTGTATATCTTCTTACACCATTTGCTGCTGATGCAGAGGATGAGGCTACACAGAATTTCGTTTCTAAGTATGAGTCACAGTTTGGTGGCACTCCTAACCAGTTTGCGGCAGACGCATACGACGGAGTATATATCCTTAAGGAGGCTATCGAGGCAGCAGGTCTTACACCGGAGGCTTCAAACGAGGATATTTGCGAGGCACTTATCGCAGCAATTCAGGAAGTAAATTACGATGGACTTACTGGTGAGGGAATGTCATGGAATTCAGCTGGTGAGGTTTCTAAGAGCCCTAAGGCTGTTATTATTCAGGACGGCGGATACGTTTCAGTTCAGTAATAAAGTAATCAAAGCTTAATAAGTTTTAAGCATCAAGGGCGATGCAGAGTGATTTATTAAAAAATCACTTTGCATCGCAATGTTTTTTTTCAAACAACAGAGTTTTGTATGGTAAAATTCTGATTTAGATATTTAGAAAGTGAGTAATAATTATGGGATTTTTAACCTATTTAATCAATGGCCTTAGCCTTGGTAGCGTATATGCTCTTATAGCGCTGGGTTATACCATGGTATACGGTATAGCAAAGATGCTGAATTTCGCTCATGGCGATGTTATTATGATAGGTGCTTATCTTGTCTTTATGTGCATGTCAAATGCGGGATTGCCTGCTGTAGTTTCTATTGTTATTTCAATAGTATGTTGTACAGCACTTGGAATGATTATAGAAAAGATAGCATACAAACCACTTAGAAAGGCAACCAATCTGGCGGTACTAATTACTGCTATCGGTGTCAGCTATTTTCTGCAGAATATGGCACTTATGATCTTTGGTTCAAATCCTGTTTCATTCACTTCTGTTATTCCTTGGGATGGGATCTCCCTGGCAGATGGCACACTAAAAATTACAGGTAACGCAATTGTCACCATCATTACATGTATTCTTATCATGGCGGTGTTGCTTTGGTTTGTTAAATATACAAAGCCGGGGCAGGCAATGAGAGCTGTATCCGAGGATAAGGATGCGGCTACACTCATGGGTATCAATGTGAATGCCACTATATCATTGACATTTGCTATTGGCTCAGGCCTTGCAGCGGTGGCAGGAGCCCTTCTATGCTCGTCATATCCATCTTTGACACCATATACAGGTTCTATGCCGGGTATCAAGGCATTTACAGCAGCGGTATTCGGCGGTATCGGTTCTATTCCAGGTGCTCTGATAGGTGGATTGCTTCTTGGTATAATCGAGATTTTAGCAAGAGCGTATATATCAAGTCAGCTTGCTGATGCTATCGTATTTGCGGTACTTATAATTGTGCTACTTGTAAAACCTACAGGTATACTTGGCAAGCAAATAAAAGAGAAAGTGTAGGTGAGGGAAATGAAAGAATTAAGAAAATTGAACAAATCTACACAAAAATTAATTATAACTATCGCTACTATTGTAGTGCTTTATATCATCATGGAAATCATGGAAGGTACAGGCAATCTCAGTTCACTGATGAGCGGTTTGCTGGTTCCGGTTTGCGCATATTCTCTCGTGGCTGTAGGACTCAATCTATGCGTTGGATATTTGGGCGAGTTGTCTTTAGGACATGCCGGATTTATGTGCGTGGGCGCTTTTTCATCAGCATTTTTCTCTAAGTTATTTCAGAATTCTATTCCGGATGTACCGCGATTTATTATTGCACTTATTCTTGGTACTTTTATGGCGGCCCTTTTTGGATTTTTAATAGCCATACCGGTACTTCGTCTGAGCGGCGATTATCTTGCGATAGTCACACTTGCTTTTGGTGAGATTATCAAAAATGTAATAAATGTATTGTACGTGGGAGTTGACTCAAAAGGCATCCATGTATCCATCAAAGATCAGATGTCACTTGGCTTAGAATTAGATGGAAAGATGCTTGTCAATGGTGCTCAGGGTATTACAGGAACGCCTAGACAGTCTACTTTTACAATAGCAGTGCTGTTGTTGATATTGGCACTTATCGTGGCACATAATTTTGTTAATTCAAGAACAGGTAGAGCTGTCAAGGCTATCCGCGATAATCAGATAGCGGCTGAAACAGTTGGGCTTCCTGTTACAAAATATAAGCTGGTAGCTTTTACAATATCAGCAGCTATCGCAGGAGTGGGCGGAGTATTGTATGCACATAATATTAACTCTCTTACAGCTACAACCAACAACTTTGGTTATAACATGTCTATCATGATACTTGTGTATGTGGTATTAGGTGGCATAGGCAACTTCTCAGGTTCGGTTATTTCTGCAGTGGTACTTACCATGCTTCCGGAGTTGCTGAGAGGTCTGTCTACATATCGTATGCTTATATATTCAATCGTGCTTATTGTATTGATGCTCTTCAACTGGGCACCTGCTATTCTAAAATGGAGAGATGAGCATGGTCTTACAACTGCGGCTGTTTTGCATAAGTTTAAAAAGAAAAAGGAGGTGCAGTAATGAGTTTACTATCAGTAAATAATCTGGGCATTTCCTTCGGTGGACTTAGAGCCGTAGATGATTTTAATATCGAGATTGAAAAAGGTGAATTGTATGGACTTATCGGTCCAAACGGAGCCGGCAAGACTACTGTTTTTAATATGCTCACAGGTATATATAAGCCTACTGACGGTAAGATATTTTTGGATGGGAATGATATCACAGGCCAAAAGACAGCCGATATCAATAAATCCGGTATAGCCAGAACATTTCAGAATATAAGACTATTCGGGGACCAGTCGGTACTTGATAATGTAAAGATAGGTCTTCACAACTCTTTTGAATATGGTACTGCTACGGGCATCTTTAGACTGCCGAAGTATTTTGCTACCGAAAAGGAGATGGACAAAAAAGCTCTTGAGATATTGTCGGTGTTTGGGCTTGATGTGGAGGCACAGGTGTTGGCATCTAATCTTCCATACGGTAAACAGAGAGAATTGGAGATAGCAAGAGCCCTTGCTACACACCCTAAGCTTTTGCTTTTGGATGAGCCTGCAGCAGGTATGAATCCTAATGAGACACGTGATTTGATGAATACCATAGCTTTGATACGTAAGGAATTTGGTGTCACAATCCTCTTGATTGAGCATGACATGAAGCTTGTTTCCGGCATATGTGAGAAGCTTACAGTGTTAAACTTTGGTAGAGTTTTGGCACAGGGAATTACGAGTACAGTGCTTAATGATCCTGAAGTTATCAAGGCTTATTTGGGAGAGGATTAAAGGATGTTAGAAGTAAAAGATTTAGTTGTAAATTATGGAGTGATACAGGCGCTCAAGGGCATCAGTTTTGAGGTAAATGAAGGAGAGGTTATTGCCCTTATCGGAGCCAATGGAGCCGGTAAGACCACCACACTTCAGACCATCTCAGGCATGTTGACACCTACATCAGGTCAGGTGATTCTTGAAGGCACTGATATCACTAAGATTCCAGGGCATAAAATAGTCTCCATGGGTATGGCGCATGTGCCTGAAGGACGTAGAGTTTTTCCGGGATTAACCGTACTTGAAAACTTGAAAATGGGAGCATATACTAGAAGTAACAAAAGTGAAATCGCGAATGCTTTTGAAAAGGTATATGAGAGTTTCCCTCGTTTAAAGGAGCGTCAGAATCAGTTGGCGGGTACACTATCGGGTGGAGAGCAGCAGATGCTTGCTATGGGAAGAGCGCTTATGAGTCAGCCACGTATTGTGCTGATGGACGAGCCTTCCATGGGACTTTCTCCTATATATGTGGAGGAGATTTTCAATATCATTCAGTCGATTTCCGATGCAGGCACCACAGTGCTTTTGGTTGAGCAGAATGCCAAAAAGGCGCTCGCCATAGCAGACAGGGCATATGTCCTTGAGACTGGCAATATCGTCCTTTCAGGTGATGCCAAAGAACTCATGAACGACGATTCTATTAAGAAAGCGTATCTTGGGGAATAATGTATGTGGGGAGGTTTACATGATGGACGAGAACAAACTGGTTATTACCATCGCACGTAGTTATGGCTCAGGCGGATTGACCCTTGGCAAAAAGCTGTCAGAGGAATTGGGGATTCCTATTTATGACAGAGAGATATTGAGGATGGCTTCGGACCAGAGCGGTATCAATGAAGAATTATTTGGCCAGGTAGATGAACATATCAGAAAGATAATTCTTTCTGCTAAGGGCAAGTATAAAGGTATGCCACTCACTCCGGAGTATTCAGCTTTTACATCTGATGACAATCTCTTTGAGTTGCAGGCTGATGTGATCAAACGCATAGCCAATACCCAGAGTTGTATATTCGTAGGCAGATGCGCAGACTACATCTTAAAAAATAGACCTTATGTGCTTTCGCTTTTCTTCTATGCTTCAGAGGAGGATTGCATGGAGCGCCTTCGCAAGCAGGTTAGTGGCACTGACGAGGAATTAAAAAAGCGTATGCATGAGATCGACAAGCATCGCGCCGACTACTACAGATATTACACCGGACATGATTGGAACGATGCAAGAAATTATGACTTCTGCCTTGATACAGGAGTAATGAGCTACGACAAACTGATAGAAGTAGTAAAATCTTATATCGAAATAAAAAATAAATAAAAGAATGGCCGCCTATCTCAATTTTGAGGTAGGTGGTTTTTGTGTAGGAAAGGTTAAGCAATATGAACCTTAAAGTTTTAAAAACTCTCGAATACGACAAGATAATTGGCAGGCTTTCTGAACTTGCCACCTGCGAGGCGGGCAAAAAAAGATGTCTGGAATTACTTCCAACAAATGACATAGATGAGATAAAAGTGATGCAGCTGGAGACAGCTTGCGCATTTAATCGTCTAATTAAATTCTCTGATGTCAGCACCAGTGGCACCACAGACTTAAGACCTGCTTTAGCCAGACTGGAACTCGGCTCCAGTCTTAATATAGAGGAGATCCTTGCTGTGGCATCTGTTCTTGAGGTTACAAAGCGGGTGGCAGCCTACGGTAAGCAGATGGAAGAAGAGGATGCCCTGACATTTTATTTTGAGGGGCTTTCTCCTGAGGTAGCTATACTAAACGAAATCAGAAGATGTATTATCGATGAGGAAACTATCGCCGATGATGCCAGTACGGCTCTTTTTGATATTCGTATGGGAATGAAGCGTACCAATGAAAAAATAAAGTCGGTAATGAATTCCCTCTTGAACAATACTACCACCAGAGGTTATCTACAGGAGCCGGTGGTTACTGTCAGGGGAGGCAGATTTTGCCTTCCGGTGCGCTCAGATTTTAAATCACGAGTGCCGGGCATGGTACATGACCAGTCATCTACAGGTTCTACCTTTTTTATAGAGCCTATGCAGGCGGTAGATTTGAACAACGAGTTGAGAGAGTTGCAGGTCCGTGAGCAGGATGAGATAGCTCGTATTCTGGCAAATATTTCTAATAGAATAGCAGAATCTGCAGAGGGCATAATCCGTAATTACGAATTGCTCGCAGAGATAGATTTTATATTGGCGAAGGGTAGATATGCAATAGAATTAAACGCTACCAACCCAGAGTTTAACGAGAATGGAATTATTAATTTGCGAGGAGCCAGGCATCCGCTTCTAGACCCTAAGAAAGTAGTTGCCACTGACATCAAGTTGGGAGAGGAGTACAATCTGTTGCTGGTGACGGGACCCAATACAGGTGGTAAGACTGTATCCCTCAAGACTTGTGGGCTGCTTACGCTGATGGCACAATCGGGCTTGCATATACCTGCAAAGGATAGGAGTCAGATAGCTGTATTTGACGATATCTATGCGGATATAGGTGATGAGCAGTCGATAGAACAGTCGTTATCCACATTTTCATCTCACATGGTAAACATTGTCCACATTTTGGAAGCTATCAATAGTGGAAGCTTTTCTAAAGAGACTGAAAAGCGACTGGCAGAGACAAAAGTCGACCTGCATCATGAGAAAGTAATCTACGGAACAAAGCAGGAGATGAAAGTACCGCAGTTTTTGATACTGATAGATGAGCTATGTGCAGGAACTGATCCAAAAGAAGGTGCGGCCTTGGCGCAATCTATACTTGACAGGCTACATACACTGGATGTGCGTACTATGGCTACTACTCACTATAGTGAGTTGAAAGTATATGCTCTTTCTACGGATGGTGTAGAAAATGCTTCTTGTGAATTTTCACTGGAGACCTTAAGTCCGACATACCATTTGATAATTGGGGTGCCGGGCAAATCAAATGCTTTTGCTATATCATCTAAGCTTGGTATTCCGGAGGATTTGATAGAGGATGCCAAGGGACGATTATCTGATGATGACAAATCTTTTGAAGATCTGATGGTTGACTTAGAACAGAAAAGACATCAGGTAGAAGAGGATGCGATAAATGCAGCAGCACAGCTTAAAGAAGCTGAGAGCAAGCTTGCCAGTGCTACGGCAAAAGAAGAAAAGATAAAGTCACAGCGTGAAGAACTTATCCGTCAGGCCCACGAAGATGCGGCAGCTATACTGCAAGAAGCAAAGGATATAGCGGATGAGACTATTCGTGACTTCAACAAATTTGGCAAGGGTGGCGGTAATATCTCTGCCATGGAAGCAAAGCGTGCGGCCCTGGGCAAAGGAATAAACAAATCAAAAAGCAAAGCCAAGGAAAAACAGAAGGTCGAAGAGAATCACAACATACCTACCAATCTACATGTGGGTGACAAGGTCAAGGTACTGTCGATGAATCTCACCGGTAATGTCTGCACAGCACCCAATGCCAAAGGCGATGTGGTAGTGCAGATGGGTATCATGAAATCCACTGTCAATATAAAGGACCTAGTGCTTATAGTAGAAGAAGACAAGTATGTGCCTAAGAAAGGCACCCGCACTAAGAATATGACTTACGGAGGATTCAACAAGGCTGCCTCCATATCGCCTGAGATCAATCTATTAGGATGCACCGTTGACGAAGGCGTGGCCAGGCTGGAAAAATATCTCGATGACGCATACATCAGTCACCTGGCGTCTGTGAGGGTGGTGCATGGCAAAGGAACCGGCGCGCTGCGTAACGGAATACACCAGTACCTGCGCAAGTGCAAAAATGTAGAGGAGTTTCATCTCGGCGAATTTGGAGAAGGTGACGCTGGCGTCACCATCGTCACCTTCAAATAAGCTGTAGAGTATGGCGAACTACGAAAGCCCCTGTTACGGCTACAAGCCTAATTATGTAAAGGCGGCTCCAAGTTTTCCGTGCTCCCGCAAGTCATCTCCCATACTTTCGCTCCGGTCCGGTAGGTCCTCACTCGGCATGGGGCCCCCTTGCTCGCGCTCGCCTAGTTTATGTGCCGCCACTTATATAGTAGTGGCTAGCAGTAAAATAAGAAAGCCCCTGTAGGCATCAAGCTCTAATATTTCTCAAGCTTCACGTGTCAGTGAAGCGGAGAAATATTAGGCTTGTGGTCGTAACAGGGGCTTTCGTGGTTAACCTAGGATCTTATGACGGCGACGCCGTATTTGTCCAGGGTGAGGTCACCGTCGATGGTGGCCTCAGAGAGCATCTCGTAGCCACAGACAGCAGGGATGGTGACAGGTTTGTCGCTGCAATTGAGATAGAAGTCGAAGCGTCTGTCCTCAAGGTAGCGGGTGTGTTTTTCTACACCGGCAGGAAGATTCGTATATGCGATATCGGCATGCTCCAGCATCTCGCGATAAAGGAACTCAAGATCTTTTTGACTGGTGCGGCAAGCCACATAGTAGGCATGTCCTTTTCCGTAGGTGTTGCGTGTGATGGCGGGAGTACCTTCCATGTAGTCGGAGGCATATTTTGCCAGTACATCGGCACTTACATCCCGAAGCAATTCCTGGTAATCGTGGACTTCTACCGAGTGGGGACTGCGGCCGGCTTTGTCGAGAATATTGATAGATACCTTGTCCTCGGCATAGAGTGTGTCTATCTCTTCTGAGCGAAGGCCGAATACTTCTGATAGGCCATCTCCCGGGAATCCACCAAGCCAGGTAAGGGTGGACTTGTCTACGTAGCCGGTAAAATATGTGGCCATAAATTCACCGCCCTTTTCAACAAAGTCTCTTATCTTATCAGATACTCCATCATGAAGCATATACAGCATAGGCGCGCAGATTACCTTGTATCTGCTCCAGTCCATATCGGAAGAAATGATGTCAGGATCTATACCCAGACTCATGAATTGGCTATATACTTTCAGACAAGTCTTGTCGTAGTTTTTAGTCTCATTTGCAAGAGCCCAGGCGTCATCGATGGCCCATCTGTTATCCCAGTCATATATGATAGCAACCTGGTTAGATGACAATGAACCGGTTAGCTCTGAGAGTTTTTCAAGGTCGGCTCCAAGGGAAGCTACTTCCTTAAAAATCCGTGTATCATTGGTACCGATATGGTCGATGAGGGCACCGTGGAATTGCTCAGAGGAGCCGCGGCTTTTTCTTATCTGAAAATACTGCACAGTATCAGAACCATTGGCGATGGCTTGCATAGATATCAATTTGTGGACTCCGGGGCGACGATATTTGTTGTATGGACGCCAGTTTACAACGCCGGGTGCAGACTCCATCATCATATATGGCTGGTCAGGTTTCATGCTGCGAAACATAGCGTGATTGAAGCTGCGTTCCAGCATAGTATCACTGTCGGACCACCAGTTGTTGTGCATCTCAGGATAGTTGTCCCAAGAGATATAATCAACAAACTGGCACATATAGTGATAGTCATAATCATAAAACATATCCATAAAATTCGTAGTGACAGGAACTTCAGGATTTACTGATTTGACAGTGTCGATTTCAAATTTCATAAAGTCTGTAGCTGACCAGGTAGAAAAACGTTTCCAGTCTAAGTTGAGACCGAGAACACAATCTTCTCCGTTTGCATAAGGCGGGTCTATCTGGTCAAAGCTGTTAAAGGTATGAGACCAAAATGTAGTCCACCATGCCTTGTTCAATTTGTTGATATCGTGATCATATCTGTCGGATAACCATTCCTGAAATTTTTTGCGACAGGTATCACAGTAGCAGTACCCACCCAGTTCGTTTGATATATGCCACATAAGTAATCCGGGGTGATTTGAAAATCTCTGGGCCAAAGCGGTGTCGATGATTTTTACTTTTTCTCTATACTCCGGAGATTGCATGCAGTGGTTGTGGCGAAAACCGTGATGATTGCGTACACCCATATTGTCGCAGCGCATAGCAGAAGGATATTTTTCATCAAGCCATGCAGGGCGGGCACCGGATGGAGTGGCAAGGACAGTGTATATGCCTTCAGCATAGAGTGAGTCCATGATATCAGCCAACCAGTCCAGATTGATGTTGCCTTCAGTGGGTTCATGGGTAGACCATGAGAATACACCCAAAGTGACAGAATTAATATGGGCTTCCTTCATATATTGAATATCTTTTTTTAGAATATCAGGCCTGTCAAGCCATTGCTCCGGATTGTAATCCCCACCGTGTAACAAACCGTCCACTTTTGGAAATAATACATTATTTTTCATATTCTTCTCCTGTTATGAAATGTGACTTTATCTTACAGAAAAAATGTTATCATACAAAAAGTGCGAAAACGACTGAAAAAAAGGTAAATTATTTATATTTTCGACCATTGTCTTTCGTTGATTATCAGCTTGTCATAAATTATAATAAATAATCGGAAGAAGGTAGCGCCAGACTTTTTTAAGACGTAGCAAGCTGCATTTCTTGATTAGTTTTCTGCTCATATATGAGCTTAGAATGGAGTATTAAATGAAATATATTAACACCCTCAAAGAGGGAGACAGAGGCACAGAGACCTATCTTTGTAAAAAGAGGACACAGAGTATATCAAAGACAGGCAAGGCCTTTGAATCGCTGACACTTTGTGACAAGACAGGCACTATCGATGCCAAGATATGGGATGTGGATTCCGAGGGCATCAGCGATTATGAAGAGTTGGATTTTATTACTGTGACGGGAGATATCACCAGTTGGAATGGTGCCCTTCAGTTCAATATCAAAAGGCTTCGCAAGGCAAACGCCGGAGAGTTTGAAATAGCAGATTACATCCCTGCCAGCAAAAAGGATGTAGGTGTCATGTGGGATGATTTGATGAAGCTTATCAATTCTGTCAAAGCACCATACATGCGCACACTTCTCAATAGATATTTTGTAGAAGATAAGGAATTTATCGATGTTTTCAAGGCACACTCAGCAGCCAAGTCTGTTCATCACGGGTTTACCGGAGGATTGTTGGAACATACCCTTTCTGTAGCGACAAATTGCGATTACTTTAGCAGACAGTATCCTTTTTTAGATAGGGATTTGCTTATTACAGCAGCTATTTTTCATGACATAGGCAAAGTTCG
>FLNY01000205.1_pt1 | contig 15387 bp, 16 predicted proteins | sample 1140381 | NCBI WGS metagenome assembly FLNY01 (sample SAMEA3878172, study PRJEB12797) | bioreactor metagenome | biome: Moose rumen | place: Sweden | collected 2011-10
CGCACGTGCATGATTGGTGCGTTCGACCTTGCAGCCATTAGCGCATTGTTTAGCCCGTCCGAGCCGCTCTCGCCACAGCTTGTCATCGCCATCGGTGCTCCTGCCGAGACCATTAGCCTCGAGCCTCTGACTACCGATGTTCGCTACTATCGCACGCCCGATGGTGTCCACCATGTGCCCAAGCGTTCTCTTTCCGACCTTATCGTGTGAAGCGATCTCGTCGCATCTTAGTCTCGCCTCTCGATTGGGGTCTCGGTCATGCCTCTCGTCTGTCTGTCGTAGTCGGTCATCTGCTCTCGCGTGGTCACGAGGTCGTTCTTGCAGGCAGTGGTGCTTCTCTTAGTCTACTTCAAGCCGATTTCCCAAATCTTCCGTCTGTCTCGCTCAAAAGTTTCTCTCCTTGCATTAGCGAGGGACATTTCTTGTGGCTTCGCATAGCAGTGCAGTCTCCCCTCCTTCTTTTTTCCATTTGGCGCGAACATAGGCAGACAGCCCAAATCGTCGCCGACCATCGCATAGATACAATCATATCCGACAATCGCTATGGCGTACGTAGTCGCCTTTGTCGTAGCTACATCATCACTCACCAGCTTCGTCCGCTTGTCGCCACTCACGCTCCGCAATTTCTCAATAGCTTGCTTTCGTCCATTCTCTGCCATTGGATTCGTCGTTTCGACGCTTGCCTCGTTCCCGACTATCAAGTCGGCGGACTCAGCGGTCGTCTTTCTTCGCCAGTCCCCAAAGGTATCAGAGCTCACGCCATAGGCATCCTCAGTCGCCTCGCTTTTCAAAGCAACTCTGTCTCGTCCGACGACGAAAAAATAGGATACTTAGGCATTGCCTCGGGTGCCGAACCTGGTCGAACTCAGTTCGTAAGCTACCTTGTAAATCTTTTTAGCCAACAGTCTGCTCGGTGTGTCATTGTCAGTGGCGCTGGCAACGCTGTCTCCACAAATAAAAACATAACCATCATGGGCTATGCCGATGCTGCCACGCTGCAAAGTCTTATCTCTCGCTCGCAACACATTGTCTGTCGCTCTGGCTATTCCACACTGATGGATCTCTACGCCCTTCATCGCAATGCCACTCTTGTGCCCACTCTCGGTCAGGCCGAACAAGAATATTTGGCGGCAAGGTGGGCAACCCTGCACGCCAAATAGAGCAATGTTTTTAAAATATGTAGTTTTTCTTATGCGCCTTGTGTGGCAGTCGTCTGCCCTGCTTGTGTAGGCTGCACAGGTGTCGTAGGCGTTGCTTGCCCAAACCACCCATTGAGCGTATCCTCCACTTTCTGGTTGATTTCTGGTGTTACGAGGCTCTGTGTCCTACTGAACACAAACGATAGCGATACCAAGCTACCCACAATCGAGAACAGTGGATTTGTTCGCACCTTCACAGGTAGCATGTCGCGTGGTATGACGTTGTAGGCCAACGCAATGCCAATCAGCACCTTGTCAAGAGTTCGTGTCGACTTCTCCGTCATCACGTAGAAGAGTTGTAGCACCATGCTGGCCATCGGGCGAGCAACAGCCGAGGCGTAGCTCTTTATGCCGTCCAGCACGCTACCAAAGCCTCCCATTGAGTCTAAAATGTTCATGTTTTTCTTCTTTTTAGCGGTTTGTTATTTCTAAATCGGCAAACTTCGAGGCTGCCCCTGCCACCAAAGTTTGCCGATATGATTGTTTCTCGTTGTGTGTCGTACTATTTCATTTTCTTGCCGTTAAAAACGACATTCTTCACCTTCGTGCCTTTTATAAACGAGTGGTCAAATCCTGCATTCTCGGTTTTGGCATTTATGTTTTCAAAGGTAAAGTTTTGTAGCAAATATTTATCCGAAGAACCAACATTGTAGAATGTCTTGCACTCTATGTCAATGTCTTTGAGCGAAATGTGGTTGCATGTCGACATAGGCATGTCTGCACGCTCTTCGGGCTTGAAGAACTGTGTCCACGGCTGTATGTACAAAAAGTGTCCACAATTACCCTTTATCCCCTCCACGCTCACATATTCGTAGTTTTGTGGGGTGTCGGGCCTCATTTTCAACCATAGTACGCGCGTCGCTTGCTCGACAGTGCAGTTGCGCAACACAATGTTGTGGTCTGTCAGGCTCTCACTGCCCAATGTCAGGCAACCATGCACAAAGCCATACGTACAATTCTCTATTATCACGTTGTTGTTCGGACCATTGTTTGGGTCTTTGTCTGCCCAAGTGCCCTTGCCACCTTTCATCACCACTGCGTCGTCGTTAACCGACATGTAGCATCCGTGTATCAGCACGTCCGAGCAGTTGTCTATATCAATTGCGTCCGACGACGGTGCTTTTACTGGCGAGTGTGGTGCAAACGTACTTGTCCCCAAAACCTTTATGCGTTGTGAACGATAGATGTGTGTAGTCCAGAATGGCGAGTTTTGTAGTCTGACGTCTTGTAGCGTAACGTCTTCGCTATTCGAAATGTATACCAGTCGCGGACGCATAGCTTCAAGGTTTGTACACTGCCTATTATATTGTCTGCGAATCCAAAATTCACGCCAAAAGCGTTGCCCGTTGCCGTCTATTGTCCCTTGTCCCGAAATGCTGAACCCTTTCAACCCGTCTGCGTTCACCAGTGCGCTAAAATAGTTTAGCGTCTGACCCTCCATACGTGTTTTTTTTATGGGGTAGTGTGCAATGTCATCAATGCCCTTCAGTGTAGCACCACGTTGCAAGTGCAAGTGTGTACCCTGCTTAAAGAATAGTGCGCCCGACAAATATGTCCCTTCGGGAATCACCACCACGCCACCACCATCTTCGGCAACTTTGTCTATCACTGCTTGCAACTTCTCTGTCTGCAACAAGTTTGCATCGTCCGACCGTACACCATAGTCTGTTACCACATATTGCTTCCCCAGTGTGCCAAGGTCTATCTTTGCCGTATCCGAAAACCACGAGGAAATAGTTGTACCATCTGGCCACTTGTCTTGTGCCGTAACACTAAGCGTACACACAAGTGCGCAACAACACAAGAGTGCAATCTTTTTCTTTGTGAAAAATTTCATTTTGTAGGTATATTTCTTTGTAGGTTGATATGATTTGTAAAGATAATAACTTTTTGTTACAGTTTTAACATTTATTACACTCAATACGTGCCCCTTTATTAGGTATGACGCACCTTTTGCGTCTCCCTTTAACAAACATTTTCACTAACTTAGCTGTCGTGAACATCGAACGGATAGTAGACAAAAGTCGTGCGGTGCTTGTTGCCGTCAGTGGTGGTGCCGACAGTGTAGCCCTCTTGCATATGCTCGTCTCCGCTGGCTATCATTGCGTAGCTGCTCATTGCAACTTCCATTTGCGTGCCGACGAAAGCAACTCCGACGAAGCTTTTGTCCGCAACTTTTGTGATAGCCTTTCTGTCCCACTACACGTAGCACATTTCGACACAACACGCTTCGCTGCCGAAGAAAAAATATCTATCGAGATGGCAGCCCGTCGCTTGCGTTACGACTGGTTTGCGCAACTCCTCGATTCTGAAAACATCCCAGTTGTAGCCGTTGCACATCATGCCGACGACAATGTCGAGACCTTTTTCCTCAATCTACTTCGTGGCACAGGTCTGCGTGGGCTCACCGGCATGAAACGACATGCAGGACGTGTCGTCCGACCACTACTCTCCATGAGTCGGCAAGCAATCGAAAACTATTGCCAAATTCACCACTTGAGCTACGTTACCGACTCCACAAACCTATCCGATGTCTACCAACGCAATCGCATCCGACACCGCATAGTCCCCGAGTTTAAAGAGCTCAACCCATCTTTCCTCAGCACCATGCGTGCCAACATGCAACACCTCGATGCCGTCTACGCTTTGTTTATGTGCGAGGTCGAGAAGTTCATAGCTCGCAGTGTCATCGAATACGATGGGCAAACACTAATCCCCATCGAAGACCTACAACAGCTACCCAACCCAGAGCCCTATCTCTTCGAAATCCTCAGCCCCCAAGGCTTTAGCGGACAAACCATTTCTGCCGTAGCTCGCTGCATAGCTCTCTCGCGTTGGGGGCGAGTCTTCTATTCTGCACAATATCGGGCAGTTGTCGATCGCTACAATGTCATTGTCGACCAGCGTTCCGAACCCGGCACACCATCCTCAGTCGAAGTCGACTCCATGACCGATGAAGTCTTCTATCCACTGCACCTCCGCTTCCGACGTTTCTCGCCTCAACCAAACTATGTCGTCTCGCGCAACCCTCGTGTAGCACATCTCGATGCGTCCAAAATCGATTATCCACTCGTTGTCCGACATTGGTGCCGTGGCGACACATTTCGCCCTCTTGGCATGAAAGGCTTCAAAAAAGTGTCCGACTTTTTTGTCGATAGCAAAATGAGCGTCGTAGAAAAGGAGTCCGCTTGGATGATCCTCTCTGCAGGCGAAATAGTCTGGATCGTCGGACGTCGTATCGACGATCGCTTCAAAGTCAGCCCATCTTGTAAGGATATTCTCGAAATAGAACTTATCGATAAGTAAAATCTTTTTGCTCTATGAATACCAAACTCCGCAACTCCATCATAAGCACCGTAGGTGCCAAAGCCCTCTTGCGTGCCGAAATAGAACTACGCATGACCGATAGCTTCGAAGATCTCTGTGCTGTCCTTGCCGACCTCGCCACAGAATACAACACCCTTCTCGAGGGCAAAACAACCGTACGTTATGAACGCATGGCACAACATGTGGCACAGTTCACCATCAACGAAGACACTCTCATCTTCGCTCAGCATACCGACATCTTTCAGTTCGATCGCGACCACGAAGCTTGGCAAACACCTTATGTCGTCGAAGATGCCACTCGCTCCTATGCTGGCATAGTCAATGTCTACAACTTCCTTGCAGAGTCGTTCAAATATGACCGCGACGAAGACATCGGCTACCTTATAGCTCGCGTCTTTATCGGCAAAGAAGGAGCCTACTTTGTCGAGGGCAAACGTCAGCGAAATATGGGCGTAAGTCATTATGGTGAACAAACGCTCGACCGCAACAATTGGCGTCGTGTCGTTGAGACAGCCCTCAAATATGCAGCAGAATTCGACCTGCTCGCTCCTCCCTACGAAACCGAAAAACTTACCGACCTTATCCACCTCAAAGCCAAGATACTAACCTCGAAAACCAAGACAGCCAAACGTCTGGGATTCTCTTTCAACTCCGACGACGTAAAATAAATTCATCAACACTCTTTCGACTTTTCAATGACCGACATACTCAATCGTTTCCTCACCTACGTCGCTTTCGACACTCAAAGCGATGAGAATAGCAGTAGTGTCCCTTCCACATCTGGGCAACTCGTTTTTGCTCGTCATCTTGTTGCCGAATTGCGCTCAATAGGCGTTGCCGACGTAGAGCTTACCGACAATGGCTACATTTATGCATCCTTGCCCGCCAATTGCAACAAGGCAGGTGTGCCAGCTGTCGGCTTCATTGCGCACATGGATACAAGCCCCGACTGCTCTGGGCGCGACATTCATCCGAAAATATTGCACTTCGCACCCGGTCAGCAGAGCCTTGTGCTCAATGCCGAAAAGCAGATTGTTATGCCCGTCAGCGAGTTTCCTGAGCTCGCGCTCTACGAAGGGCAAGACCTCATCTGCACCGATGGTACCACACTCCTCGGTGCTGACGATAAGGCTGGTGTAGCTGCCATCGTCAGTGCTGTCGAATATCTTGTCGCTCACCCCGAAATTCAGCATGGCAATGTGTGTATAGCCTTCACTCCCGACGAAGAAATTGGTCGTGGTGCCGATTGCTTCGATGTCAAGCGCTTCGGTGCCGACTTTGCCTACACTATCGATGGAGGTAGGCTTGGCGAACTCGAATACGAGACATTCAATGCTGCTCAAGCCACCATAACTTTCTTTGGCAGTAACGTACACCCGGGTTCCGCCCTCGGCAAGATGCGCAATTCCATCGAACTCGCCATGCAGTTTGCCTCTCAAATGCCACAAAGCCAAAAACCAGAGACTACTTCAGCGCGACAAGGATTCTTTCACCTAACGCAAATGGATGGTACGGTCGAGCAATCGACACTACACTACATAATCCGCGATTTCGACACAGAAAACTTCCGTCGTCGAAAGGAATATATCGTTAGGCAAGTCGACAACCTCAACGCCATATATGGTGTCGAAGTCGCACGTGCCGACGTGCAAGACCAGTACCATAATATGCGCGAGAAAATAGAACCCGTCATGCACATTGTCGACTATGCTCGTCAAGTCATCAGTCAACGTTGTGGTGTCGCTCCTATCGTATCGCCTGTGCGAGGTGGGACTGATGGCGCACGACTTTCTTTTATGGGACTCCCAACGCCTAATATTTTTGCTGGTGGCGAAAATTTCCATGGCAAATACGAATTCTTGCCCGTAGAGAGTCTTCGCCGCGCACAAGATGTTGTCGTCGGCATAGCCGAACTTGTAGCCAGCAAAAGCAAATAAGACCCATTGTCTTTTCGCCGTAGCCATAAATATGAAAAACCTCTTTCTGTTTATTATAGCAGTCATATCGTTGCCTGTCCACGCTTCCATACCGCCGTGGATTACTCTTCGTAGCCCGCAAACATACTACACCCAAGATGTCGACTCTATCGTAGGGCGCGATACTGTTTTCACGCAGGTTTCGCACGTCGTCAGCGGGCAATTTAAGCCGTTTGTTAATCCCGACATTACGTCTTTTGAACTCAATCTGTTGCCATTTGAGAACGTTGTACGCCCAGTGTCGCGCACGTCCAAAATAGAATATCCCGAGCTAACTCTCATGCCCGAATATCAACAACGCGTCGCTTGGCAAAACAAGAACATTCTTACTCCAAGTCTTTGGCAATCAGCAGCTCATGAACCCATTCTCGAAAAACTTCGCTACGACTATGCCATAAGCAATCCTTCGACAGTCAAATACACCAATCTGCAAATAAAAGACCCGTCGAAAGAGCTACTCAAAGTGCAACGCGACAAGTCGGGCGACAAAAAAGAAATATCTCGAATATTTAAGACCGAGGTGCCTCTCTCTGCCGAAATGCGCAAAAAGAAAGAAAAACCTGCTGGCCCTTGGAAAAATTCTGGTGAGGAAAACCTTCAGTTTTCGCAACTTTTTGTCGAGAATTGGATAAAAGGTGGCGAAAATTCAGCCACTCTCACACACGACCTCCGACTCAATAGTGCCTACTCACAGGGGCGCACATCGTGGGAAAACTCTCTGGTCAACAAACTCAGCCTGACCTACACCTCTGCCCTTGGCACGCGCGTCAGTAGCGACGCTTTCGACCTTGCCTCAAAATATGGCTTCAATGCTGTCAATAAGTGGTACTACTCTTTCGCATTTAGCCTTAAGACGCAGCTCTTCCGCAACTACGACAAGAGCGACACCGAAAAAGCTAATCCCAAGTCGAAATTCATGTCGCCTGTCTACATGCAGTTCATTTTCGGTATGGACTATAAGCAAGACAATTTCTCACTTCTGCTCTCACCCTACACTGGTATCATAACAGCCGTGGCCGACACCGACAGAGTAGACCAAACCAAATACGGCATTGCCGAAGATCGCAAAGCTAACTTTATCAACGGCTTCTCCGTTACGTGCAATTGGAAGAAAGAAATTGTCTACGGCATCAACTATTCAACCAAACTTGAGCTTTTCTACGAATACATAAAAAAAGATGGTAACAAACGCTTCGATTGGGAAAATGTCCTCGATGTGCAAATCAATCGCTTCCTTTCGACTCGTCTGCTTATCGAGCTCCGCTATTTCGACAACGAAAGCGACAAATTCCAGATAAAAGAGAATTTCTCCGTAGGTTTCAAATATAGTTTCTGACCATTTATGGCACAAGCCTCCGACATAACACTCCTTACCGACGAAATACTCCTTGGTAGAGTACGTCAAGAGGACGATATGCAGGCCTATCGTGTCATTTTCGACCGCCACTACACAGCTCTTACCACATTTGCCACCAAGCTGGTTGCCGACATCGACATAGCCACCGATGTCGTGCAAAACGTCTTCGTCAATCTCTACGAGAAACGTCGTGAGACGCTCGTTACTAATGTTCGTTCGTTTTTGTATAGTGCCGTGCGCAATGGATGCCTCAATGTCATTAAGCACGAGAAAATCAAGCGACAATATGAAAATCAAGTCGACGCCTCTGTTTTCGACTATAGCTCCGATGCTGCCGACAAACTCATAGAACAGAGCGAAGCCGAGGCACGTGTGGCTGGTGCGCTTGCTCAACTGCCCGAAGCCTGTCGGCGAGTCTTCCTAATGAGTCGTTTCGACGGATTGAGCAATCAACAAATTGCCGATGCTCTCGACATATCCAAACGAACCGTCGAAACGCAGATAACCAACGCTCTCAAAATCCTACGACGTCTACTCCTCTCGTTCGTTGCCATTGTCTCAACATTACTTAAAATAACCATCTGACACCATAACAACTTATGCGATTTAATGAAAACAGCCGCCTCGGCGACGTCATCTCCGAACACTACCAACTGCTCCTCATCTTGAGCCGTTTTGGCATAACTCTCGGATTTGGCGACAAGACCGTCCGCGCCGTATGTGCCGACTCTCACGTCGACAGCAAGACATTCCTTGCCGTTGCCAACTACGTTGTCAATGGCGATGGCACAGTCTATCACGACATAGACACAGAGTCTATGATTCGTTTCCTCAGACTCTCTCACCAATATTATTTCGACTTCCTTCTGCCCGAACTTCGCAATAGTCTCAAACGCATAACGGACGACATCGAAGACACTAAGCTTGCCACTCTACTCATCAAGCTCTTCGACAACTATGCATCATCTGTTCGTCGACATCTTGAATATGAAGACCGTATTCTTTTCGACTACACCGAAAACCTTCTCGGTGGCAACATTGACGACACCAATCTGTCTGTCTCGTCAATCATCGGTCAGCACGACAGCATAGACGGCAATCTTAGCGAACTAAAAAATGTAATGATACGCTATTTGCCTGCACCTCACGGCATGGTTAGGCGTGTCAATCAAGTACTCTACGACATCTTTGCTTTCGAAGAGGACATAAAAATGCACTCCGACATCGAGAGCAACCTTTTTATTCCTTTGGTTATCGACCTCGAAAATAAAGTGAGAAAAGCTAAATGAATCGTTCAGATGTAATTAAAATAGCCGTTGCGGACGAGAATACCATTATTCGCACAGGAGTCATTGCTGCTCTAAAAAGAATCTCCGATGGTAGTACACTCTTTTTCGAGATTGCTCGTCCTGCCGATTTTAGCACTCGCATACGTTCGTATAGCCCAGATGTGCTTATCGTTGCCCCTTCTTTTGGCGGAAGTTTCGATGTCGAAGCCTGTCGTACAAACAAAGACCTCGATATGCGACACGCTCAGTTTGTCGCATTGATTTCCTCGGTCGTTGGTCGGGCAACACTTTCGCAATACGATGACCATCTAAGCATTTTCGACTCCGAAGAAGACTTGCGAAATCTGCTCGAAAATGTCAAAGGGCACGATGCCGACACCTCCGACGATGCTCCAGAAGGTGAAGAACAACTCTCCGAACGCGAAAAGGAAGTCGTGCGTGGCGTGGTCAAAGGGCTTACAAACAAAGAAATCGCTTCGTTGCTCAATATTTCTGTCTATACCGTCCTTACGCACCGACGAAATATTGCTCGCAAACTGCAAATACACTCCTCCATTGCGTTAGCTATCTATGCCATTAGCAACAAAATTGCCACAATTGATGAGGTAAAGTAGGTCTTCGACCTTTTATTCCGTCTAAATTAGGCAAATCGTCTACCATTCGCCCATGCGTTCGCTCGACCAATTTGCCTAATTTCGCAACCAAATTTTTTTCAACAATAGACCCAATCTGCATAATGACAAAGGTTCTGACCTTCGGCGAAATCCTTTTGCGCCTAACCCCTCCTGGCTACGACAAATTTTTGCAAGCATCTCGTTTCTGTGTTTCGTTTGGTGGCTCCGAAACCAACGTTGCCGTGTCTCTCTCGCATCTTGGTATGCAAAGCGAGTTTGTTAGTCGCCTCCCGCAAAACGACATTGCACGCATGGCTTGCATGCAACTGCAAAAGCATGGCGTCATGACCAACAATATGGTTGTCGGTGGCGATCGACTCGGACTCTACTACTATGAAAACACGTCGGCTATGCGCGCTTCGCGTGTCATATACGACCGTGCCGAATCTGCCTACGCAACTTCTTCGCCAGCCGACTACGATTGGGACCAAATCTTCGAACGCTCAGGTGCCGACTGGTTCCACTGGTCTGGCATAGGTCCTTCGCTTTCGCAAAGTGCAGCCGATGCCACTCGTGCAGCAATAGATTCTGCTCGTCGCCATGGTCTGCGAATCTCTGCCGACCTCAACTATCGCAAAAACCTTTGGAATTACGGACGCGAGCCACACGAAGTCATGAAACCTTTATGTGCCGAGTGCGACATCCTCTTCGGAACCGAAGTTGAATATCAAAAAGCTTTCGGCATAAAGCCTGCTGTCGGTTTCGACATGAATTCCGACACGCAAGAAATCGAAGCCGCTGCCCACCACGACTTTGCTCGTCAGATCCTCAGTCTTGCGCCCAAGTGTCAAAAGATGTTCATAGCTCAACGTAAAGTCTTCCACGCCAAGCACCATAGTTTCTGGGCCATGCTCGCCACGTCCGATGGTCGTTTCTTGCAGTCCGACAACTACGACATAGAACCTGTTGTGGACTGTGTAGGTTGTGGCGATGCCTTTGCCGCTGGCATGATTTGTGGTGTCTGTCGCTACCCCGATGACGACAGTAAAGCGCTTGCCTTTGCTACGGCTGCAGCCACGCTCAAAAACACCATCCGAGGCGACTTTAATCTCTCCTCTGCCGACGAGGTCCTCTCTCTTATGAGTGGCAACACAAGCGGACGCATAGCCCGATAAGCGCCTAACTAAATAATTTTCATATATTTGCGTGCAATAACGTTGTGCGCTTTATGACCAAAAAGTCCCTCAAAAAGTCGCTCTTTAACAATCGAGATAAACATTGTCGGACGGTGCAAGTGTATTTTAGCGAAAAAGAATATGCTGCACTCGAAGAATTTCGCTGTCGCAAAGGCTCCACTTCAATGTCGGCCCTCGTGCGAGAGTGCGCTGTCCGCTTTGTTATGGGGCACATCATCGAAGAAGACTCTCGCCTATTCGATGAATCTGGTCGCCCCACAGTTGAACTCTCGGTCGAAAGCCTTACGCCACGTCCTGTTGTCGACAATTCTTCGCCAACGCTTTTCGATTTCGGGACAAACAACAATACTTAGTGCCCTTCTGCTTAAAAAATCGGCGAGTATATTGAAATATTTTGTTTCATCGCGGTTGTCTATCTACTTTTGACAACACAGACAACCAGATAAATCATACATCATGAAGCGCGTACTCAAAATATTTTTTCTACTCTTTGCCTTTGCTCTGCCAGTATGTTTCGTTGCGCAAAACAACGACGAGGAATACTCTACGGCCAAGCGTCAATATGATGCGGGCGAATATAATGTAGCTGCACAAATTTTTCAAAAACTTGCCACTCAAGGGAATGTAAAAGCCATATATAGGCTTGGACGTTGCTACGAGGAGGGGCGTGGCGTTGGCAAAAATGAAGCCGAAGCCGTAAAACTCTACATTCAAGCTGCCGACCATGGACACGCCAAAGCACAATATCGTGCTGCTCGTGCCTACGAAAAGGGCATGAGTGTCTCTGCCGATGCCAAGAAAGCCTTTAGCTTCTATCGTTCTTCTGCCGAGCAAGGCAATGCCAAAGCTCAATATCAACTCGCTAAGTGCTATAAAAAAGGCATTGGTACTAAGAAAGATGTCGACAAGGCTTTTAACTACTACAAACAATCGGCCGAGCAAGATTATGCCAAAGCCCAACTTGCGTTGGGCAAGTGTTATATGGAGGGGCATGGCGTCAAGAAAGATATTCCAATAGCAAAAAAATGGCTCCACAAGGCAGTTAATAATTCCGATGGTGGACACCAGTTGTTGAAGGACATAAAAAAGGACGCAAAGAATGGCGATCGTGACTCACAAGAAGTTCTCGAACTACTTGCAGAAAATTGATTTTAAATATCTGTTTATTTAAAACGTTAATAAACTATAAAACTCGAAAACTTAAAAAAGTTTTCGAGTTTTATTTATGTATCTTTGTGTCGTAATGCAATAGGTATCGATGAGCAAAGAAAACATTATAGAAGTATCCATTGAACTTTTTACTTCCAAGGGCATAAAGTCAGTCTCTATGGACGACATTGCCAAAGCTGCTGGCATCAGCAAACGCACACTCTACGAAAATTTTGCAAGCAAAGACGATTTGCTCATCAGTTGCCTACACCGCATGGATGAATGTCGTATGGAGATTTTTGACTCAATAATTCTGAGCTCAGACAACTTTATCGATGTCATTGTCAAGTTTGCTTATAATGCGCTCGACGTACTCAAACGAGTAAATTCCGAATTTTTAAATGATATAGTAAGGTTCAACATGCGTAATGCCTTACAAACTTATAGTGAGAGCACCGAGAAGTTTCGACATCGCTTTGTCTACCTTATCGACAAAGGCAAAGAATGTGGCTACATAAGGAAAGACGTAGACTCTTGTTTCTTTAGCTATATGCTCTTGCAGCACGATGCAAATAGCTTCTCCATTATGAAATCTCGCAACCTGTGGAGTTCAGAAGTCGTTATACTCACATTCCTCGAACTACTGCTTCGTGGCATGGCAACGCCAGCAGCTCTGCCATTGCTCGACCAACGTTTTGCCGAATTGCGTCAACACATAGATGAAAATAATAAATAACATAACAATCCTCATGAACAAGATGAGCAAAACAATGTCCTGCAGAACTTTCCTATCTGCACTCATGACATTAGCTCTCGTCCCTACTGCGTGGGCACAAGAAACCCTCAACGTAGACCTTCAGTCCGCCATAAGCAGTGCTTTGCAACACAATAAGCAGTTGCAAGCAAGTGCTGTCGACCGCGAAGTGTATTATCAGAAAGTCCGCGAAGCGCGCTCTGGTGGTTTGCCACAAGTAAGTGCAAGCCTTAGCACCAACACCTATTTTGGCGACAAACTTGAGTTTGGCGGAGGCTCTATGGACATTACAGCAACCACGTTGCAAGCCACTGCCAACTGGACTTTTAGTATGCAACAAATTGCAGGTGTCAAACTTGCCAAAATAGCCCAGCGCCTTACCGACCAGACAATTGCGCAAACCGAACTCGACGTCAAGGCCAACGTTACCGACACCTACTATGCAGTGCTCGTCTACGAGCGCAACATCGAAATCCTCAACAGCAATATGAGCGACATGGAGGAGATTGCGCGTCATACCGAAAATATGTACAAGTATGGAGCTGCCGAACGCACAGATGTCGACCAAATAATGGTCAACGTCTCTACTCTCAAAAACTCCATATTGTCGCTTCAGCGTAGTCTCGAAAGCACAAAACGTCTGCTCGTCTTGCAGATGGGTGTGCCCATAACCACCAATATCGTTACGACTCAGAAAATAGACGACCTTATGATGGCAGCATCCGACACTGCGTCCGATAAGTCGCTCGACATTGAAAACAACCTCTCCTACCAACAACTCAAGCTCAGTCGAGAGATTGGTGAGCAGACAGTCAAGGTTCGCAAGTTTGCCTATATCCCAACTCTAACAGCAACATACCAATACACCAACAACTTGCGTGGTGGTAGCTTTATGAGTTTCAAAAATATGGGAATGCTGACTCTCTCGATTCCCATTTTCAGCGGTTTTCAGCGTCATAGCCAACTAAAGCAAGCGCAGCTCGATGTCTCGAAGACCGACATTAACCTTGCTCTGCTCGAAGACAATCTGCAACAAAACATAGAGCAATACACTTTCGAGTTGCAAACAGCTCTCGATGCCTACAACTTGCAGAAAGAGAACCTCGATGTGGCCAAACGTGTCCTTGACAACTACAAGAACAAATATAATCAAGGAGCCCTGTCGAGCCTTGCCCTTACACAAGCCAACACCAACTATTTGCAGGCCGAGACAAGCTATGCAAGCGCAAGCCTCGACCTTCTGATGGCTCACACCAAGCTCGACAAACTCTACAATAGCTTCGGCTACTAAATCATTATCCGCAAATAAAAAATCTGTATAAAACAAATGAAAAAAGGTTTGAACAACAGTCTTCTTGCTGCAACCTTGTCAGCGCTCGTGTTGTCGGCTTGTAATTCTTCAACCACCGACAATGCACAAGAGGCTGAAGATAATCGTGTACTCGTCCGAGTCGACACCATTCGCACCTCGACAGTCGATCGCAAGATAGAGTATACTGCCAACCTCGAAGCCAACGAACAAGTGTATTATGCTCCGACGCTTGCTGGCACTCGCATAAAGAAAATATACGTCGAAGTTGGCGACCGCATACGCAAGGGACAGACTCTTGTCGAAATGGACAACAACTCGCTCCAACAACAAGAACTTCAGCTCAAAAATGTCGAGACGGAATATAATCGTGCCGTCAAACTTATGGAGACTGGCTCCATAAGCCAACAAAACTACGATGCCGCCGTAACTCAATATGAGGTTATGAAAAAAGCCATTGCCACCCTCAAAGAGAATACGCGACTTGTGGCTCCTTTCAATGGTGTCGTAACTGGCAAATATATGGAAGAAGGTGAGCTCTGGTCGGGCGGTGCATTCGGTGGCGCAAGCAAACCAGCCATAATTGCCATAGAAGAGATTAACCCTGTTAAAGCCATCGTTAATATTGCCGAGCAATATTACCTCGAAATAAAGAAAGGCATGGACGTCAGTTTGCAGTGCGATGTCTATGGCGAACGTCTTTTCCCTGGCAAAGTCAACATTGTCTACCCGACAATAAATCCGTCCACACGTACGTTCTCTGTCGAGTTGCTCTTCAATAATGCCAAAGAAGAACTTCGCCCCGGTATGTATGGCACAGTGCAATTCTCCACAGGCAAGGCACAAACGAAGGTAGTACAGTCTCTCGCTGTCCTCAAGGTCCAAGGCTCTAACGATCGCTATGTTTTCCTTGCTCGCGATGGTAAGGCTAAGCGTGTGTCGGTTAAAATCAACAACCGCTATGACGACAAAGTCGAGATAATCCCTCTTGACGACACCATCAACGACGGCGACCTTATCGTTACTACTGGTCAGGCCAAACTTGTCGAAGGACGTGAACTCAACATCGTCAAGTAAAATAAGCTCTACAACAGATTATCGTACAAAACGAAGCATAATATAAGATGAGTATTTTTAGCTCTGCCGTAGAAAAACCTATCTCGACCCTAATGGTCTTCGTGGCCGTTGTGGTCATAGGTATCTATTGCTATATAAAA
>FLNY01001984.1_pt1 | contig 15365 bp, 12 predicted proteins | sample 1140381 | NCBI WGS metagenome assembly FLNY01 (sample SAMEA3878172, study PRJEB12797) | bioreactor metagenome | biome: Moose rumen | place: Sweden | collected 2011-10
AAAAGCCCACCCCCAGCCCCTCCCCAAGGGAGGGGGGCTTATATAGAAAAAGAGGAAAGAGGAAAGTGGAAAGTGGAAAAAATAGTAAATCGTCAAATTGTAAATTACGTAGATGAATCCCGCTATACAGAAATTTGAAGGAGTGGAGCTGAACGGGCGCGACGCCCGTCTGCTGAAGGAATGGAAAGAACTTGACGCTCTTTGCAACAAGCGCAAGCGCGAGAGTGGCAATCCTTTCAAACCATCACTGTCGTACATCATCCGTCGGAAGACACCCACTGGCCTGCCCACCGAGTTCGAGATATGGTATCGCTGCAAGAGCATTGTGGGTGTCGAGGGTGACGAGCCACCACGCAAGCCCATCTTTGGCAATCTGCATAAGATGAGCGTCGTCCTGCCCAACAACTACCCTTCTGCCGATGGTAACCCCGTATTCACGTTTATCACCGATATCTGGCATCCGAATATCCGCTACAGTGGTAGTTTCAAGGGCCACGTCTGCCTTACCATCAAGGAGATGGGCGTGCTCGCCTCCATCAAGGACCTCGTGCTGCGTGTGGAGCGCTATCTGAAGTACCAGATGTACCACGCCCAGAACACCTATCCATATCCGGAAGACCAGTCGGTGGCTGAATGGGTGCGCGAAGAAGGCGAGCCCAACGGATGGGTTAAGTTCTCACAGGACAAGCCCGTGGCTGACGGTTTACCCGCCAGCACCACCTCCGTCCCACCACCAACTGAAGAGCAACCCAAGAAGAAAATCTCGCTGAGTATTTAAAAAGTGAAAAGTGATAAGAGAATATGAAGAAGATTATTGTTTGTGCTCTCTTCTGCCTTGCAGTAATAACAAGCTGGGCCGACGAGCAGAAGAAGGTCACGCTGAGCAGTGACCATAACAAGGAGACCATCAACCTGTCGTACCTGAACATCTTTGTCAGCCTCAGTCAGTCTGACGACGACAAAGGCAATGTGAATATCGAACTGGAGAACCTCAGCGAGTCGAAGGTCCTCATCCTCTTCGACCGCTCCTATACCGAGAAGCAGGCCAAGAAGATGGCGCCCAAGCTGCAGTTCGACAAGACGTTCGGAGGCACCAAGGGACAGCGCATCATCGACCCGTACAGCTATCAGCTGAACCGCGTGATGCAGTTCCGTCCTTCCGACAAGTACCCCCTGCCCATCATCAGCGTTGAGAGTGAGCAACCCGTCGTGGTGACGCTTCCCATCTATATCGCTAAGTGGAAGGGCAGCAAGAAGCTGATTCTTTTGGAAAAGCAGGTCATTGAGCTTGACATCGAAGCACAGCTCAAGCCCAGCGCCGAGTTTGTTGACATGAGCAAACGCTGCGACGACTTGCTGAAGGAGATCGAGGGCAGCCCCATCTGCACGAACAAGAACCATAAGCCGTCGGCAGATAAGCAGCGCGAGGAGCTGCAGGCAAAGATTGATGGGCTGAGAAGCGAGATTGAAGGCATCATCAGCAAGCACGCTTGGACCAGCAGCGACAACGGCTATCGTCGCTTCAACGACCTGAAGGAGAAGTTTGCCAACGTCCAGTTTGCCGAGCGAGACTGTGGTCGCCACGGTTCAAAGCCCAAAGCTGGCCATCAGTGCAGCTACTGCGGCTTGTCGCTCCAACAAATCTATCACAAACTCGACGACCTCTACAAGAAGATTTACAGCAGTAGCGACCGTAAGGGCACCAAGGCCAGCGTGATGTCGCAGGTGAATGCCCTCTACAATTGTTGTACAGCTACAAACTGTAGCAAGCATGCAGCTCAGTGGAAGAATGGCAGCGACTACAAGAACAAGATTGTAGAGCGCTATAACCGCATCAACGGCCTATAAGATGAAAAAAGCTAAAGCTACCACCCTCTTTGTCCTTTGCTTTCTCTGCGCCTTCAGTAGTAACGCCAAGGAGAAGAAAGACACGTTGTTCTCTGCTGAGGGCGACCGTGTTATCGTCAGCTATAGCCAGGCGGTGAACGGAGGACAGATGACAGTCAGTTTCACTAATGTTCAGAAGAAACTGAGTGAGAGTCACCTCAAGAAGTACAAGAAGCTCGACGAGGTCGCTGTCGTCATCTTCGACCGTACAGGCAATTATCGCAGTATCAAGTTCGACGGCCTTACTACGTCAGCATTCATGGTTCCCGCAGAGATAAACTATAGTCCTTCTGCCGATGGCTATTTCCTCTTGCAGGACAACCCTACGCTGCAGTTCACCGTCAGCAGCGACGAGGCTAAGCTCTCCGTGCCACTCTACTTGGCGCACTATGAGGGGAAGCGCCACTACAAGGTGTTTGCCCAGTGCGGCACGCTGCAGCTGAAGGCTAAGTCAGGAAAGGGCGGATCCAGCACCAGCTCGTCGGGGGCTGCTCCTGACCAGTCATCATCAGAGGTGGTCGTCACCTCCGAAGAGCTGATTGACGAAGGGATGTCGGCTACAGATGAGGCTGCCATTCGCATCAACACCCTCAAGCAGTTGCTGGAGCGGGCTACCAAGGTGCCGTTCTCTGAAGAGCTGACCCACGAAGCGTCGATGCTGCGCGAGCTGCGTTTTAAGATTACGGATGATGCCGTAAGCAAGCAGATAGGCGAAGCCCTTGCTGCCTACGACGACAAGAAGCAACAGCTGGAGCAAGAGGCTGATGCTACTCAGAAGGAATCCGACGCGAAAGCAGCCGCTGAAGCCCAAAAAGCCCAGGCACGACAAGACTCGATTGCTGCGGCTCAGGCCCAGCAAGCCAGCGACGATAAGAAGACCATGATGTGGCTCATTGGCGGACTTGGCGGACTATTCCTGCTGTTCACTATTGGTAAGCAGGTGCTGCAGGGTTTCAAGACTGCAAAGGCTCAAAAGAAGATGCAGGATGCTATTAAGAAGGCGCAAGAAGCTACCAAGGCCAAAGCTGAGGCCGAGGTGAACAGTCAGCTCAAGGGTGTCAGCGAAGTCTCGACCAGCGTCGGTGGTAGCACTGTAACCGCCAAAAGTGTCATGAAGGAGACTGACGCTGCCCGCCAGCGTCTCCGCGAAATCTTAGATGGCAAGAAAGGACAGACAGCTGGTACCGAGTCCGACTCCTCGGCTGCTTCTCGCGTCTCCATCACTCCAGGTCGGAAGCCGTCGCTCAACGACCAAATACCCACCAACTACAAGCGTCTGCAGAAGAAGACGGGTGGCGACTCCCCCAAGAAACCGTAAACCAACGCATAATCATCACAATTATGGAAACAAGAAAATCACTGGCGTTAATAGTGGTGTCTCTACTGCTCACTGGAACAAAAGCCTGGAGCCAGACCAAGAGCGGGACTGGTGACGACGCACTGCAGTGGCTGCTCATCGGCTGCATCATCGTCGTTGTCGTCATTCTGCTCATCATTTGGGCCGTTGTCAGTTCCAAGAAGAAAAAGAATGTCCCGCCCACGCCCGTCGTCCGTCGTCCCCCCGTAGCCAGTAGCAGCGGCAATGGCAGTCAGGCTGGCGAACCAGGCATCGTAGTGCGTCGCAAGACAGCCACCATCCTTAAGAAGCAGAGTCTGGAGGACGTTATGGACAATCCTCACTACATGAAATTAGACTTGGAGGATTGCTGTTACGAGTCTGCTGTCCGCCGCATGTACATCAAGGACACTTGCGTGGAAGAATTATATGATATGTACGCGCGAGACCTGCAGACCCCTGCTGCTGCCAAAGAGTATGGCTGCATGGTGTTGGGTCGCTGGGTCCATGATGCCGAGAATAGCGAGTACTATGTGTCGCTTGAACAGGTGGTTCTGCCTGGCGACGATGCTGTCTTCGACGAGTATGAGCTGAACTTCGGCGGAAAAATCAAGCTGAAGGTGCTGGAACAGCTGCGCAAGCTACGCCGTGACACGAACCTGCAGTACGACCTGACGTGCTGGGTACACTCGCATCCGGGCCTGACGGTATTCTTCAGCAATGCCGACAGCAACGTGCAGGACCAGCTGAAGCACCCGCAGCATCCTAAGTTCCTCACGGCACTCGTCATCGACACGCTGACGCCAACGATGGAAACAGGTGTCTTCACCTACCATCGCGACATGACGCTCAACACGAAAAACGACCTCAAAAAGCTCTACTCACTGAAAGAATGGCACCAGTGGGCACAGAAGAGTGTAAAACTGGTGGATGAGGAAAAATCGGAATTCTCATTGCCTGCCACACCTCAGCCAGTGCCAGACAAGCAGCTACCCACCTTTAATACTCTTGCCGAAGCTAAGGAGCACACGACGGCCTGCTTCAGCATAAACCTTACAAAGGACATGGTGGTTGACCTCTGCATGGCCTTGGGTGCACAGCCAAATGGTATTGCCGGTATCATTTATGGTATGACAGACAAGAAGGATCAATTAACGGCCTATACCGCCGAACGTCTTTCCGAAATGAAGTCAGAGGACGACCAGCAGGCTATTGGCAGCTTCGTAGTGACACCTCATTTCAGCGTTCCCACAGTGCGCAAAGCAGTTGCCGATTTACTCAAGAAGCAGCACTTCGTGCTGGTTTATACTCCCGACGATGGTCTGCTGACGTCAGTTCCTATCATTGGCAATGACCTCTGCGCTGACGATAGCTTCTACGGTACCCAGCGACTCGAAGAATTGAAATTATGGACTAAAAAAGGCAGATAAAACATGCAAAAGCTTTTAACCTTATGCGCCTTGCTGGCGTTTGCGTTGAACATCAGCGCTCAGGACGTATCGAAGATCCAGTTCTGCGACAAGAAGTATGAATATGGTACGGGCAAGGACAGCATCACACTGTTCCTGAAAGTACTCGACAGCAATGGCGAACCCAGCGGTGACGTTACCGTTGCTGACCTTGACAAGTATCTCGTGGTGAACGAAGACGGAGTGATGATTCCCCTTGACCGGCGTCAAATCGTATCGTTAAGCAGCGGACAGCGCATTCCTGCTGACTACACTTTCTCTGTGCTTGTCGACCTGAGTATTCCTGAGGGTGGCAAGGGCCAAATCTACGAGGCTGTTGCCAAGCTTGTTGAGAGTGCTCCTGACAGTTGCGTCTTTCTCTCGTTCTTCGGTGAGGAGGTGAGTGCCAGCCAGATGGTTACCAGTGCCAATATTGCCGACTTCAAGGAAAAGTTTATGGCTCACTCTGACACGAAGTTCTTCTACGGTGCCCTCTACTCGAAGATGGCAGAGTTCAGTGGCGATAAAGCCGCTATGGAGGACGAAGTCCGCACAAAGGGTGGCTATATGAAAAATGACCTTATCATCCGCCGTGCCCAGCAGTCGAGTGACAAGAATCTGCTCTTTGTCTTCACCGAAGGTAACATGCGACCTGAGGACGAGTCCATCTCGTTTGTTGAGGTGACCGATTATCAGTCTGATGGCTCTCACATGGTACCCAAGGTCTTTGCCTTCTATTATACTGGCGACGGTGTAGACGAGAATGTTGAGCTGACACTGCAGGGCGTCACCACGCCACGCGACAGTGAGGGTCGTGTCCTCGCCGACCGCCAGGGTGCCTACCGTCCTTCGGCCGACCTTAGCAATGTGCTGAGCAATTTCCAGCAGGTGGTGAAGGATGCTATGTACGACTTCGCCTTTACCTATCGTGCCACTGATAACAAAGCTTACACCGGACGCGTAAGTTACACCGCAGAATGGAAAGGCACAGAGGCTGGTGCCAGCGACTACTCTATCGGCACAGCCGAGACGCCTTGGCCTGTTCGTGAAGAGAGTGCCAGCGGACTGCTGACAAAACTCCTTGTTGCCCTTCTCGTCACATTCCTCACCTTCCTGTTCTTCTTCTTCGTGATGAAGGTTGTCATCCCGTTTATCAAGTCGAAGAAGTTCGGTGCAAAGTACTATAAGCCCTACGTCGCTGAAGAGGGCATCAAACGCCGCATTTGTGCCTACTGTCGTCAGGACATCGAGCCAGGTCAGAAGGTTGTTATGAAATGTAAGCACATCATGCACGTCGGATGCTGGCAGCAGAACGGCTACAAGTGTGTGGAATACGGTCAGAACTGTAAGGAAGGTATTCAGGACCACGTAGACCTGCAGGATATGTTCTCTCAGGCATCCATCCGCGATTCTTACCAGACATTGGCAGGTGTGTTGGCAGGCCTGGTCAGCTGGATTATCTTTGAGCTGACAGGGCGTGGTATGTTCGACGGCCTTGGAGCAGCTATCGCCAATACGTTTTTCACCAACGAAGAACAGATGGGCAACTTGCTCAATGATTGCGGCGGCAAGGTATCGGCCTTACTTACCGTAGGTCTGCTACTGGGCTTCTTCCTCTCGTTAGTGTTTCGCTATAACGATGAGTATCGCAAGAAAGACGCTAAGATTTATCTCAAGATTTTCGGCTTGTCACTCTTCTCTGGCCTCGTCGGATTCTTGTCCATGCTTATCGGCGGCATCATTTTCTGCATGTTGCTCTCTGCCGTGGGTACCACCTACATCCCTTGGTACTGCTCACTGCCCGCTTATATTCTATTCTCAATATGTCTGGCTCTTAGTCTCACCGTTAAGTCGTCCATCCCCATGAAGAGTGCGCTCATAGGTGGTGGAATCTCTGCCCTTATCGGCTTTGTTGTGCTCTACTTTGGCGGTGCTGTAAGCGCAAGCATGGGCTGGCTCAACATGCTTCTCGACTTCATTATCTACGGTGGCGGTCTTGGTGCTTCGCTTGTCACCGTGCGTATGCTGGCTGAGAAGTACTTCCTCGTCATCAAGAACGGCGTGAAGGCAGGTCAGCGCATACCCATCCACAAGTGGATGAATGCCACCGGTGGCGGCAACAAGGTGACTATCGGTAAGATTAATGAGTGTGAGATACAGATGAACTGGGAGAAAGCCAGCAAGGTGGCCGACAAGCATGTGCAGCTCTATATTGACAAAGCTCGCCAGCTGCCGATGCTAAACGCTCTCGCTGCTGGTGTGAACTACAATGTACGCTCGGAGCTTGCGCCCAATAAGCCTATCATCCTGAGCAACGGCGACACGTTCACTGTAGGCGACACCATCTTTGAATATTCAGAAACATAAAAGCCTTCATTATGAAACAGCCTTATGAATGGGGCGAAGGGGTTTTCACGCTCCTTTCCTGGTTCAGGAAAGACAGGGTGAAGAACGCCCGCGTACTTGTGGCCGGCTGCGGAGCACTGGGTAATGAGGTGGTGAAGAACCTCGCACTCTTCGGCATCGGCCATATCTATGTCGTCGACTTCGATGAGATTGAACTATCGAACCTCACACGCTCTGTCCTTTTCCGCGAAGAGGATGCCTTAAACCATGCCTACAAGGCCGACATCGTGGCCAAGCGGGCACGTGAGATTAACCCGCAGATAGAGGTTACGCCCATCGTGGGCAACCTCTTCTCGGAGGTAGGCTTTGGTATCTACCGCCATGTTGATGTCATCATCGGATGTCTCGACAGCAGATTGGCCCGCTACCTCCTCAATCGTATGGCCCTGCGCGCCGGCAAGAGCTGGATAGATGGCAGTATTGAGAACTTGACAGGCGTCGTCAAGGTTTACAGCCCCGGCATCAGTTGCTATGAGTGTGGCCTGTCGCGCGACGAGTTCAACCACATCATGCTGCGCACTGGTTGTGCCGACGTAGTTCGTAGCCAAACGGAGCATGGGCGTGTGGCCACCACGCCCATCAGTGCCTCTATCGTGGGTGCACTGCAGGTTCAGGAGGCCATGAAGATTATTCATAAGGACACCCTGAATTCGGAAAAACCTGAATCTCCGGAAAAACCAGACATTGCAGAAAAGCCAGCCCCTACAGGCATCCAGCTGGTAAAGCCTCTCAACATTGTCAAGCCAATGGACGCTATGTTACCGGCACCGCCTTTCAAGACCTTAGAGGGTAAGATGTTGCGTTACGAAGGAAAGACCTGTGCTACAAGCATCTACCGTATCGCGGCATGGAAGAACAATTGTCCTGCTCATGGGCAATGGAGCAACATTATTGAGTGTGCCGACCTCTCTGCCCACCAAACTGTCGGCGAGGTGCTTGCTAAATTGAAAGTGTTGTTGAAGGCTGAGACAGTGGAGATAAACATGCTCAACAACAAGTTCGTCGATGTCATCGCCACCGACCGTCCGCAAAAGGAGTTCGAGGTGATGATTCCTGAGTCCAAGCTCGATGCTTACATCAAGGGCGACAAGGAGCTGCGACAACTGAGCTACCGCACGCTTATCCACAAGCATTTCTTCGAGAACATTGACGAACGCTTCCCATACCAGCAGCTACCGCTCCAACAGATAGGCATCCCGCTCTATGACGTCATCCAGGTTTCTACCGACAAAGGCGTTAGTTACGTAGAACTTACCGCCGACACCTATTAAGTACTTCCTCCATCCTCCCCTCACCTTCCACTTCCCACTTCCTCATGCTGCCTCCTCAACAACTGCCTGGCGACATTAACGCCGAACTACTTTTGGCCTACTACCCTTTGGGCACTGTTAAGCTGTCCATGCAGGGTATGCATAAGCGCAACACCTACGGCGATGTTATTGATTTGGAGCCAATGGGACCTGAGGCCTTGCACCTTACCGTAGGGCGCAACAGCCTGTACAACTCACTGCCAGAGTACATGTTTCACCCCGTTGATCGTTTTGACAACTTGCCTCAGTATCAAGAGAAGGAGAAATTTCAGGAGCAGCTTGAAGAGCAGAAACAGGAGATTGCCGATGGCTTCCGATTCTTCGCACCCATCGATTTGTTCATTCTTTACCTGCGCACCCAGCTACGGAATAAGCTCGACGCTTTTACCCATGACGACGTTGTAATGCAACAGATTCTCGGTGACAGGCTGACAACGCAACAGAAGCAGAACCGTTTCATACGGCATATCATTCCTTTTCTGCCCCAGGCTAAGAATATACGCGGAAACCGTACACTGCTCACACTTATACTCCGCAAGACATTCATGGAAGAGGGACTGACCATCCGCGTGAAACAAGTAGATAAGATGCACACTGACCCTGTGCCACGCTACGGCGAGAGCCTTGATATGGTATTGGACGATAGCTATGTGGGCAACACCTACCCTGAGCCAATTCAGACTTACGAGATTCATTACTGGAGCGACAAAGAGGCTGGTGAGCACTTCCTGCATTTCGTCGACGAGGTAGAGGAACTACGACAGATGCTGCAGGACTATTTCATCAGTGTGGAGCAGGAATTGCACTTCGATATTACCGATGACACAGCACCCCTGCGGCTCAACGATGCCACAACACCCCAGCGGGCGACGGTTCCCCCGTCGCCACAAGCGGACCCACAAAACTCCTACAATTTCCTGAACTACAACACCAATATATAACTATTATGCCTAAGAAAATCAGCTGGAAAAAAGGCATGCGCCTAACCGACGGGGTGCTGCTGGCTGCCGATCAGTGTACAGCCGAGGCCGTGAACCAAGCCCTCATTCTGGGCTGTGCCGGACGCTTTGGGCTATTCCCCTCTGCCCATCCTTTCGAATTGTCGCTCAATGTCACGAAGAGCTTCGTCGATGTGGAAAAACTCTCGTGTCTGGGCATCACCCGAGCCGGCGATGTCATTGAGGTTCACTATGACACCAAGTTCTCTAACAACATCGACACTCGTATCCAGATTCCCGGTGAGAATGAAGAAAGAGAATACATCCTTACCATTAACGTGCAACCCAATGAGTGGCAGGACACTGACGACGGCTTTCAGGAGCCACGCTACTTCTTTTCCCTTGTCAGCCCGAAACAGCAGGTGAACATTCACGCCCTTCCTATTGGGCGCATCGTCATGGAAGAGGGGTGGCACGAGGACAACACAAACTTTGTCCCTCCCTGCCTCTACGTGTCTTCACATCCGAAACTTCATGAGTTGCTGGGCCAGTTCGTAGGTATTCTGCGTACCATTGACGAGCGTACACGACAGCAACTTGACACCAAGGCACGTACTGCCATCAGCATCTACTGGCCTGTTGTGCAGCAGGTGCTCGTCATCGTCAATGCCGAGCACGAACTGATGACACCACAACGGTTCCAGTCGTGCGTGCAGCAGGTAGTGGCCGCCTTTACCACGGCCTGCGACCTCGATGAAATCCTCAGTCTGGAAGACGCTGAGACGTTCCGTAACTACGCCCGCGTGGCTTATAGCTATCGCGTCGCCTATCTCCGCATCCGTCAAGGCATGGGTATGTGCTACTCCATCGGCGAAAAGATAGAGAAGTTTGCCCTCTTGCGCGAAGAACCCAAGCCTGTGGTCGAAGCCCCCAAGCCAGAACCGCCCAAACCATCAAGGCGAACATGGGGTGGCCCAAACATCTAACAGCGAGCATTCATGAAATTCATCAGCACACCTTTAGTGTTCCTCGACCTGGGAACTCGCATCAACAGGGACATCGAGAATCGCCAGAAGATGCTCGACAATCTCGTCGAACTGGTGGTGTTCACACCTCGTGGACAGTTCGATGCCGACCCCGACTTCGGATTCGAATATTGGAACCATGAGTTCTCCAACGTTCACTATCGGGAGTTTAACACCAGCCAGACGGGACGTGTCGCTAACGGACTCTATAACGAGGTGACCAAGAAGGAATGCGAGGAGAGCATCAAACAGAGTCTGACATCTTACGAGCCTATGCTGAAGGATGTTATTGTCAATATCGGCCTTGACCAGGCAGATGGCAAGCAGACACGCAGAAAGCGTGTACATTCGAAATATGAAATCACCGTTAGTGTGGAGGGACGTCTTGACGATGGACTTGGCACTATGCGTCCCTATAGCAAAAAAGTGGTATTCCTCGTTGAACCCACCGCCAAGCGCTACCGATAAATCGTACTCCCGAACTCCTTATAAACCATGGACATAGAACTGGAGAAAAGAATCAACGAAGCCATTGACGTGCTCCGTCAGCTGTCATTCGAAGACATCGACTTCCAGCAAATGGATCCTGTTGCCAAGATGATGCTGGTGGCACTCGTGGGCGAAGCCCAGAAACTACAGGACTACATCGACGGTACCACCCACCGTCTTATCGAACGCTTTTGTGTCGACTTCATCCCTCGGCAGAAAGTGGAAGCCATGCCAGCCATCTGCCTTGTCAAGCCGAACCTGAAGAGCCGTGCTGATGCTGTTACTTACGTAGGTTCTCAGGCGTCGTTCGTCTTCAAGACTGATAAGACCAAGTCGCCGCTAAACTACATACCTCTTTTCGAGACAGCCCTCCTGCCGCACGACTGCATCTATCGGCTCACGCAGCGGCAGATGCGCTATACTGATAGCAGCATGGAGGAGACCCCCGATATCTCTATCGACATTCAGCTTGACAAGCCCAACCGACTGTGGGTGGGCATCAAGACGTCGACAGAAGTGGAATGTATGCGCGGACTATCGATGCTTATCTGTGGTACTCATGGCATAATGCCCGAGCATATTTATGCTGTAGCAGAGAACCGCGAACTTGACTTCGCCACCATGCTTGAGATGGAGAACATAAAAATGGTGGAACCATTCGATGCCCAGCAGGCTTCCAGCGAGCAATTCGCCTTCGTAGAGACATGGAAAGAGTGTCTGCTAAACATGAATGATGCCGCCCTTCTCTATATCACTGACCCTACGGAGGACCGTGACCTCTTCAAACCGCGTGCCTATCCACGGCAGTTCCAACAGTGGCTTGAAAGCGACGTACTGGCACGTTTTGAAGGCGATGCGGTGTGGCTGCGTCTTGACTTCCCGGAAGGCTACCATGTACCCGACGACTGCGAAGTGCAGCTTGGCGTCATGCCTGTTACCAACGTTGATATTTGCCAGCTCACCCTTACGCAGACACAGCCTATTGCCCGCCTCCAGAAGACGGAGGACAGTTTCTTTCTTCGTATACTGGAGACCAGCACGGCCCAGAACCAGCAAGGCTTCAACATGACGAGCGACGAAATTATCGTACGTGATTTCGACGCTCAATGCTATGATAACGGTTCCCTCTATCGCGATGTTCGTCATCTCTACAACCGTTTCGTCGATGACTACTATGCCTTCATCGAGTACAATGGTATCAAGGATGGTGAAGTGCTTAAGCAACTACGTGAGACCATCAATAAGTTGGGTAAGAGCGTAGGACTTCAGAACAGTAATTATCGTTTTGACAGTGGTACCTTTGTCATGAAAAACATGAGCCAGTATCCACCTACATCGTCTACACATGTCAACTATCTCACCACGATGGGGCTCCTCGGCAATCTGCCGCATGAGGGCGATACAATGGAAAACCGGCGTATGCCTGCCTTGGAACAGAAGGTGCCCGTGGTGATGACGGCACAAGGGGGTGCTGACAAGGCTACTGTCGACGAGCGCTACGAGCAGCTGCGCTACTACTCGCTCACCAACGACCGTCTCTACACCCGCATGGACATCGATGCCTTCCTGCGAAAGGAAATCATGGCGGAGTTCGGGCGCGAGGAGTTCCGGCGCATCTATATCAAAACCAGCATCCAGGGGGCGGGCGGCGCCGACTTCCTCCGACGTGGCCTCTACATCGACATCGAGTTCAAGGACAAAAAGAACTACCAGCATGCTGTCGCTACCGCCTTCGACAAGATGATGAAGCAGAAAATCATCAACAAGTCGTGCATCGCCATGCCCATCATCGTCACGCTGAAGAACCTCGAAGAACAATAAGCAATCATTTTACATGCACATCATTTACGACGATATCAATTGGAGTACTTATAATGTCTCTGGAATAGGCAATATTACCGAGAGACGTTGGTATTACCATGAATTAACGCTTCCTGCGGTTAAAGGAGATGATGGATATTACTACAGTGCTATTGCTAAACCAAAGCCAAGCTCCCCTCAAGCGGGTGATGATCCTGATTACGAGTACGTTGATATTACGATAACATATAGTTTTGACCTTCTTGGCATTTATAGCCAATATGATAATAAAAAGTATAATAAGCTTCTCGAAACAAGCAAATCTAAAGGGCTGCCAGTAACGCGGACGTTCAGATTCAAAGGTGAGAAATGCATCCAGGCGGCTACCAGCATGCAGTTAGCTTCGTCTGCAAAGAACAGTATTCACGGAAACAGCTTAGTCAAACCTGGTATCGACTATAAGTCAATCAATGGAAACAGCATAAACGGGATAAACCGGGGAGAAATTGAAGATGCTGCAAGCATTGTCATGGGCATTGCCGCTGGTATTATAGAACAACTTTCAAGAAGCAACAACTTGTCTTTGCCTGCATTAACGGAAGCGGCTAAAGCCAGCAACTTTGAAGCACAAATTGCCGAGACCACACAACTGGTAAAAAATGCTTTGGCTGCTGAAGATGCCTATTACAATGAGTTGATTGCCAAAAAACTTGGATGGCTGCCCGATGGGTCATCTGTAAAAGGTGAACTGTCAAAGCCCTTCCTGTCTGAAAAGGCGACTATGGTTGCTGAAATAAATGAAGCAGGCAGCAACGCCATCAGAGACATCAAAGTTGAGCAAGCCGCTGCCGAAGAAATGGCAAAGAGTCTTACGAAAGCAAAATGGTTGTCAAGGGCCGGTAAAATACTCACAGGAGCAGGTTTTGCCCTCATGTTTGCCGAACTGTGGATATGCTATTGTGAACAAGACCACCAGAAATTCAAAGAGGCCGTTTATGGCTTTATAGCTAATTTCGCAGCAGCTGTGGGTGCTGGAGCTATACTTGGAATGAAGTACGGATCAATGGCTGGTGTTAAAGGCATTGTGATAGGCATACTCGTAGGTGTAATTATTGGCATCATCGACTGGGCTTTCCTTAGACTGACTGAGGAAAGTCTCGGCCACTGGATAGATGTTGGCATCAAGAAGTGTTGTCAGGCAGCAGACTACGTCATCACTACACTTTCGCGTCCCGTCGCTGAATTTGCAAAGCCGGGAGTAAATCAAATGTTACGACAGGCGACTGACGTTGGCGAAGGTAACTTTTGGGATATAATAAGAAGTATGGGTGGAGGCTTATAAGAGTAACACCCATAGAGGCACAGCAACAAAAATATATGAAATTATTATTTATTTTCATTGTTATTCTTGCTGGTATAGATGAGATGAAGGCCCAATCCCAGTCCGACATCCTCAGCTATATCGACACCTACAAGCAGATAGCGCTCGACCAGGAGCACCAGTACGGCATACCCGCCAGCATCACGCTGGCGCAGGGCATTCTCGAGAGTGGCGCTGGCAAGAGCGGGCTGACGCGCAACTCCAACAACCACTTCGGCATCAAGGCCCTTGGCGGCTGGACGGGGCAGGTCTACCATGCTTGGGACGACGAGCCGCAGAAGAGCCGCTTCCGTGTCTATGCCTCTGCTGCCGACTCGTTCCGCGACCACTCCCTCTTCCTGAAGAACAACGGGCGCTACCGCAGCCTCTTCTCCAAGAGCGTCTACGACTACCGCGGATGGGCCATCGGCCTGCAGAAGGCAGGCTATGCCACCGCCACGAACTATGCCGCGGCACTCATCGGCTTCATCGACACCTACCGCCTCTATGCCGTCAATGGCGGCGTCAAGCTGCGGGCGGGTAAGACGGTGGTGGTCACACGCCAGGCTACGCCCACCCAGCAGGCTGTATTCGACGCTTCCTGCCAGGCCAACGAGGATGAGCTGTCGGAAGAGGAGGAGACCGTCGCTGCCGTCGTCAAGCGCTATGTGGTCGACATCAACGATGTGCGCTGCACCATTCTCTATCCGGGCATGACGCTCTCCAGCATTGCCATGAAGTACGACATCCCTAAGCAGAAGCTTCTTGAGTTCAACGAGACGGCCAGCGAAAACGATATCCGCGAGGGCGACATCGTATTCCTTGACAAGAAGAAATCCAAGTTCACAGGTGCCCGCGACTACCACCTTGTCAAGGCCGGTGAATCGCTTTACGGTATCTCGCAAGAGTACGGCATCCGTGTGAACAATCTGGCTAAGATGAACCACCTTGACATGTTCTCACAGCTCCGCGAAGGTGAGAAGCTCAGACTGAAGTAATCTCCAATTCCTAACTCAATATACGATGAACATCCAACAATACTATGAGAGTGGCGAACTCTTCGACGGGCGCTACCGTCTTGACCGTCCGCTGAGTACCGACGGTGCCACGGCTGACGTGTGGCTCGCCACTGATATGAATACCATTGACACGCCACTCGACGTTGATGATGACGATGTGGTCTATGTCAACGGCGAGCGCGTCGACAAGAGGAATAGTGCCCACAACGATACGGGCATGCAGGTGGCCATCAAAATCTACCGCCCGAAGAACGCCCTTGACATTGAGGGCGAGCAGCGCTTCCGCGACGAGTTTAAGATTGTCTATAACTGTCACCATGCTAATCTGCTGCAACCCAGCCATTTCT
>FLNY01004590.1_pt1 | contig 15350 bp, 24 predicted proteins | sample 1140381 | NCBI WGS metagenome assembly FLNY01 (sample SAMEA3878172, study PRJEB12797) | bioreactor metagenome | biome: Moose rumen | place: Sweden | collected 2011-10
CAAAAGTTCTGTCGTGCGGTGGTCCGTCCATACTTATTTCAATATATTCAGGAAGTGCGCCGCCATAGTTCCTTTGCGAATATTCCTGCAGAACGGATTTAACGTCTACAATAATTTTGCCGACTTTAACATTTTCAAATTCATCAGCAAGTTGCCGCCAAACATAATCCCTTGCTACTTCCCAACCTTGATCCAGATAAATTGCGCCTATAACAGATTCAAATGCATCTTCAAGATTGGAATCACGTTTACGCCCGCCGCCGGCGTTTTCGCCGAAACTCAAAAGTAAAACTTCGCCTAAGCCTAATCTTTCTGCAAGTTTTGTAAGCGTTGGACCGCAAACTATAGCGGCGCGGGTTTTTGTTAATTCGCCTTCTGAAAGATTTTCAAATTTGTTAAAAAGGTAAGTACTGGACGCCAATTCTAAAACTGCGTCGCCCAAAAATTCTAATCGCTCGTTGTGAGCAAATTTTTTTTCTGTTTCAGTTTGAAAAAAAGTTTTGCCTTCAGATTCAGCTTTTGCCTTAGCCTCTGCTATTTTTTCTGCCGCTGATGCTTCAAGGTCTTTTGCGTAAGATTTATGAGTTAAAGCCACGTGCAAAAATTCGATATGTTTAAATTCGACGCCCAATTTTTTTGCAAGTCTTTGAAGTTGACGCCGCCGCGCCGCGTTCAAAGGTACAAGTTCAAAATTTTTTTTTGCCATGATTAATTTTCCCTGTCAGGCGGTTGTCCAATGTGAACCCGCCATTGACATTTCAAAATTTTTAAATTTTCCGGATTCATATTAATCACCGATATATTTTTTGAGAACGATACAGGCGTTGTGCCCGCCGAATCCAAAAGAATTTGACATTGCGATATTAACTTCAGCGGCGCGCGCTTTATTCGGTACGTAGTCTAAATCTAAGCCTTCGTCCGGCGTTTCGTAATTGATTGTCGGGTGAATAATTCCCGCGTCAATCGCCATAGCCGTTGCAATAACCTCGACGCCGCCTGCCGCGCCTAACATATGCCCTGTCATTGATTTTGTTGACGATACAGCCAATTTGTAAGCGTGCTCTCCAAAAACAGTTTTAATAGCTTGAGTTTCGCCGCTGTCGTTAAAGTGCGTGGACGTGCCGTGCGCGTTAATGTAGTCAACTTCTTCCGGCTTAATTCCTGCGTTATCAAGTGCAAGTTGCATACATTTTGCTTGATATTCGCCGTTTGGCGCGGGCGTGGTAATGTGATAAGCGTCATTATTTCTGCCGTAGCCGATAATTTCTGCGTAAATGTGCGCGTTACGATTTTTCGCACTTTCCAAAGTTTCAAGCAAGACAATTCCCGCGCCTTCGCCCATAACAAAGCCACTGCGATTTTTATCAAACGGTCTTGAGGCGTGTGCAGGGTCGTCATTATGATCTGTACAAAGTGCCTTCATTGCGCCAAAACCTGCCACGCCCGCCGGCGAAATTGCCGCCTCTGTGCCGCCTGCAAACATTAAATCAACTTCGCCATTTTGAATTGCAAAAAAAGCATCGCCAATGCAATTTGTACCGCTCGCGCAGGCTGTAACAATCGATTCTGCCGGTCCGTGAATACCAAACGCAATAGCAATTTGTCCCGCCGCCATATTCGCAATAGTCATTGGGATAAAAAACGGGCTGATTTTTGAAGGACCTTTTGAAAAAAGTTTTTCGTACTGATTGTGAAGAGTTTGCATACCGCCAATTCCATTTCCTACAAAAATTCCTGCGCGGTCGCGGTTTATCGTTTCAAGGTTGAGTTTTGAATCTTCAAGCGCAAGTTTTGCGGCTGCAAATGCAAACTGCGTGTATTTATCCATTCTTTTAATTTCTTTTTTGTCGATAAAATCTTCAGCGTTAAAATTTTTAACTTCGCCCGCAATTTGGCAAGCATATTCTGTAGGATCAAATTGGGTAATTCTTTCAATTCCATTTTTTCCGGCTTTTAACCCTGCGAAAAAATTTTCTTTACCAATTCCAATAGGCGTTACGGGTCCCAGCCCTGTAATGACTACTCGATTTTTCAATTAAAACGCTCCCTTCGTTGTAGTGGAATAATAAAAAATGTAACTTTATCACACTACAAAATTATCCTCTGCCTCGTTTACAAGTTGGCGGATAATTTCTTTAACCGGCAAAATTTCTTTGATACGCGGCATATATTCGCCGGTAAATACTAAGCCCGTTTCCAAATCGCCCTGCTGCGCCCGCGTCAACGCCCTAACAATACAAAAATTATGTTTGCAAGCTTTTAAGCAAGAATCACAAGTTTTTGGCGGAACTTTGCCTTCCATAACTCTTTTTGAAAAAGGGGTACGAACTGCGCGCCCGGGTAAACCAACAGGACTGCTTATAACTACAACATCTTCAGGTTGCGATTTTAAATAATATTCCTTCAAACTGGGCGCGCCGTTGGATTCAAGACTTGCCGCAAATCTGGAGCCCATTTGAACGCCGTTTGCTCCCATTTTCAGCATATCAACAATATCTTTGCCGTTCAAAACGCCGCCTGCCGCAATTACCGGAATTTTTACAGCCGCACGAATTGGCGGGATTAATTCTCGCGCAGAAATATCTGTGCCTAAGTGTCCGCCCGCTTCCTTGCCCTCAACCACTATTGCAGACGCGCCGAGCTTTTCCGAAATTTTCGCAAGCTTAACTGAAGAAACTATTGGAACTATTGGCGTACCGGATTCTTTGCCGAGCCCAAAAATATCGCGTGAAAATCCCGCCCCTGCTACTATTAAATCTATTCCTGCGTCAATCGCCGTCCGTACTATTCCTGCAAAATCTGACGCCGCCACCATAATATTTATTCCAATAATTCCATCTGTTAGGGAACGCGCCAATTTTATTTCGTAACGCAATTCCGGATGACTCATTCCCGACGCCGCTATTAAACCTATACCGCCTTCATTAGCGACTGCCGCCGCAAGTCTTGCCGTTGACAAACGAATTGCCATTCCGCCCTGCACTATTGGTATTTTGGCTACTTTGTTTCCTATTTTTAGTTCCGGAAGTTTCACAGGCAGACCTCCAATCTTTTTTGCCGGTACTTTTTTACCTTTTTTATTATAATCTTGACAAATTTGCCTGTCAATTAAGACTGCTAAGTTAAAAAAATCCCGCGAAGTTATTTCACGGGATTTCATTTTTAATCAATGTATTTTTTTAAACTTCGTCAATGTATTTTACAACATCTTCAACGGTTTTAATTTTTTCGGCTTTTTCGTCCGGAATTTCGATATTAAATTCTTCCTCGAACGCCATAATCAATTCTACTATATCCAGTGAATCTGCGCCCAAATCGTCAACGAATGTTGAAGACATCTGAACTTCATCAGCCTCAACGCCGAGTTGTTCAACCACAATCTTTTTGACTCTATCAAAAGTTGACATTGTTTCACCTCCTTAAAAAATTTTTCGTGAGAAAATTTTTTGCCCCTACATTACCATTCCGCCATCAACATTGATAACTTGACCGGTAATGTAAGCCGCCTGTTCAGAGACTAAAAACGCCGCTAAATTTGCCACGTCTTCAGGAGTTCCAAATTTTCCCAGTGGAATTTGATTTAAAGTTTCTTCCTTGATTTTTTCGGGAAGTGTAGCCGTCATATCTGTGTTGATAAAACCGGGCGCAATAGCATTAACTGTGACTCCACGCGCCGCCAATTCTTTTGCTGCAGATTTTGTAAAGCCGATAATTCCTGCCTTTGCCGCCGCGTAATTTGTCTGCCCTGCATTCCCCATCAGCCCGACAACCGATGCCATATTAACGATTTTTCCGCTGCGCTTTTTCATCATAATCCGTGATACGGCTTTTGTGCAGTTAAAAACGCCCTTCAAATTCGTTGCAATAACTTCATCAAATTCTGATTCACTCATTTTCAAAAGAAGGTTATCACGAGTAATACCGGCGTTATTAATTAAAATATCAACCGTTCCCCACGTTTCGACGATTTTTTTTACTATATCGTTTACGACTTCCAAATTATCGACGCTGCCTTGAACAAGGACAGCCTCTCCGCCGCGTGATTCAATTTCGGCTTTTACTTCTTCAGCTTTTACAAGATTTCCCGCAAAATTTATAGCGACTTTTGCGCCGGCGTCTGAAAGTTTTAAAGCAACTGCGCGCCCAATTCCGCGTGACGCTCCCGTTACAAGGGCGACTTTTCCTGCTAAAAATTTTTCAACCATTGAACGCTAACCCCCGCAGAAATATATCACAAAGAAATTTCATTGTCCAGCTAAATTAAACGAGTTCCATTAAAACCATTGGCGCAGCATCGCCGCGACGCGGACCAAGTTTTAAAATGCGCGTATAACCGCCGGTTCTGTCGTTATATTTTTCCGGAATTTCTTCAAAGATTTTGTGAACAACTTCAACATTTGCAACGGCTTGAATTGCCAAACGGCGGGCTGCAAGATCGCCGCGTTTTGCAAGTGTAATTACTTTTTCAGCGAATTTGCGAAGTTCTTTAGCGCGTGCCTCAGTTGTTTCAATTCGCCCGTGAGTAAAAAGTGCGGCGAGAAGACTTTTAAACAACGCTTTTCTTGCGCCGGAGTTCTTGCCGAGTTTTCTATAACTCATAACTTTATCCTCTCTTCAAAATTATTCTTCAGGTGGAAAAGAATTATCGCTGGGCTTAAAAGATAAGTCCATATCTTCCAATTTCTTTTTGACTTCCTCAAGCGATTTTCTGCCGAGGTTACGAACTTTCATCATATCGTCTTCAGATCTTTCAACTAAATCGCGTACAATGCTTATACCTGCGCGTTTCAAACAGTTAAAAGATCTAACTGATAAATCTAAATCTTCAATGGTAGTGTTAAGTTTTTTTTGAATGCTGTCTTCAAGAGAAACAGGTACAACAACATTATTTTGTTGAATTGGAGCCTCTGTATCTTCCACTACGGGAGCAATTTCTTCAGGCATGCTGACTTCTATATTTTGGAAAAGTTTCAAATTGTCAATGAAAATTTCTGACGCCTTATCAAGTGCATCCACAGGAGTAATTGTGCCGTCCGTCCAAATTTCCAAAATTAATTTATCGTAGTCCATGACGTTGCCAACGCGGGTATCTTTTACTTCATACTTAACGCGCAGTATTGGAGAAAAAATTGCGTCTATTGGAATTGTGCCGATAAGTTCTTCACCGCTTTTATTTTTATCAGCGGAAACGTAGCCATAGCCGTGTTCAACTTTCATTTCCATATTCAAGCTGCCTTTTTCATTCAAAGTAGCAATATGTAAATTTTTATTGACAACTTCAACATCAGCATCGCAAATAATATCTGCGCCGGTAATTTCTTTAACTACGCCTTTTTCGCCTGCAACTTCGATTCTGATTGTATGTGGCTCGTCGCCTTCCATTTTCAAACGAAGTTGCTTGATATTCAGCACAATATTTGTTACATCTTCAGTTACGCCGGGAATTGTTGAAAATTCGTGCAAAACACCGTCGATTCTGATTGACGTAACAGCCGCGCCTTCAAGTGAAGATAAAAGCATTCTGCGTAAACCGTTGCCGATTGTATGTCCGTAGCCTGGACGTAATGGATCACAAACGAATTTTCCGTAGTGTTCATTCGATACACTTTTATCCATTTCGATTTTCGTTTCGATGTCTGTCATCTAACAATAAACCTCCTGCCTGTTTGATAGAAAAAATTACAAACCGGCAGATATTATCTGGAGTACAACTCAATGATAGACTGTTCATTAATCGGAACGTCAATTTCATCACGGCTGGGGAATCTTACAACATTGCCTTTGAGATTAGCTTGATCTGATTCAAGCCACGCAGGCGCGCTTAAAGCGTTGTTAGTTTCCTTCATTGCTTTAAAAAGTTCATTAGTTTGGCTTTTTTCGCAAACTTCGATAACGTCGCCAACTTTAATGAGGGCTGACGGAATATCAAGGCGTTTACCATTAACCGTGATATGCCCGTGACTTACAATTTGACGCGCTTGACGGCGGGTATTTGCAAAGCCGAGACGAAATACAACGTTATCAATGCGGCGTTCCAAAAGTATCAAAAGATTTTCGCCGGTAACGCCTTGCATTTTCTTTGCTTTTTCGTAGTAGCCGCGGAATTGACGTTCAAGGACGCCGTAAATAAATTTAGCCTTTTGTTTTTCTTTGAGCTGTAAGCCGTATTCGCTGACTTTACGCTGAACACGTTGAGCCTTGCGCTTAGATTGACGCGCACGACCGATAACAGCGGGTTCAATACCGAGCGAACGGCAGCGTTTTAAATCCGGTACTCTGTCTATTGCCATAAAAAAAATACCTCCAAATTAAACTCTTCTGCGTTTTGGCGGACGGCAGCCATTGTGCGGAATTGGTGTAACGTCTTTAATCATATTGACTTCAAGACCGGTTGCCTGCAACGAACGAATAGCCGCCTCACGCCCTGCGCCGGGACCTTTAACATAAACTTCAACCTGTTTCAAGCCGTGTTCCATTGCCGCCTTCGCCGCAACTTCTGCCGCTTGTTGCGCCGCAAAAGGTGTACTTTTACGGGAGCCGCGAAAACCTAAGCCGCCTGCTGAAGCCCATGAAAGAGCATTGCCGCTTTTATCAGTGATTGTAACGATTGTATTATTAAACGTGGAGCTGATATGCGCCACGCCGTATTCTATATTCTTGCGAACTTTTTTCTGTTTGCGAACTGTTTTTTTAGTTGCCACCAGTTTTGCCTCCTTAATCTAGGTTTTAGGAAAAACCAACTACTCCCTATTCCCTAGCCACTAATCCCTAATCTTTCTTTTTGCCTTGGACGAGTTTTTTCGGACCTTTGCGGGTACGAGCATTATTTTTGGTGTTTTGTCCACGAACAGGAAGACCGAGACGATGGCGGCGTCCGCGATAGCAGCCAATATCAATGAGTCGCTTAATGTCCATCTGAATATCACGACGAAGATCGCCTTCGACGACGAAATTATGATCGATGGCATCACGAAGTTTTACAACTTCATCATCCGTGAGATCTTTTGTTCTGGTATCCGGATTAACTCCTGTCATTTCCAAAATTTTTTGCGAAGTAGGAAGACCAATTCCAAAAATATACGTCAACGCGTATTCAATTCTTTTATCACGTGGCAAATCTACACCGGCTATACGTGCCATAATTTTTTCACCTCCTCAAAAAAATTATCCCTGACGCTGTTTGTGCTTGGGATTTTCACAAATAACCATTACGCGCCCCTTGCGCTTAATAATTTTGCATTTATCGCAAAGACGCTTTACTGACGGCTTTACTTTCAAAATTACCGCCTCCTTAACAAATTGGTAATGTAACATACTTTTCTTATTTTGTCTACTAAAAATTTTTATTTTCTCAAAAAAAATTTAAAAATTATTTTTGTTTTCAGCGTAAACTTCCGGCAAAATCGCCGCCAAATTTGAAAATTCTTTGATATTGTGAGCAAATAAGCCGCGTGAAACTTCGACAGGAATTTTTACGCCTTCAGGCAAAGTCTTAACAATTTTTCCTTCAACAACCCCAAATCCTATCCAAAATCTTGAGCAGAATAAAACGCCGTCCTTGTAAGGGTACCATTTGTGCGTCATAGCCGCCGCGCAGTCTCCGTCGCCAATTCCACAAACTAAAGATTCACATTTTGCCGTACCGATAATTTTTTCATCAAATCCGTAATCTGCGGGGCGTTTGAAGTGAATTATCAAAAATCCCGGACCGTTGCCAATATCTTCAATAATATAATGATTAACTCCCCACGTTTTTTGATTTACGGGAATTTTTTCATTGCAAACGTATTCAACGTTATCTGCGCGCGCAAAATAATGATCTTCGTTATCCCAAATTTTGTAGCGTAAATCAGAGCCGACGCTGTGCCACGGAAACCACCAATCTAACATTTCGCCGGTAACATTTGGCATATAAGTTTCATTGCAAACAAAGCCTGTACCGTCCGCCGCCGTACCGTAACCAATCTGGCAAAAATTTTTATCTTCGCCCGCCAAAAACAAATTACGCTGTTCAAAAGAAACCGCCGGAATTTCCGACGGTGCATTAAGAATTTTTATTTTATTTTCGGGGATTTTTGCCAGTTCACGTTCAAAATATTTGTAGTAGGGAAGATTTTTTTCTTCCTTGCTTATTCCAACTTTTTTACCTGTGAACAATTTCATAAAAAATTCTCCAAATTATTTAAAACGGTAAGTAATTCTGCCTCTCGACAAATCATACGGCGTCAACTCAATAGTAACTTTATCGCCGGGTAAAATTCTTATAAAATTCATACGGATTTTGCCGGAAACGTGCGCTAAGACTGTGTGTCCGTTTTCCAATTCGACTTGGAACATTGCGTTGGGCAGAGCCTCCAGGACTTTGCCTTCAACTTCTATAACATCTTGTTTTGACATCGCTTTTTTTACCTCTTACACCGATGACAAAACTTTTACCAAGTCTTCAGTAACTTTATCGATTGGCTGTCTGCCGTCAATTTCGGTGTACTTTCCCGCTTTTTTATAATATTCGATTAAGGGGCGTGTTGATTTTTCGTAGACGCTTAATCTATTTTTCATTGTTTCTGCGTTATCGTCTGCGCGTTGATAGAGTTCCCCGCCGCAATTATCGCAAATATTTTCTATTTTTGAAGGATTAAACTTTACGTGGTATGTACTTCCGCAATTTTTACAAATTCTGCGTCCAACTGCGCGTTCTACCAGATCTTCCTCCGGTACGTGTATATTTAAGACTTGCGTTAAACTTTTTCCTAATTCACTTAAAATTTTTTCAAGGGCGTCTGCTTGTTCGACTGTGCGGGGAAATCCGTCAAGTATAAAGCCTTTCGCGCAGTCTTCCTTACTTAAACGCTCTTTAACAATTCCAATAGTTACTTCGTCCGGTACTAACGCGCCGCTTTTCATACATTCTGCCGCTTTTTTGCCGAGTTCAGTACCTTCTTTAACTGCCGCGCGGAACATATCGCCCGTTGATATTTGCGGTATACCAAATTTTTTTACTAATTCTGCCGCCTGTGTACCTTTACCGGCTCCCGGCGCGCCCATCAGTATCAGTTGCATTTGAAATTTCTCCTTCGTCGAAATTTAAGGCAGTAGGCATTAGGCAAGAGGCAGTAGGGATTTGTTATTACTTTTGCCTTTTGCCTTTTCACTAAATTTAAGGCAGTAGTTTTTCCCTCTTGCCTCTTTACTTTTGCCTTAATCACTTCATAAAGCCTTCATAGTGCCGCATTACGACCATTGCCTCAATCTGTTTCATTGTGTGTAACGCTACACTCACTACGATTAACAACGCCGTTCCGCCGAAATATACGCCTTGAATATTTGTTGCTCCGGCTATTAATGTTGGCAAAACTGCTATGAACGATAAAAAGATACTTCCGGCTAAGGTTAAGCGCGTCAACACGTGATCTATATAATCCGCCGTTGGTTGTCCCGGTCTTATTCCGGGTACAAAGCCGCCGTACTTTTTCAGATTTTCTGCCATATCGGGGATTTTCACTGTAACCGCCGTGTAAAAGTATGTAAAAAAGATTATCAGGACAACGTAAATTGCAGTTTGCAACGGCGTACCCCATTGCAGGTACGTTGCCAGCGTTTTTATTGTAGTGTTGTCAATGAACTGCGCGATAGTTAGTGGAAACATCAGCACGCTAGACGCAAAAATTATGGGAATGACGCCGGCTTGATTGACTTTCAGCGGAATGTGGGAAGTGTGTCCGCCGTAAGCTCTACTACCTACCACGCGCTTTGCATAGGTTATTGGTACTCTGCGATAGCCCGCCTCAACAAATATTACAAAAACTATCATTGACACTGCGATTATAGCGAAAAATACCACGCTGAAATAATTTATCGTTCCGGCTTGCAAGTATTGATAGATTATGCCGATATTTTTTGGCAGAGCCGCCACTATTCCGGCGAAGATGATCAGCGATATTCCATTTCCTACGCCCTGCGCCGTTATTTGTTCGCCTATCCACATTAGCAAGGTTGTACCTGCGGTTAATGTTATTGCTATTATCAAAATGTTGACGGGGGAAGGATTTAGTATCGCCGCTTTTAGCCCTATCGACATTCCCAACGCTTGAAAAAATGCAAGCACGACTGTTAATTGGCGCGTAACTTTTGTAGTTTTTTTGTGCCCTTCCGCGCCTTCTTTGCTCCATTGTTCCAAAGTTGGCAAGACTACGGTTAGTAACTGCATTATGATCGCCGCGTTGATATACGGCGTGATACTCATTGCGAAGATACTAAATTTGCTGAACGCGCCGCCGCTGAATAAATCCAACAGTCCAAATAAACTGCCATTTTGAAACAGCCGCTCAATCGCTGTTGGATCTACGCCGGGTACCGGTATATGTGTTCCCATTCTGAACACTGCGAACATTATCAGCGTAAAGATTATTCTTTGCCGCAGTTCCGGTATTTTTATGACGTTTGACAGTGCATCAAGCACTTCAAATCACCTCAGTTTTACCGCCCGCCGCCTCTATCTTTTGAATCGCCGTTTTGGTAAATCCCTGCGCTCTTACTGTCAATTTCTTTTTTAATTCGCCGTTGCCCAAAATTCTGATTCCGTCATAAACATTTTTGAGAATGCCTTCCTCAACCAATGCAACCGCGTCTACTTCCGCGCCCTCGTCGAAACGATTTAATGTTTCAACATTCACTTCAGCATATTGTTTAGCCCAAATATTTTTGAAACCGCGTTTAGGTAAACGACGATAAATCGGCATTTGCCCGCCTTCAAAGCCCGGACGAACTCCGCCGCCACTGCGTGCATTTTGCCCTTTGTGACCACGGCAGGAAGTTTTTCCTCTGCCGGAACCTGTGCCACGCCCTACGCGTACTTCTTTTTTGCGTGAACCTTCAGCAGGTTTAAGTTCATTTAATTTCATCTTAGTAACCTTCCTACAATCATTTGGCAAATTTTTTCTATTAATCTTGCTTTAAATTTTCCAACTTCAAAAAATTCAAGCGCAATTTTTAAAATCATTTTGCCGCGTAATTGTTCAATAACTTAGTTTTTTAAATATGAACTGCGACGAAAAAAATATTTCTGCCGCGGACAAGTCCATTTTTATTTTGCAAATTCAATGCAATCATTTGGCAAATTTTTTTATTAATTCTGCATAAATTTTCCAACTTCAAAAAATTCAAGTGCAATTTTTAAAATTATTTGCCGCGTAATTGTTCAATAACTTAGTTTTTTAAATATGAACTGCGACGAAAAAATATTTCTGCCGCGGACAAGTCCATTTTTATTTTGCAAATTCAATGCAATTATTCAGCAACTTCTTCAACTTTAACCAAGTGTTTTACCTTAAAAATCTGTCCACGAATTGTCGGATCGTCAGGTAAAATTTTGAAAGAATTGATCTTGCGAAGACCTAACGCTTTTACAGTTTTACGCTGTGTTTCAGGATAACCGATAAGACTTCTGGTTAAAGTAATTTTTAATTTAGCCATAATCCAGTCCTCCTAAACAAACAATTCTTTAACAGTTTTGCCGCGCAATGCTGCAACATTTTCTGCGCGTTTTAACATTTTAAGACCTTCCAAAGTTGCACGTACCATGTTATTTGGATTTGAAGAGCCGAGCGATTTTGTAAGAATATCATGAACGCCTGCAAGTTCCAATACCGCACGCGCAGGACCGCCCGCAATGACGCCGGTACCTTTTGACGCCGGACGCAACATAACTCTTCCCGCGCCAAAAACTCCAACTACGCCATGTGGAATTGAACGTTCTTTAAGCGCAACTTCAATCAAATTCTTTTTTGCGTCGTCAACGCCTTTACGAATAGCCTCAGGAACTTCAGCCGCCTTGCCGAGTCCTACGCCGACTTTACCATTTTTATTTCCAACAACAACTAACGCGCTGAATGAAAAACGGCGACCGCCTTTAACAACTTTTGCAACACGATTTATAAAAACAACTTTTTCCTCAAATTCCGGAGTTTCGTTGTCGATTCTGTCATTTCTTCTATCGTCTCTATCGTTTCTATCATTTCTTGGCAATGTGTAAACCTCCTTTGCTTAAAATTTTAAACCTGCGGCACGAGCAGCCTCAGCAAGAGCTTTAATTCTGCCGTGGTAAATATAGCCGCCCCTATCAAAAACGACTTCAGAAATACCAGCGGCAAGAGCTTTTTTAGCAATAGCCGCGCCAACTAATTTTGCGCCTTCGATATTTCCGCCGTTGCCGACAAAATCTTTATCAAGAGAAGAGGCAGCAGTGAGAGTAACGCGCTTATCATCATCAATAATTTGAGAATAGATATGAGAAAGACTGCGGAAGACATTCAAGCGGGGACGCTGAGCGGTGCCGTGAATATGACTGCGAATACGTAAATGGCGTTTTTGACGCAATTTATTTTTATCAGCCTTAAGAAACATACAGGTACTCTCCTTTCAATGTAGTGTGATGGTTGTTGTAGTAAAAACTATCGCACTATCAGGCTATTTTTTGCCGCCGGCTTTGCCTTCCTTGCGGCGAATGTGTTCACCGGCGTACTTAATGCCCTTGCCCTTATAAGGTTCAGGAACACGCCACTTACGAATATTAGCGGCAACAGCGCCAACTAATTCTTTGTCGATACCGTGGACGGAAATAGAAGTGGGAGAAGGAGCCTCAAGGGAGATACCGGCGGGCGGAACGATCACAACGGGGTGGGAATAACCGAGAGCGAGACTAAGATTTTTGCCCTGTATGGCGGCGCGGTAACCAACGCCTGTAATTTCAAGGTTTTTGGTAAAGCCTTCAGTTACACCCACAACCATATTGTGAATCAGAGTACGTGAGAGACCGTGTAAACTTCTGTGGGATTTATCATCGGAAGGGCGGGAAACAGTTAAAATATTGCCTTCGATGTTAATTTTCAAAACTTGAGAGATCCTGCGGGAAAGTTCGCCCTTAGGACCTTTAACTTGCACCAAATTATTCTCGTCGATTTTAACTGTGACACCGGCGGGAATTGTAATTGGAGCTCTTCCAATTCTAGACATTTTTGCACCTCCAAATTAGATGGTAAATTGACAGTAAAAATAACTGGCAAGAACTTACCAAACGTAGGCGATAACTTCGCCGCCGAGACCGACTTTGCGGGCTTGTTTGTCGCTCATAATACCTTTCGAAGTAGAAATGATAGCGATGCCTAAGCCGCCCAAAACTCTGGGAAGACTTTTCTTTCTGGAATATTGACGCAAGCCGGGTTTGGAAATGCGCTGAATGCCGGTAATGACTTTTTCACGTTCTGCGCCGTACTTTAAAAAGACCGTGAGAATGCCTTGTTTGTTGTCCTGCGCGAAGGTGTAGTCTTTAATAAAACCTTCCTGCTTGAGTACTTCCGCAATAGCGGTTTTAATTTTCGAGCCAGGAATTTCAACTTTGTCATGATAGACAGAATTAGCATTGCGAATGCGAGTAAGCATATCAGCAATAGGATCAGTCATTGCCATAAGTAACCGATATCCTCCCTTCAAAAAATTACCAACTGGATTTAGTAATACCGGGAATAGCTCCGGCATAAGATTGTTCACGGAAACAAATACGACACATATCGAATTTTCTAATATAGCCGTGCGGACGCCCGCAAATTTTGCAACGATTGTATCTGCGCGTTTTGAATTTAGGTTCTTTTGACCATTTTTCGATTAAAGCTTTTTTAGCCATTTGATAAACACCTTCCCTGCGAATTAATGAATAAGAGAATATAATCAAGCATTAGCAAACGGCATCCCCATTAAAGCAAGAAATTCTCTAGCCTCTTCATCAGATTTAGCCGTAGTAACAATGATAATATCCATACCGCGGATTTTATCGATTTTATCATATTCAATTTCAGGGAAAATTAATTGTTCTTTGATACCGAGGGCGTAATTGCCGCGCCCGTCGAAAGAGTTGCGATTGACGCCGCGGAAGTCACGAACGCGGGGAAGAGCGATATTCATAAATTTATCAAGAAATTCATACATACGTTCGCCGCGCAAAGTAACTTTGCAACCGATAGCCATACCTTTACGCAATTTCCAAGCGGCTAAAGATTTTTTGGCACGAGTAATGACGGGTTTTTGACCGGCAATGGTGGTTAAATCATTGACAGCGGCGTCAAGGGCTTTACTGTTGCCGACGGCATCGCCGCAGGCAATATTGATAACGATTTTTTCAAGTTTAGGGACTTGCATAATATTTTTGTAGTTAAATTTTTGAGAAAGAGCGGAAATAACGTCAGTCTTATATTTTTGCAAAAGTCTGTTCATGGTACACCACCTTTACAGTATAGATTCGCCGCATTTTTTGCAGACGCGGAGATTTTTACCGTCAACGATTTTATGTGCAATACGGGTAGGTTTATTGCAAGCGGGGCAAACGAGCATAACTTTGCAAACGTCAAGGGGCATTTCCTTAGGAAGGATACCGCCTTGAGGAGCCTTGAGGCTGGGTTTAGTATGACGTTTAACTTTGTTGACATCTTCGACAATGACTTGAGACTTTTTGGGGAAAGCTTGAATGATTTTACCCTGTTTACCTTTATCTTTGCCGGAAAGCACAACAACAGTATCGCCCTTTTTAAGGTTAAGCTTATTCAAATTAAAGCACCTCCGGAGCGAGGGAAATAATTTTCATAAAATCAGCGTCGCGGAGTTCACGAGCAACGGGACCAAAAATACGAGTACCGCGGGGGGTTTTATCGTCTTTAATGAGAACGGCGGCGTTTTCGTCAAAACGAATATAGGAGCCGTCTTGGCGGCGAAGACCTTTTTTGGAACGAACGACGACAGCTTTAACAACATCGCCTTTTTTGACTTGCCCGCCGGGGGCAGCAGATTTAACGCTGGCAACGATAATATCGCCGATATTGGCGTAACGACGGAAGGAGCCGCCGAGAACGCGGATACACATTAAATCTTTTGCGCCGGTATTATCAGCCACGTTCAACATAGTTTGCTGTTGAATCAAGAAAAATTTCTCCTTTCAATCAAAGTTTTAGGTAGTAATAAAGAGGCAGTAGGAAATTGAAAAACTCTTGGCTCTTGCCTCTTGCCTCTTGCCTAATGCCTATTGCCTTTACTTAGCTTTTTCGACGATAGAGACAAGACGCCAACGCTTATCTTTAGAGAGGGGGCGAGTTTCCATAATTTGAACACGATCCCCAATGTGAGCCTGTTCGTTTTCGTCGTGAGCCTTAAATTTAATGGTACGTTTAACGGATTTTTTGTAAAGTTTGTGCTGAACGAGTTCCTCAATGGCAACAACGATAGTTTTTTGCATTTTATCAGAAACAACTTTACCGATACGGGTTTTACGCTCATTGCGTTTAGATTCGCTCAAAAATTTCTCCTCC
>FLNY01004426.1_pt1 | contig 15342 bp, 8 predicted proteins | sample 1140381 | NCBI WGS metagenome assembly FLNY01 (sample SAMEA3878172, study PRJEB12797) | bioreactor metagenome | biome: Moose rumen | place: Sweden | collected 2011-10
AAAATGTGGTGAAGCGAACACAAATTCAATAAAAATTTGTAACTTCGCATCGTCAAACGAAATTGCATTGAATTGATGGCGCGTAAGAATCATAAAAACAAAGTGATTGATAAGGCAAACAGAATTGGCAAGACACTCATGGTGCTTGCCATTTTGTTCGGTATGGGTTATGTCTATTACCGTGTGAATTTCAAACAAACCGTTCATGTGACGGCAGATGTGAGTTATGGCAAGATGTTTAACGACCTGCAGGATGTGCATCTTCCTGCGGCACAGCGTTTTGGAATCAGTCCGGTGGAAGGCCGCAACTATTCGTTTGATGACGATGATGCCCTGCGGCGTATCCGTTCGTGCTCTTATTATGAGTTGGACAACCTCACGCATTCTGTTCCTTATCTCACACATGCGGCTTCAGAGCTCCTTGAAGGCATCGGAAGAGCTTTCAAAGAGAGGCTCCGTGATGGCGGCTACCGCACCTACAAGGTGATAGTGACTTCTGTGCTCCGTACCCGCGATGACGTGAGACGTCTGCAACGTGTCAACGGTAATGCCACGGAAAATTCAGCCCATTGTTACGGTACCACTTTCGACATCACCTATGTTCGCTTCAAGGCAGACGGTATCTCGGGGAAACAACCCTCTCCCGATGTCCTGTCGCAGACTCTTGCCGATGTGCTGAAGCAGAAACGCGGAGAAGGGCTCTGCTTCGTGAAATTCGAACGCAACCAGCATTGCTTCCATATTACTAGCAGGGGTTGACGATTGACGGTTGACATTTTTTCTATCCTGGTTTAAAAATCCGCCGACAGAGATGGACTGACGGCGGATTTTTTTGAGACAAAACAGAAATATATTTGTAAAATATTTGTAGTGTTTGTTAAAAATCATTATCTTCGCAATCGGTTTTACATGGTGATGTGAAACTGAATTTTGACTGATTATTCTCAAACATGCAGTAATATGGATATTACAACCATTCTCACCTTATTAGGCTCACTGGCTCTCCTCATGTTCGGTATGAAGTCGTTGAGTGAGGGACTCCAGAAGATGGCAGGCCCGCAGCTTCGCAACGTCCTGCAGAAGATGACTTCCAACCGTTTCACCGGTATGCTTACCGGTATGTTCGTCACAGCCGGTATTCAGTCCTCCACCGCAACCACCCTGATGACGGTATCATTCGTGAACGCAGGATTGCTAACCTTGGCACAGGCCATCTCAGTGATTCTCGGCGCCCATATCGGTACTACACTCACGGCGTGGATTATGAGTCTCGGATTCTCATCCGGATCGGGTATGAACACCTTTGTGTACTTGGCATTCTTCGTCGGCATCATCCTGATATACATGAAGAAAAGGAAGAATATGGGTGATTTCCTGTTCGGACTCGGTTTCCTCTTTCTCGGACTGGGCACTTTGAAAGCTACAGGTCAGGGTATGCACCTGGAGGAGAATCCTGCCGTATGCGATTTCTTCCGCAGTTTCAACGACGGCAGCATCCCTTACGTCGCTACGGTTTTGATTTTCCTGCTGATTGGTACCGTGCTAACCCTCTGCGTGCAGTCGTCAGCAGCCATCATGGCCATCACGATGACGCTCTGCTCTACCGGTGTGCTGCCAGTCAATCTCGGTATCATCCTGGTGCTTGGTGAGAATATAGGAACCACCATCACTTCTAACATCGCGGCCTTGGGAGCCAATGTGTCTGCCCGACGAACGGCTTTCTCACACTTTATGGTCAACACCACCGGTGTGTTCTGGGTGCTGTGCGTGTTGCCTTTCTTTATGAGGATGGTATGCCACATCGCAGGTTATGACTACGACCTGTCTTCGTCCGGAACAGCGGAGGGTGACGCTTACGCCGCGGCCCACGTCGGAAAGTTGTCCGTTGTGCTTGCCACATTCCATTCGGCTTTCAACATCTGCAACACCTTTATCATGATTTGGTTCGTTCCTCAGATTGAGAAGATTGTTTGTAAAGTGATCAAGCCGAAACCACAGGCTGAGGACGAGGATTCCCGACTGAACTTCATATCTGCCGGACTGATGCAGACACCTGAGCTTTCCATCCTCAACGCCAAGAAAGAGATTGGTGTGTTTGCTGACCGTTGCCAGCGTATGTTCAGATTTGTGCGTCAATTGCTCCAGATGGATAAAGGCGACGAATTCAACAAGCTCTTCTCCCGTATTGAGAAATACGAGAGTATCACCGACAATATGGAAGTGGAGATTGCTGCCTATATCAACCAGGTAATCGACGGACGCCTTTCCATCGAGTCGAAGACAGAGATTCAGCGGATGCTTCGCATGGTGTCGGAGATGGAGTCCATAGGCGACTCCTGCTACAATCTGGCCCGCACCATCAGCCGCAAGCGGAACCACACGGACAAGGACTTCACTGAGAAGCAGTATGAGCATATCAACAATATGTTCGAACTGGATGAGGAGGCGCTCAACCAGATGGTGGTCATCATCAAGTATGGTGAGCAGCGTTATGTCGATGTCAACAAATCTTATAATGTGGAGCATGAGATTAACAACTACCGCACGCAGCTGAAAAACCAGAATATCATCGATATCAACAACCAGCTCTACGACTATCAGATGGGTGTCTATTATATGGATCTTATCTCGGAGTGCGAAAAACTGGGCGACTATATCATCAACGTGATTGAGGCCTCCGGCATCAAAGAGAAGAAAGCAAGCGGATTCTAAGATTTTCTGATGGGATTTTTGTTCTTTGAGATTATTTCGTAACTTTGAGCTTCGCTCGAAGTTACTTACGTTCGGAAATAAAAATAAATTTGATTTTATTTTGTATTTCGCTCACTTAATCGTAACTTTGACCCTCAAAAGCAAATGTTGCTCCTGTAGTTCAATGGATAGAACAAATCTCTCCTAAAGATTAGATACGAGTTCGATTCTCGTCGGGAGTACCGAAAATGCCAGTTTGTGTTCCAATCACAGCTGGCTTTTTTGTTATCTACGATTGTTGTTTGAAATAATCTTCCCAAAACTATCAATTTCAAACTTTTTTAATGTTTTTGTTATATTTTTGTCACTTTTTTCTTATAAAATTTTAAAAAGTAAAAGTTTTCTTGTAAATTTGCAGCTTGTTGTGACAAAATCACACCAGAAATTCTATAATTTGTAACTTTTTAACCCTTTAACCGACCTTTAATCAGCTGAGGTTTTAAAAATACTGACGAAACAGAAATTAAGGTGGAAAGATAACTAAATATATAGATAATGAGAAAATTTTTACTAATGACAGTGCTCTTCGTGGGCTTCACACTCACGGGATGGGCACAGAATGAGCACAAGTACTCACCATCTACACTGATGTTCCTGTCGGAACAGAAAGGTGAGACAAAACTTCAAAAAAACAATACCAGAATTATCGACCGGCAATTTGACGGACAAGGTCTTCCTGTGGACATGTCGAAGGATCCGGCTCTCAAAAAACCGAAACTCCGCCCGATTGCAGATGTGGAACAGGTGAACGGCACAGACATGATCTCCGCCTTCGTGGCTGTGGACGACAACAACTTCTCAGCCATCGAGGCACTCGGTGCAGTCATCCAAAGCAAGTTCAACAACCTCGTGGCAGCACTCATCCCGGTTGATAAGATCGCGGATGTGGCAGCACTCAGCAACGTTACCAGAATCGAGGTGGCTGAGGTGCTCGACGTGGCAAACGACCGTCAGCGGTCCGCCACTCAGGCAGGCGACGCTATGTCCAACTCCGCCGCAGCACAAGCGCTGGGACTCACCAAACAATATACCGGTAAGGGTGTCATCCTCGGCATCATCGACACAGGCGTGGATTTTACCCATATCGCTTTCAAAGACAAAAGCGGCAACAGCCGTATTGTCAGAGCATATAAGTTGTCAGGTAGTAATTCTACCAGCCTTACGACTTACTCTTCTGCTTCACAGATTTCCAGTCTTACCTACGACACCAACACAGAGGATCACGGCACCCACACCAGCTCTACTGCCGGTGGTTCGAGCGTGATTGTCAACGGCACGACTGTGACTGTCACCGACGACCATGCCAATGCCACATACGGCGGTATGGCTCCGGAGGCCGACCTCGTCATCGCCGGCCTGAGCTCACTCTACACCACCTCCATCGGTACTGCCATCCAGAATATCTGCAACTATGCCGACCAAGAGGGAAAACCTTGTGTCATCAGCCTCAGCCTCGGCTCACAGGTGGGGCCTCACGACGGAACCGGCACCATCGCCAGCATTGTCAATCAATATGCGGGAAATAACCACATCATCGTCTATGCGTCGTCGAACGACGCCATGCGCGCAGATCCGTTCGTGGAAATGGGAACATCCAACGGAGGCGGCATGTACGCAAGCGGCACTTCCACCAGTTCTAAACCTATGATTGTAAATGTGCAACGCTCTTTCTCTAATGCCGATGGAGATGTGGAGATGCTGATGCCTACCATCACAGCCTATGCTCGTACGGCAAACATCGCAACTTCGTTGAAATTCCATGTGGTAAACAAAAGCACTGGCGCCATCGTTTATTCATCTGATGCATACACATCGAGCACCACAATATCATTAACTGGCTCAACAGGATTAGCTAATTATTATAAGTCTAGTAGCAGTTATCAAAACATGTATGGTGATACTGGGAAAATACGCATTACAAGAACTCAAGATACAAATAACAACAAATATTATTGGCAAATCTATTGCCCTATTATGCTGTCAACCAGCTACAGTGACAGCGACGGTGATGGCATATACAACAGCGATTATGCTTTCTGCGTATCTGTTTATCCGACAAGCACATCTTCATCTACCATTATAGATATGTGGGAGAATTCCTATTGCTGGTTTGGAAATGACCTTACTTTAAATTCAAACAGCTATAATTACGTGAAAGGAAACGACGACTGCTCTGTAAGCGACAACGCATGTTATAGCAAGGTCATCTCAGTCGGCGCATACGTCACCAAGAACTCTATCACAGACTATGAAGGAACCACACACGACTGGAGTAGCGAATACCCGAACATAGGTGACCACGCCTCATTCTCAAGCTATCAGGTGGAGGGAGCCGGACCTGCCGGAACGGCACTGCCTACCATCAGCGCACCGGGTGCGCGAATCGTGGCGGGTATCAACCACTATCATACTGCATCCGTTGATGATTATAGCTATTGGTCAACAGGAGACTATGGGTATATCTCCGACCTGGTGGTCAACAATACCACCTACCCATACGCAGCCATGGAAGGTACCTCCATGGCAACCCCATGCGTGTCGGGTATCATCGCCCAGTGGCTGCAGGCCTGTGTGGAGGCGGGTAAAACCCCTACACCTGACTATATCAAGGAGGTGATGGCTGCCACATGGGATACCGACGAATGGACAAATGGAACTGGTGCCGGAGCTCATGGCGCCAAGACCTTCGGAACCCATGGCAAGATCAACGCCATCAAAGGTCTGCAGTATATCCTCGGCACATCTGCAGGCCCGTCTATCACCGCCGACCCTGACACCCTTGAGTTCACCGGTTATGCCACCGTTCCGCAGACACAGGAAATCACCGTAACAGGTATGAACCTAGAAGGCAATATCACAGCCTCTATCAGCGGCAGCAACGTCTTCAGTATCGACAAGACTACCATCACGCAGAACAGCGGGGCGGCTGAGGCCACCATCACCGTGACCTGGAGTCCCACAACAGCGGGTACCACCAACGCCACCCTCACGCTCAAGAGCCAGAACGCAGACGATGTGACAGTATCGCTCACCGGCACGGCTGAGGCTGCCACTCCAACCATCGTCGCCGACAAAGAATCCCTCAGCCTTGGTGCGGTGCCTAATATGACCTCCAGCCAGACCGTGACCGTCACCAGCCGCTTCCTCACGGGCAACGTGACTGCCACACTGACTGATGCCAACGGTGTGTTCGCCGTTAACCCAACCTCTTTCACAGCAGGTGAGGAAGGCACAGAGCTGACCATCTCTTTCAGCCCGACAGAGGAAGGCAACTACTCCGCCACACTCACCCTCTCCAGCGACGGCGCTGCCGACGTGGTCATTCCTGTCACCGCTGTTGCCAAAGAAGGTGGCACAGCTTCCGACCCTTACCTCGACATCGCTCAATATGCCACTATTGACGAGGCCGGATGGCGCACGGCATTGGTCAACAACCTCTATAAATACACAGAGTATGAGGACGACGAGTGCGCATGGCTCACTCTCCCTGTCTATGGGGCATTTGTCGGTGCAAGATATGCAACCGACAGCTCCACCATCGGAAGTGGCAACCCACAGGCATGGATTCAGTGCAGCCTTGACAACCAGAACACCTATGGAGGCGTCCCATGGGATTCATCTGACATTTTTGCAGGTAGCGCCACCTATTTCACAAGCGCCACCGCGCGCGCCATTGGTTATAATTCGCAAAATAATACTACAATACGCAATGTCAGCTTCTACGTGACCAACGCCACAGCTGTAAAACTTTACGGAACCGGGCGCAGTGGTGTCAGCGATTCTTATCCTGCCGCCCTCAAAGTGTATGAATGTACAATGAATGCTGACGGATCCGTTACCGCTGTATCAACAGCCACAAAGAACCTCACCAGCACTTCCACCAGCACCTTTACCCTCGACGCCAACGGCCTCGATGTGTCTAAAATCTATAAGGTGGAAGCCAGCATCTATCGTGGCTATCTCTATGAGATTGCCTTCCAGACTCCGATTGAGGTGGACAGAACGCCACGTATGACGGCAGACCCTGCTACACTGTCTTTCGCTTGCTATGCCACTCAGGAGGATGAGCAGACCTTCACCGTGAAAGGCAAATACCTTGTGGCTCCTGTCAACGCTACCCTCAACGACGGGAACGACGCGTTCACCCTCAAGACAGAGAGCGCCAGTGCTGACGAAGGCAACAACGGCGCTACCTTCACCGTGGCATTCACACCAAGTGAGGCCGGCGAATACTCCGCTACCATCACGATCCAAAGCGAGGGCGCGGAAGACGTGACAGTAACCCTCACCGGCACGGCTGAGGCTGCCACACCGACCATCCTGACTGAGACCACTTCGCTCGACTTTATAGCCAACGTGGATTCTCCATCCAGCAAGGAAATCACCATCAACGGACGCTTCCTCGCTGAGAATGTCACCGCTACCCTCACCGATACGAAGCATGTGTTCAGCGTGTCGCCGGTAAGCGTGGAGGTGACTGAGGAGGGCGCTACCATCACCATCACTTTCGAAGCGTCTGCCGAAGGCAACTACACCGGCACACTCACCCTTTCCAGCCTTGGCGCTGAAGATGTGACTATCGCTCTCTCCGCCACAGCTAACGACGGCGGAACGGCTTCCGACCCTTACCTCAACATCGCAAAATATGCGACAATTGATGAGGCTGGATGGAATACCTCTTACGTCAATAAACTCTACGCATATACAGAGTATGAGGATGAAGAGTGCGCATGGCTCACACTGCCAGTTTATGGAGCATGGGTAGGAACTTATTATAATAGCCATCCGCAGAAGTGGATAGAGAGTAACGTTACCAGCACAAAGAATAAATACGCAGGTACTATTTGGAACTCTTCTGATGTGCTTAACGGAAGTTCTACTTATTTCACAACAGCAAATGCACGTGCCATGGGTTATAATTCTGGAAGGAATTCAACTCTCGAAACCGTTACTTTCTATGTGACCAACACAACGGCTGTTAAATTATTAGGAACAGGACAAACCCGTAGCACTTCTACATATCCAGCCTCTTTGAAGATTTACGAATGTACAGTCAATAGCGATGGTTCTCTTTCTGCTGCCACTACTGCCACTAAGAGCTATACCAACTCCGCCACATCGGGCACATTCATCCTTTCCGCTTCAGACTTGGATTCAGCGAAAATATACAAGGTGGTGGCAGGAACCTACCGCAGCTACTTATGTGAGATTGCCTTCCAGACACCGCTGAAAAAGGAGACAACGCTGATCGGCGATGTCAACCGCGACGGCAGCGTCTCTATTGCCGATGTCACTGCCCTTGTGGATATCATCCTGGGCAAAATCACCGACACAGAGGCGTACGACTTTGTAGCGGCAGATGTCAACGAGGACGGCTCAATCACCATCGCTGACGTCACCGCCCTCGTGGATTTAATCCTCGGCAAATAATTCCGCACCTGCGGGGATTGGTTTTTATACCTGCCCGCATCTCATATAGTCAGATTCCGCCAAATCTTACCCGAAAGAATTTGGCGGAATCTGACTTTTTAAACCACTTTTCGCCAAATTATCCTTCTTTTTTTGTTTTAATCCGAAGAAAATCATAACTTTGCAAAAACAAGAAAAACTATATTCACCACATTTATTACGACTTTTGGACTGAAACAAAACATTCATGCGGGTATTGTACATTCAGAAATCATCATGGATGATTTATTCCTGCCCACAGTGAATTAGTATGCTCCTTTCTTGCACATTTGCAATTTTTTGTGCAGAAAAAATACGATTTATGACAAAATCTTTGCGCACTTTGCAATAATTTTGTTACCTTTGCACTCTGAAACGTAAGTTGGTATCCACACCTAATTATTATATAGGGAAGAACCGGCCGACGCAGAGGCAAAGAACATAGAGTTAAAAAATATTTTATTTAACAAAAAAACTTTTTATTATGTCTGAAATTGAATCAAAAGTAAAGTCAATCATTAGCGACAAACTTGGTGTTGACGAGGCAGAAGTAAAGCCAGAAGCAAGCTTCACTGGTGACCTTGGTGCAGACTCTCTTGACACTGTAGAACTTATCATGGAGTTTGAGAAAGCTTTCGGTATTAGCATTCCAGACGACAAAGCTGAGCAGATCACAACTGTAGGCGAGGCTATCTCTTACATCGAAGAGAACGCAAAATAATTGAATTTTCAACATTTATGAATTACATATCATCGTGCATGGCTCTGTCCATGCACATGATTAGTAATTCATTTTTTTTACAGACTATTCTTAAAACGACATAACATGGAATTAAAAAGAGTTGTAGTTACAGGTATCGGCGCTATCACACCGCTTGGTAACGACGTGGAGCAGTCATGGGAAAATCTTAAGAAGGGCGTCAGCGGAGCAGCTCCTATCACCCATTTCGATGCTTCCCAGTTCAAAACTCAGTTCGCTTGCGAAGTGAAGGGATTCAACCCTGCCGATTATGATATCGACCGCAAGGAAGTGCGGAAGATGGATATCTACACGCAGTATGCCATCGCTGCGGCCAAGATGGCAATTGAGGATTCTGGCATGAATCTCGACACGGTCGATAAGAACGAGATCGGCGTGGTTCTCGGCGTTGGTATCGGAGGTATTCACACCTTCGAGGAAGAGGCCGGAAACTATGCAGTCAACGGACCGGCGCTCGGACCGAAATTCAACCCGTTCTTCATTCCGAAGATGATTGCCGACATCGCTGCAGGATACATATCAATCGACTATGGATTCCATGGACCGAACTACACCACCACGTCGGCATGCGCTTCATCCACAAACGCTATGGCCGACGCATTCAACCTCATCCGTCTGGGAAAAGCCAACGCCATGATTACTGGTGGAGCTGAAGCCGCCATATATCCTGTAGGTGTTGGTGGTTTCAACGCAATGAAAGCCCTCTCCGCCCGTAACGACGAGCCGGATAAAGCCAGCCGTCCGTTCAGCGCCAGCCGCGACGGATTCGTGATGGGCGAAGGCGCCGGCATCCTCGTGCTTGAGGAGCTGGAGCATGCGAAGGCCAGAGGCGCCAGAATCTATGCTGAGGTAGCAGGTGTGGGTATGTCTGCCGATGCTTACCACATCACAGCCTCCCATCCGGAAGGTCTGGGTGCAAAACTCGTGATGGAGCGCGCGCTCAAGGATGCAGGTATGACACCTGACCAGATTGACTATATCAATGTTCACGGAACCAGCACTCACGTGGGTGACATCTCCGAGGCCAAGGCCATCAAGGAAGTGTTCGGTGAGAGCGCATACAAGCTGAACATCAGTTCCACCAAGTCGATGACCGGACACCTCCTCGGTGCTGCCGGAGCAGTGGAAGGTATCATCAGCATCCTCGCTGTCAAGAACGACATTATTCCGCCTACCATCAACCACGACCCTGAAGACAAGGACGAGGAGATTGACTACGACCTCAACTTCACCTTCAACAAAGCACAGGAGCGCACCGTACGCGCAGCCCTCAGCAACACTTTCGGTTTCGGCGGACACAACGCATGTGCCATCTTCAAGAAGTATAACGGTTAATCGCTCATACTTCTGAATGGCTTTGTTTGAAAACATATACAACTACATAAGGCTCCCTTTCCGTAAGGATAAGGAGCCTTATTTTCAGTTAAGGAAGATACTGGGCTTTCTCCCGGGCGATATCACGCTCTACCAGACGGCTCTCAAGCACAAATCGACCAACCACCGTGGAGGAAGCTACAAGAACAACGAACGTCTCGAATTCCTCGGTGATGCGGTGCTGGGATGCGTCGTGGCAGATATCCTCTATGAGCAGTATCCCACCAAGCAGGAAGGCTTCCTCACCACCTTGCGCAGCAAGCTTGTCAGACGCGATATGCTCAACCGTCTTGCAGAGCAGACCGGACTCGCCGAGCTGGTGGACTACACCGGCCGTAAGACCTCAGCCCACAACAGCTACATGAACGGTAATGCATTCGAGGCCATCGTGGGCGCCATCTATCTTGACAAAGGATACGGAAAATGCATGCGTTTCGTCAAGAACGTGGTGTTCAAGAAGTTCGTCAATATCGAGGATGTGGCGAAGACCGAGGAGAACTATAAAAGCAAAATCATCGAGTGGTGTCAGAAATATCAGTACGACATCCATTTCGATATTATCAGCGAGAAGGTACTGTCCGACCACAACACCACTAAATTCACCACACGGGTGAGTATCGAAGGAATTTACTGTGGTACTGGAGACGGCTACTCCAAGAAGGAAAGCCACCAGGACGCCGCACGTCATGCCTACCGGCATATCCGCACGAAGAAAGAGATTGTGAAACAGATTGAGGAGGCGAAAGCTGCACAGGGTGCGGCCGTTGCCGAATGATTCCGTTGACGGAATCTTCACTTTTTTGTAACCACACTTTTCATTATTCACTATTCACTATTCACTTTTTTTTCGTAACTTTGCCTTAATTTGTCAAAACTACTATCATATAATACTGCATGAACCCCACCAAACTACTCAATAAGTTCTATTTCGCACGACGGCAGAAAGCCATCGCACGCTACGACCATGAAGCGGAAGCTATACAGACGGGCGTGATGAGACACCTTGTCGAAAGTGCCAAAGACACCGAATGGGGAACCACCCACCATTTCACCGACATCCACACCTATGAGGACTTTGCGGCAAATATGGGTGTGAACACCTATGAGGAACTCAAAGGCTATATCCACCGTATGCGTGAGGGGGAGAGCGACATTCTCTGGCCGGGAAAAGTGCAGTGGTTCGCCAAGTCGTCAGGCACGACCAACGACAAGAGCAAGTTCATCCCAGTCAGCAAAGAAGGACTCAAAGGTATTCATTATATGGGTGGAACCGACTGCGTGTCGGCTTACCTTGCCATCAATCCCAAGAGCAAGATATTCAAGGGTAAAAGTCTTATTCTCGGTGGCAGTCATGCTCCTAACCTCAACACACCGAGCACGCTGGTGGGAGACCTCAGTGCCATACTCATTCAGAATGTGCCGAAAGCCGTGAACCTCACCCGTATTCCAAAGAAGAAAGTGGCGCTCTTGTCGGATTTTGAACAGAAACGAGACCAGATTGCTCGAATTGCGATGAAGAAGAACGTCACCAACCTCAGTGGTGTGCCGTCGTGGATGCTCTCCGTGCTCAACCGTATGCTGGAAATCTCCGGAGAGCCTAACCTCGACAATATATGGCCAAACTTAGAGGTGTTCTTCCACGGAGGAGTGGCATTCACCCCTTACCGCGAGCAGTATAAGCGCATCATCACCAACCCTGATATGCACTATATGGAGACATATAATGCGTCGGAGGGATTCTTCGGCATCCAGACCGATATCACCGACCCGGCCATGACTCTTATGCTCGACTATGATGTGTTCTATGAATTCATACCGCTCCATGAGCTCGACAAGCCGAATCCTACTGTCGTGCCACTCTGGGGGGTGGAACCGGGAGTGAACTACGCCATGATGATTACCACGTCGTGCGGCCTCTGGAGATACCTCATCGGCGACACCGTCCAGTTCACTCAGAAAGACCCTTATAAGTTCATTATCAGCGGACGAACCAAGCATTTCATCAACGCATTCGGTGAGGAACTTATCATCGACAATGCGGAGAAAGGCCTTCTGCAGGCATGTATCGCCACAGGAGCCGAGGTGAAGGAATACACTGCCGCCCCGATTTTCATGGACGACAATGCCAAATGCCGCCACCAGTGGATTATCGAGTTCTCCAGGAAGCCCGACTCCATTCAGGAGTTTGCTGCCATCCTCGACCGTTCACTACAGGCCATCAACTCCGACTACGAGGCAAAACGCTATAAGGACATCACGCTGCAGCCACTTGAGATTATCGAAGCCAAGCCAGGACTGTTCGACCACTGGCTCAAAGACAAAGGCAAGCTGGGCGGTCAGCATAAAATTCCACGACTGAGCAACTCTCGTGAATATATTGAGGAACTCATCAAGCTGAACAAATGAAAAAAATCCTGCTGCTGATACTGCTGACGGGAATTCTGGTGGCATGTGCCAACCTGGGAACGCCCGATGGAGGAGCCTACGACGAGGAACCTCCGAAAGTAGTCAGTACCAGTCCAAGATACGGAGCAATCAACAGCAAGAGCAAGAAGATCGTGTTGACATTCGATGAGAATATCAAGCTCGACAACCCGATGGAGAAGGTCATCATCTCACCTCCGCAAATCAAACAGCCCAATATCGACGCCACAGGAAAACGCATCACCATCGAGCTTGTTGACTCCCTCAAACCGAATTCCACCTATACCATCGACTTCTCTGATGCCATTCAGGACAATAACGAGGGAAATCCGATGGACGACTATGCATTCACTTTCTCCACAGGGGAGAGTGTCGACACCTTCCAGGTGTCGGGATATGTGCTCGATGCATCCAACCTGGAGCCGGTCAAGGGCATTTTCGTGGGGCTCTACCGTATCGGCGACGATGAGGAGGACATTCCCGACAGTATTTTCACCACCTGTGAGTTCGAACGTGTCTCGAGAACCAACGCCAGCGGACGGTTCGTCATCAAAGGACTCAATCCTGAAGCGCAATACCGTGTGTTCGCCCTCAAGGACCAGGACCAGAACTTCATCTTCAGCCAGAAGTCGGAGATGATCGGTTTCAACCGTCGGATTTTCTCACCGTCGGCAAAACCCGACATAAGGCAGGACACTGTGTGGCACGACTCCATCCACTACGACTCCATCATCTACACTCCCTACACCCATTTCTATCCAGATGATATCGTCATCACAGCCTTCACGGAAGAAGGGCAGAACCGCGCGCTGCTCAAGCGCGAGCGTCAGCAGCTGGAGAAATTCACCCTCTTCTTCACCGCCCCCGACAGCGTGCTCCCCAAATTCAAGGGGGTGAACTTCAACGAGCAGGACGCCTTCGTGGTGGAAGCTAACGAAGGACGTGACACCATTACCTATTGGGTGCGCGACTCACTCACCTACAACAACGACACACTCTCGTTCCACCTCACTTATAACCATACCGACACGCTCGGACAGCTGGTGGAACGGACCGACACCATCGACCTGCTCTCCAGAACCACTTATGAGAAGGTGCAGAAACGTAAGCAAAGTGAATGGGAGGAATATAAGAAAAACTATCTCAAAGAATATAAACAAGAACAAAAACGCAAACGGGCTGAAGAGAAAGCCAACAGTGAGGAGGACAAGGACAAGAGCAAAGGAAAGAACAAAGATAAAGACAAGGAGAATGAGAAAGACGAGGATATCCCTATTCCGCCTATGCCGGAGACATTCCTTGAGGTGAAGTCCACAAACGCAAACATCAGTCCCGACCAGAATATCGACTTCACCTTCACCGAGCCGATTGACACGGCCTACACCCATCTGTTCCATTTCTTCCAGACCATCGACTCTGTGAACTACGACTTGCCCTTCCTCATCAGACGGATGCCTGGAACAGCGCTTAAATACCGCCTCTATGCTGAATGGGAGCCCGACAGCACTTATACGCTTCAGGTGGATACGGGAGCCTTTGTCAGCATGTACGGCAATCGGACCGCAGGATTCAAGAAGACCATACGTGTGAAAGGAATGGACAAGTTCAGCCAGCTGACAGTCAACCTCCATCAGACCAAGGAAAACCCTGTCGTCTCACTCATCAACGCAAGTGGCAAGACCGTGAAGCAGAGGAAGGCGGAGAACGGGAAAGTGGACTTCTTCTTCGTTGACCCCGGGGTTTACTATCTCAGTCTATTCTACGACCGTAATAACGACGGGAAATGGAGTACTGGAAATTATGCTCTGCAGCAACAGGGTGAAGAGACTTACTTCTATCCTGGAGCACTCAACCTGCGTGCCCAGTGGGAGGTCACCCAGGAATGGAATCCTGAGCAGACACCGCTCTACAGGCAGAAACCGGAGAAAATCACCAAGCAGAAACCGGACAAGAAGAAAGACCGACGCAGCAAAAACGCGGAACGCGACAGAGAAAAAGCCAGAAAGAAATAACAGGGCTTCATTTGGAGATTTAGCAATGATTTAAAATTGATGGAGTGAGGAAGCCAGCTCTTTTCCTTATTTTGATGAGTATATAATTTGGAGACATCAATAAAATAATTTCTTGAATATGCAGCGCAGGTTTACATATCCGTTCTTGGCCATCCTGGTCTTTCTCCTGCTCCTCTCTTGCAACTGTGGCAATGAGAACGAGTTGCTGAATCGTGCGGAGGCATTTCTGCCTGCAGAGCCCGACAGTGCGGATTCCGTGCTTCGCCTGGTTTCGTCATCACAAGACTTGAGCAAAGCCGACCGTGCACTCTTCGGCCTGCTCCGCACATACACCGACAACCGGATGGGAAACCGTATTACATCAGACTCGCTCATCGCCTCTTCACACGCTTATTATTACCGCCAGTCCTCCGGCGGGGAAACATCCGACAGCACCCTTCTCCGCCGCTACGGGCAGTGTTGCTATTATATGGGACTCTATTATTCCTCATGCGACAGCACCCGACTGTGTGAGGAGCAGTTTCGGAATGCCATCAAAGCCTCTGAGAGATGCGCCGACTGGCACACCTGCTA
>FLNY01001771.1_pt1 | contig 15331 bp, 19 predicted proteins | sample 1140381 | NCBI WGS metagenome assembly FLNY01 (sample SAMEA3878172, study PRJEB12797) | bioreactor metagenome | biome: Moose rumen | place: Sweden | collected 2011-10
TGTAATTCCTATAAAGTAAAAAAACAAGCTACGCTTGTAAGAGGTGTCTCGCCGGCAGAAGAAAAGCACAGCCGATTTTTAAGCTGTGCTTTATTGGTTATCTACAGGCTATAAGTTTAAAAATTGGATTGCCCTGGCTAGAGAATTTTTCTTCATATTCGGTCATGACATTTCCTGCATTCATAGAAGTATCATTGTGTAGATCGTAAGTGACCTGTTCTAGATTCCATATAGGATGATTAGTAATTTCTTCCACAGAAAAATCAAATAAATCACGATTATCAGTCTTAAATTCTATATGACCGTCAAGATCTAAAATAGTATTATATTTATTTAAAAAAGTAGAAGAAGTAAGGCGCCTTTTTGAATGGCGGTCTTTGGGCCATGGATCACTGAAGTTGAGATAGATTCTATCTACCTCATGGCAAGCAAAAATATCTAATATCTCTCCTGCATCAAAACATATAAATCTTAGGTTTGGAATATCTTCATCTTCGACTTTTTGTATAGCTCTGAGTAAAACACTGGTATATCGCTCGATTCCTATATAATTGATATTAGGATTTTGTTTTGCAAGTGTAGTGATAAATTGTCCCTTTCCCATACCTATTTCGATATAAAGAGGATTATCGTTATTAAAAAGCTCAGATTTATATTTTCCTTTTAAAAGGGTAGGATTATTCACACAATAAGGACTGTTTGCTACTGCCTCATCTGCACCGGGGATATTTCTTAATCTCATTAAAACCTCCATTTTGACTTAGTAATAGTAGTTACTATTCACAGTTCCTCTGCCCCATTCATAATGGAACTCTTTTAGAGTTCTTTCCCAGTGCTAAAGCACTTAACATTATTCATGGGAGCAAAGTCACTGATTCCAGTTAATAAATATTTAATGATAAGTCTTTTACAAGCAAGCTTGACAAGAATTAATCATTAAATATTTATAACTGTGAATAGTAACTAATAAGTCAAACAACGTATTCACGGAGGATATTATATCATAAAATAAAGAATATATTGGACTTGAAATGAAGTAGAAGGTATAATCTTACGGTAAAGGAAAATTAGATATGATTAAACAAAAATTAGCAAAGGCTTTGGTCTTTATTTTTACGATAAATTGTATTTTAACTATAAAATCAATGGAAGTACAGGCTGCAGACTATTGGCCTAGTGGAGTTGATGTTGTAGCAGAATCTGCAATTGTCATGGAGCAGGAGACGGGGACAGTACTCTATTCAAAAAATATGGATGATGTGCATTATCCCGCCAGTATCACAAAGATAATGACAGCACTTTTAGTACTGGAAAACTGTGATTTGGATGAGACAGTTACATTTTCTGCAGAGGCAGTATATGGAACTGAGGCAGGGTCATCCAGCATAGCCAGAGATGTTGGCGAGGAAATGACAGTAGAGCAGACACTATATGGTATGATGCTTGAATCTGCAAATGAATGTGCCTATGCATTAGGCGAGCATGTGGCAGGGGATATATCATCATTTGTAGATATGATGAATGAGCGTGCCAGTGAACTCGGATGTAAGAATACACATTTTAACAATTCAAATGGACTTCCGGATGAGGATCATTACACTAGTGCTTATGATATGGCGTTGATTGCCCGTGCAGCATATGCCATTCCAAAGTTTGCAGAGATAGTAGGTACGAAAAACTATACTATACCGGCTACCAATAAACATGAAGAGCCTACACTTTTAAATAATCATCATCAGATGCTTCATTATTACAAGACTAATAAGTATTTGTATGAGTATTGTCTTGGTGGCAAGACCGGATACACTGTAGTTGCAGGTGCGACACTTGTAACTTATGCCAGAAAAGATGGAATGACACTGGTGTGTGTGGTGATGAAGGATACCACTGCGGATGAATACACGGATACCACGAACCTGTTTGAATATTGTTTTAATAATTTTAGTACCTACAAAGTAAGTGATTTTGCATCAATATCTGAGACCGATACAAATGTAACGGGTAAGCTTAGTGAGAGCAGCGAGCTGATAAAAATAGATGACGATGGATTGATAGTTATACCAAAGACCGCCAGTGTATTGGATGTGACCTCAGAGGTAGTGCCATTCACAGATGAAGATGATAGTTCGGTTGTAGGCCAGCTAAGATACACATATGCTGACAGAAGCGTAGGCATGGCTAATCTGCTTTTTACAAAAGCAGAGATTGGTAGTTATCCTTTTGACAATTTACCTGAGGACCAGGGCGGTAGTGGTAAGGCTTATATACAAGTGAATTATCCTAAAATAGCACTTATTATACTAGGTGTGATTGCAGCAGTGTTTATAGTCTTATATATCAGAAGCAAGTCCAGCGACATATTGTTATTTAAGCATCGCTTCCAAAGCAAACACAGTAAACCGTCAAAATCAGGAATGACGATCATAAGAGATAATGGAAAAAAGCGTAAACGACGCAGATAAGACATAATATGTCGCAAAAATAACAAGAAAAGACATATATATAATAAAAAAGACAACATATATTTAATATGTTGTCTTTTTTAATATGTTAAGGACTACAAAATATTTGTTTTAAAAAGAGTGATTATTTACCTATTAATCAGACTATTTATTAAAATTTCAAGTTGATGTTTGTTGTTTGTAAACAATATAATACCGTTTGAAGAGTTAATCATAGTGATGATTTTCTCGGAAAAGGTATCTGATTCTGATAAGAGTTGATATAGATAATCTTTGTATTTGCCCTCAGTTTTTAGAAAAACAGTTTCATATTCTTCAAATGGAGTTAAAGAAGCATTTGTCTTTTTCATTAAGAATGCTATTTCTTTATCTTGGTTGAGCTGATCCTCTGTTTTGTTGATGATAAAATATCCCCTGTCATCTTTGGGCATACCGAGGGATTTTACAGCTCGCTGAACCTGCTTGGTAAGACTGTCACTGGCAGGATAGAGGGATTGGAAGTAACTCATGAAATCAGCAGCAGTTTTGAAATGCTCATTGGTGCCACGTTCTAATACTTCGGTCATGAGTATTTTTTTTATTACTGCTTCACACTCTTTTCGAGAGGGATTCTTTCTAAGATTCATTGTTTCTTCAGACATAATATTCTCCTAAAGACAAAAATAATAGTACTATAATTAGTATACGACAACGTTGAGACAAAATAAAGACAATTTGAAAAACAAGAATCTATAACTTCTTGTGGGTTACGTAAAGAGTTAGAATAATTGACAGAATATTTAGATAATGGGATAATAAGAAATAATTACCTCGCGTAAATGAGAGGAGTGGAAGAAATGGAAAATCTATTTTCAAGGGATGAAAAGAAACAATATCAGCTCGAGCAGATAACTGAAAAGGTGGAAGAAAGCGGTGGATTAATTAAAACAAGCGATATCGAAACACTTGGGATAGACTATCGCAGAGTCTTAAAATTTGTGGAAGAGGGTTATCTGATTAGGGTTAAAAGTGGATATTATACTACAAAATATTTTGAATGCTCGGAAGATCAGTGGATATATAAGCTTTTTGGGGATGATGGTATATTGACGATGGAGTCAGCCTTATACGTATATGGATACCTAAAGGATAGGCCTTACAAATGGAGTATTGCAATAAATAAGAATACCAGCAAATCCAGATTTAAAATAGATTATCCAATTGTAGAACCATATTATACGGAACCGGAAGTATTAGACTTAGGAGTCACTGAAGCGGAGTTTGCCGGGCATACCATGAAAATCTACACCAAAGAGCGATTGATATGCGATTTTTTAAAGTATCAGGAAAAGGTAGATAGAGAAGATTTTAAAAAAGGTGTGTGGGCATACATCATGGACGAAAATAAAGATGTGGCCAAGCTTATGGAGTATGCAAAAGAACGCAAGGTCCTAAAAAAAGTGCAGACTATGATAGGTGTGTGGCTATAATGATAAATCGCATACAAATAAAGGAAAAATCGGAACAACTGAATATACCTTTTAAAAATTTGCTTAGTGCAGCAGTGGCAGAAATTATAATAGAGGTTTTGTCAAACGGGAAATATTGCAATGAATTGTACCTGTGCAATGCTAATGAGTTTAACAGCGACGTATATAAGGACATTTGCATCAGCAATATATATTTTGAGTACATCCGCGATCTTGATGATAAAATGGCAGTACTGTATATGAGAGATATTTTTAAGGAAATAATTACTAAGGCGACGCTGGAAGCTTTTGTGATAAAGGGCAGCGTGGATGAAAATGGCATAAGCTTAAAAGTATCAGTAGATGAGATGTATATTCCTTTGCATATTTATTTTAAAAAGCATAGAGGAGCTCATGAGCCGGAAATAATTCAGATTAAACTAATTGCATATGAAAATCGCGTGGTTGATGTGCTGACCAATCCTAAGGAGGATGAACTGGTAAAACATTTGGCTGAGATAATAGAAAAGCTGGAGCTGATAAATGATATGGACCATTATCTGTACGCTTATGAGATATTATCCCAGTATCCGGTTAATGGAAGAAAAGTAAAGGATGGTCTGGAAAAAGTGATGGCTGAGAAAAATATCTCTATAGATGAAAGCAGGATAAAAATGCTTGAATCATATGGGAATTATACCTATATGAAAAGAAAGTGGAAAGTGGAATTACGACAAAAAAAGAAGTCCGAACCTGCATGGGAAGACTTAAATAAATGTCTTATAAATTTTACAAGACCGATATGGAATGCTATGGAAAACAAGGTGGTATTCCTGGGAGACTGGATGCCTCAGCTAAAAAGATTCCTGGATTAGAGAATAAGATTTATATAAAGTTGTGTTTTAAAAGAGAGAAAACAGCAAAGTAATATGAGTCTCTGTCATTTACCCTGTAGAACTGTTGCTCCGGAGCTATGCTAGAGATATTGCCCATTTCTTTTATGTCGATGAGATTCTTGTAGCATCTGTCCTGGATATAACTGCGGGTTGTTTTTTTAAAAAAAATACTTTTAAAAAAAGGTCCGATGCAACGCTTATGATAGACACCGCAGAGTGTATCTGAAAAATCGCCTTTGAAATCGAAGGTAGTAATGTCATAATTGTATGACTGATCATATAAAAAAATGGCAGTCTTGGGATCCAAAAAAGGAGTATCTACAGACATGAAAAAAGCTCTGTCTCCGGAAATCATGGTAAGACAGGAAAGAATGGCGCCGTAAGGTCCGGCATTTCTGGAAATGTCAGGAATCTCCTGGGCGTCAAGGCCAAGATGGGCAAAATCACCCCTCTCATTTACAGAGAGATAGACTTTATCAAAATATGGGCTGAATTTATCGTAGATATATTCAACCATGGTTTTATTCTCAAAAGGTAATAAAGCTTTTGGGGTGCCCATGCGAGAGCTGTCTCCGCCGCATAGTATTACTAGTGTCTTGTTCATAAAATCCTCCTGATGGATAGTGTAATTATAATACATTTAAAGTAAAATAAAAGTCACTTTTGAAAATATGAGTTTAAAAAATAGATTAGAAGAATATTCAAAATCAAATATGTATCCTTTTCACATGCCGGGGCACAAACGGATGCTGAGTGGGCCGTACAAGATCGATATGACTGAAGTAGAAAACGTGGATGATCTTCACGATCCAAGCGATGTGATTAAATGGGAACAGGAAAGAATAGCTGGTCTCTACAAAGCTTACAAAAGCTATATATTGGTAGGAGGATCGACGGTCGGCAATTTGGCAGCTGTCTATGCTTGTTGCAATGAAGGAGATCTGGTCTATATACAGAGAAATTCACATAAAAGCGTATATAATGCTGTTATGCTAAGGCACCTTTGTGTGGAGTATATTCCTAGTAGAAATCGTGATGACGGAATATTTGAGGCTGTAGAATTAGACCAAATCAAGGCTATTTTTGAGTCGGGGGAAAGACCAAAGGCGGTGGTTATAACCAGTCCAACCTACGAAGGCTTTCACGCACCGGTAGAAGAAATTGCTAAGATTTGTCATAAATACGGCTCACTGTTAATAGTCGATCAGGCTCACGGGGCGCATCTTGGTTTTCACCCGTCATTTACACATACGGCTGTAGGTGTAGCAGACTGCGTAGTTCAAAGCCTTCACAAGACACTGCCGGCCTTGACTCAGACAGCAGTGCTTCATGTGGCAGACACAGTAGATTGCAGCAAATTAAGGGAAGCGCTGGATATTTTTGAGACCAGCTCACCATCATATGTATTGATGAACTCAGTATCTGAATGCATGAATATTATTGAGAATAGCAGTGAATTATTCGATAGATATGTGGAAAACCTACAGAATTTTTACAAGGATTGTGGAAATCTGCAGCACTTAAGGCTGTTAAATACAGATATAGAAAAAAAGGACCCTGGAAAGCTTGTTATCTCTACACAGCATACAAATATAACAGGTGTTAAGCTGGCGAAAATTCTCAGAGAAAAATATGATATAGAGACGGAACTTTCCAGTTTTGCTTATGTGTTGGCTATGACAAGTATCTTGGATACAAAAGACGGCTTTAATCGATTAAGTGCCGCCTTACACCAGATAGATACATCCCTTACTGATGAGGAGATAATGGTGCCGTGTATTAGCCTTAATTACAAAAAAAATATGGAGATTTTTGAGGCGAAAGCAGTCGATGAAAAATTGCTTAATCTAGAGGAGGCAAATGGCAAAACATCAGCCACCATGGTATGCATCTATCCTCCGGGCTCACCTATAATAGTGCCGGGTGAAAAAATAACAGATGAGGTCGTAGCATTGATAAGATATGCAAGAGACCAGGGCCTACATATAACAGGGTTGGTAAAGGATGCAATCTCCGTTGTCAATTAGCATTTCGTGAATTATACTTTTATTATCAGAATAAAAAGGGGAATATATGGGTAGCATTTATTGTATTATGGGCAAAAGCTCATCAGGAAAGGACACGATTTTTAAGCTTTTGCTAGAGCGGGAGGATATCCATTTAAAAAGGATAGTTTCTTATACCACCAGACCTATTCGAAGCCACGAAAAAGTGGGGGATGAATATAATTTTGTATCAATAGAGGAAAAAGATAAGCTCCTTGAGGCCGGCAAAGTTATTGAGATAAGACAGTATAATACAGTTCATGGACCATGGTTTTATTTTACAGTAGATGATGGAGCGGTGGATCTTAAGAATAATGATTATCTGATTATCGGTACAGTAGAGAGCTTCGTTAAGATTCGTGATTACTATGGTAAAGACAAGGTTTTGCCGATATATATAGAGGTGGATGATGGACTGAGACTATCGAGAGCACTAGATAGGGAGAGGATTCAGGAGCATCCCAAATACGAAGAGATGTGCAGGAGATTTTTAGCGGACCAGCAGGATTTTTCCGAAGAAAATCTTAGAGCAGCAGATATAACCAATATTTTCAATAACAACTTGGACAGTAGGATTACCAGTGATAAGATAGCGGCATTCATAAACAGTAGGTAGGTGTACTTATGGATATTAGAGTTAGCGATGTTAATCAGGTGCAGCAGGCTGAGACTCCTAAGGCGACTACGCCAGTGGATGAGACTTTCAAGTTTACATTGGCGGCAGCGGTGGACGATGCTGAACTTCAGGAAAAACTGACCAATCTGCTAAACGATATTACCACTCAGGGCAAATTGTTGTCAGAGCATATGGATATTCGGGACATGAAGCGTTATCGCGGTCTTATTAAGGATTTTTTAAACGAGGTGGTTAATCGTTCTCATAAGTTTTCCAGAGAAAATTTTTTGGACAGAAGGGGCCGTCATCGCATCTATGGTATGATAAAGCTTGTGGATGAGCATATGGATGAGCTGGCAACTGCGCTGGTCCAGGATGAAAAAGACCATATAGATATATTAAACAGAGTAGATGAGATAAGGGGATTACTCTTAGATATCATCACTTAGATGTAGGAGAATTTTGTTAATGAGTTTCACAGAAATTATAGGTCAGGAGGATGCCAAGAACCTTCTTAAAAACGCAATAAAGACAGGCAATCACAACCATGCCTATATTTTTAGTGGAGAAAAGGGATCCGGTAAGATGATGCTGGCAGAAGCATTTGCTACTATGCTTCAGTGTGAGAATCCCGCAGATGATGCATGCGGGCAGTGTCGTTCCTGCAAGCAGGCAGCCAGCCATAACAACCCGGACATAATCTATGTGACCCGTGAAGAGGGAAAAAGTAAATTAGGTGTAGATGTCATTCGAGAGAAAATAATTAACGATGTAGACATCAAGCCATATAGCAACAAATACAAAATCTATATCGTTTCCGAGGCAGAGAGGATGAATCCTCAGGCTCAAAATGCTATTTTAAAGACTATCGAAGAGCCACCGGAATACGTTATTATCATTCTGCTTACGACAAATCATTATGCATTTCTGCAGACTATTCTATCGCGATGTGTCATTATTCAGATGAAATCCGTAGATACCGAGAGCATAAAAAAGATATTGATGACAAAATATGAGTCAGTAGATTACCAGGCGGATGTGATGGCTGCCTTTGCGCAAGGAAATGTGGGTAAAGCCATAGCACTGTGCCGGGACACGAACTTTAATGATGTAAAAAATCAAGTGATATCAATATGCAAGCGGGCCTATAGAATGGATGAGCATCAGATATCAGAAGAGGTCAAAAGAATAAAAGACGAAAAAGAAAATGAAAAAAAGCATACGGAGAATGATACGGAAAAATTTCAGGGATTTGTGGACCAAATGCTAGATTTAATAACTCTTTGGTACAGAGATGTGCTATTATATAAAGCGACATCTAACGATAATCTGTTATTATTTAAAGAAGATATCTTTGATATTCATGAGCAGGCAGGTCGCTGCTCATATCATGGCTTGAGTACGATAGTTGATGAGATTTCTCAGACGAGGGCCAGACTAAATGCTAATGTCAATTTTGAATTGACCATTATGCTTCTTATACAGAGGATGCGGGAAGCGTCCTGACAGACTAAAGGAGACATTACATGATAAAGGTTATAGGTGTACGTTTTCGCGGAGGCGGAAAAGTATATTATTTTGATCCAAACGGAGTAGAGCTCAAACGTGACGATCAAGTTATAGTGGAGACAATACGAGGCGTAGAGATAGGTACGGTTTTACTGGTAGACAAAGAGATATCAGATGATGAAGTACCGGGCCCGGTAAAAAAGATAATCAGAAAAGCCTCGGAGGAAGATAAACAAAAAGCCATTTCCAATCTCGAAAAGGAAAAAGAGGCAATGGAAATCTGCGAGCAGAAGATTGCAAAACGAGAGTTGGATATGAAGCTCGTGGGTGCAGAATATACATTTGACAATAACAAGCTGATTTTTTATTTTACAGCTGATGGACGTATAGATTTCAGAGAATTGGTAAAGGACCTTGCAGCAGTATTTCACACGCGTATTGAGCTCAGACAGATAGGTGTGAGGGACGAGACCAAGCTCATGGGCGGCATAGGTATATGCGGCAGGGAGCTTTGTTGCAAGAGCTATTTGGCAGATTTTGTACCGGTATCCATCAAGATGGCAAAGGAGCAGAATCTATCTTTGAATCCCACAAAGATATCAGGTCTTTGTGGCAGATTGATGTGTTGCCTGAAAAACGAGCAGGAGACATACGAATACCTCAATAGTAAGCTTCCGGGTATTAACGATACTGTGACTACTCCGGAGGGTATCAAGGGTACAGTTCAGTCTGTAAATGTCCTGCGGCAGACAGTTCGTGTGTTATTTGAGGATGGAGATCTGAAAGAAGTGAAGGATTATCCTACAACAGAACTCAAGTTTAAGCCACGTAAGAAAAAGGTACAGGTATCCAAAGAAGAGGCCAAGGAATTAGAAGGCTTGGAGGATAAGAATTGATGGATAATCTCGTAAAGCCGGATGAGCGAGTAGATGACCTTCAAATAAATGGATATAAAATTATTCAGCATCCTGACAAATTTTGTTTTGGCATGGATGCTGTATTGTTATCTTCTTTTGTAAAAGTAAAAGAAAAAGAAGTGGTGGTTGATTTTGGAACCGGCACAGGGGTATTGCCTATACTTTTAGAGGCCAAGACTTCAGGGGAGCATTTTACAGGACTTGAGATACAGCCTGAGAGTGCAGATATGGCCCGCCGCTCAGTTTTATATAATGGTCTTGAGGAAAAAATTGATATAATAGAAGGTGATATCAAGAGTGCGTCTGAGATTTTTGGCAAGAGTAAAATAGATGTAGTTACCAGCAACCCACCTTATATGACTAATCATCACGGCTTGACCAATCCAAACGATGCCAAGGCAATAGCAAGACATGAGCTGCTGTGCACCTTAGAGGATGTGGTGCGGGAAACTGCAGCCATACTCAGGCCCATGGGCAGATGTTATTTTGTACATAGACCTTTTAGACTTGTAGAGATAATCACTACAATGAAAAAATATAAACTGGAGCCGAAGCGTATGCGACTGGTATATCCTTACGTAGATAAAGAACCAAACATGGTCTTGATAGAGGGCGTCAGGGGTGGTGGTGCACAGCTTACGGTAGAGTCGCCTCTCATAGTATATGAAGCGCCAGGCAAATACACCAAAGAAATATACGATATATACGATTAATACATAATCCCATACAGGAGAGATAGATGGCAGGTACACTTTATCTGGTTGCCACTCCGATAGGCAATCTGGAGGACATGACTTTTAGAGCTGTGCGTACTTTAAAAGAAGTGGATTTGATTGCAGCCGAGGACACCAGAAATTCAATCAAGCTACTAAATCATTTTGAAATAAATACACCGATGACTTCATACCATGAGTTTAATAAGGTGGAAAAAGCACTGACCCTCATAGCAAAATTAAAAGAAGGCCAGGATATTGCGGTTATCACTGACGCAGGTACACCGGGCATATCAGACCCGGGAGAGGAATTGGTAAAGATGTGTTATGATGAGGGCATAGAGGTGACATCAGTGCCGGGGCCGGCAGCTTGTATTACAGCGGTGACCATGTCAGGACAGGCCTGCAGAAGGTTTGCTTTTGAGGCATTTTTACCAAAAGACAAAAAAGAACGTCGAAGAGTCTTGGAAGAGACAAAAAACGAGACAAGAACTGTCGTCATATATGAGGCTCCGCATCATCTGAAGGGTACGCTAAAAGAACTGGCAGAGACTTTGGGAGAAGACAGGAGCATCACGCTCTGTAGAGAATTGACCAAAAAACATGAAGAGAAAGAAAAGACTACACTTGGCGGAGCATTAAAAATCTACGAGACAAAAGAGCCCCGGGGCGAGTATGTACTTGTCATTGCCGGCAAATCCAAGAACGAGGTACTAGAGGAAGCCAGGGCCGCCTACGAAGATATGACCATCGAAGAGCATATGGAGATGTATACAGCTCAGGGTATGGACAGAAAAGATGCCATGAAAGCCGTGGCGAAGGATAGAGGCGTAAGCAAGCGGGATATTTACAACGCATTACTTTAATGGAGGAGAAAATGAGCTTTATTATAGGGTTGTTTACTAACAAATTGTTTTTGGCACCTGCTGCAGGTTGGTTTGTTGCTCAGCTTATCAAGATAATAATAGATACAGTAAAAAGTGGGTTTTGCAAGGAGCGATTGTATGGAGGCGGTGGCATGCCAAGTTCTCACAGCGCTACTATGACAGCGCTTATAGTTATTACCGGTATGATATATGGCTCTGCTTCTTATGAGTTTGTAATTGCATTATTTTTAGGGATAGTAGTCATATACGATGCAAGGGGCGTGCGCTTTGAGACTCAGCGTCAGGGCAAAGCTTTAAACAATCTCAATGAGGAGCGTAAGGAAGAGGGTAAACAACCCCTCGATGTATCCAGGTTTAAAGAAAAGGTGGGACATACGATTCCCGAGATAATCGTGGGAGTAGTCATTGGAATAATATGCGCTATTGTGATTTATCACTTACATATATAAGAGAGGGGGGAGATGTATTTGGAAAAGATCGAAGAACTGAAAAATATGATAGACGATTCGTCTAAAATAGTGTTCTTTGGCGGAGCAGGGGTTTCTACTGAGAGTGGTATACCGGATTTCAGGAGTAAGGATGGCCTTTACAACCAGCATGATGTGCGATTTGATATGTATCAGCCGGAGTATTTGTTGAGCCATAGCTGTCTTATGAATGAACCAAAGGTGTACTACGAATTTCATCGACAGAAGATGGACACCAGAGCCATTGAGCCAAACAATGCCCACAAATACCTGGCCAAGCTGGAAGAGACAGGCAAATTGATAGGTATTGTCACTCAAAATATCGATGGCCTGCATCAGAAAGCCGGAAGCAAGAAAGTGTATGAGATACATGGTAGTGCCCTGAGAAACTATTGCATGAAATGCAAGAAGGTATATCCGGTTGATTTTATTTTTGAAAATAATGAGCCTATCCCAAAATGTACATGTGGAGGGACGGTGCGTCCTGATATCACATTGTATGAGGAAGGATTGCCGGAAGAAGCTGTAAACAGTGCAATAAGTGCGATTGCAGCAGCAGATATGTTGATTATTGGAGGCACATCGCTGACAGTATATCCCGCGGCATCTTTTGTTAATTATTTCCGTGGAAAATATCTGGTAATCATCAATCAAAGTGATCTTGCAATAAAAAAAGCAGAAAATACCTTGATAATAGCTGATAGAATAGGACAAGTATTTACACAGCTTGCAAAGTTGCAAGGGATAGATTTGAATTAAATCAAAAGAAAAAAACAAAAAGCCTTGAAAAACGCATAGGTTCATGTTATTATCTTAATTCGTGGTATAAAACATTTATATCCTTGCTAGGCTATCAATATAGCTTGGCCAATAGACCAAAAGGAGGTAGAAGCATGAACAAGTATGAATTAGCACTCGTTGTTAATGCGAAGATCGAAGACGATGCAAGAACTGCCACAGTTGAAAAGGCAAAGGAGTATATTACTCGCTTTGGTGGTCAGATCTCAGACGTCGATGATTGGGGCAAGAAGAGACTTGCTTACGACATTCAGAAGATGAATGAAGGCTATTATTACTTCATCCATTTTGATGCTGAGCCAGGCGTACCTGCTCAGATCGAGGAGAATGTTCGCATCATGGACAACGTACTTCGATTCTTATGCGTTAGAGCTGACGAGGCTTAATAGTATAAGACAAGGAGATTAATTATGAATAAAGTTATTCTTATGGGACGTCTCACTAGAGACCCTGAGGTTCGTTATGGTGGAGCAAATAATAGTGCTATTGCTAGATTTTCATTAGCAGTTGATCGTAGATTTAAGCGCGATGGAGATGAGCAGACAGCAGATTTTATTAATTGCGTAGCTTTTGGCAAGACAGCAGAGTTTATTGAGAAGTATGCTCGCAAAGGTACTAAGTTTGTTGTAGAGGGCCGTATTCAGACAGGCAGCTACACCAACAAAGAAGGCCAGAAGGTATACACCACAGATGTTGTTTGCGAAAATGTTGAGTTTGCCGAGAGCAAGAACTCACAGAGCAATGGTGGCGGCTTCAACGGTGGCAGCGATTTCACACCAAGCTCAGATGCAGGCGACGGCTTCATAAACATCCCTGATGGAATTGACGAGGAATTACCGTTCAACTAGGTAGGAGCCAGCAATGGTTGCCCACCTACATATCATTAGGAGGTTAAATCATGGCTTTTAATAAGACAGGCGATGGTCAGAGAAGAAGACCAATGCATAGAAGAAAGAAAGTCTGTGTTTTCTGTGGCAAGGATAATGTCATTGATTACAAGGACACAGCAAAGCTTAAGAAGTACATCTCAGAGCGTGGAAAGATTCTTCCACGTCGTATCACAGGTACATGTGCTAAGCACCAGAGAGCTCTTACAGTAGCTATCAAGCGTGCACGTCACGTGGCACTGATGCCATACGTAGCTGAGTAAAGCTCAGTAATAGCAAGGGTTTGAGGTAGTTATAAATGATATAGGACATAAAAAAGACATAGGAATAGGTCTTAATAATGCCCGATAATTACCAATAATGACCTATACATGTGGAAAATATAGCTTTTTAAAGGCACTTTTTAGAAGAGATTCTAAGAAGTGTCTTTTTTGATTCCTTCTTAAATAATTGATTCTCCTACATATCGACATTCTCCTAAAATATGATACAATTTAGGAATATAGGAAGGAAATAAGGGAATATGCGAGAATTTAATTACAAAAAATATAAAGAATACCGCTGGGATAATGAAATACTGAATTACCTTTCACAGATTCATGAATACAAAGGAAAGCAGGAGCTGTTTCTGCGTCAAAAACCTGTTGAAATGGAGAAGCTCGTTGAAGTAGCAAAAATACAATCCATTGAGTCTTCAAACAGGATAGAGGGCATTATTACTACAGCCACGAGGATAGGGCAGATTGCAAAGGAAAAGACAACTCCTAAGAATCGTGATGAGCGTGAAATTGCAGGATATAGGGATGTATTAAATACGATCCATGAGAATTATGAATACATTCCTGTCAATGGAAACATAATACTTCAGCTGCACTGCGATCTGATGCAATATGCCGAGACGGGAAACGGTGGCAGGTATAAGATAACTCAAAATTATCTTAAGGAAACGAAGGAGGATGGTTCTGAGGTAATTCGGTTTACACCTGTTTCGCCATATGAGACCGAGCCGTGTATCAATGCGATATGTGAGAATTATAATTCGATGATGGAAGATATATCAGTTGATCCATTATTGATTATACCTGTATTTTTGCATGATTTCCTTTGTATTCATCCTTTTAATGATGGCAACGGCAGAATGAGCAGGCTTATGACGCTTTTGCTTTTGTATAAATCCGGATATCTTGTCGGAAAGTATATTAGTATTGAGAAGCATATTGAAAAGACGAAGGATGCATATTATGATGCATTGGAGGCTTCGTCTTTAGGATGGCATGAGGAGAATGAAGACACCACAGTATTTGTAAAGTACATGCTTGGTGTAATACTTGCGTGCTATCGGGAATTCGAAAGCAGGGTAAATATCATTAGGGATACAACCATAGTATCTGAAACAGAGGATGGGAGGAAAAAAGTAATCACCATTAAGAGCAAGGCTTATGACATTGTAAAAGCATCTGTTGATACCCAGATAGGAAAATTTACAAAACGTGAAATTGTTAATATATGTCCAAGCATAAGTGAAAAATCTGTAGAAGCGGCATTAAAGAAGCTCTTGGATGAAGAATATGTTATAAAGCACGGATCGGGGAAGAATACCTTTTATTCTAAAGCTTTCTAATACTCCTATTTATAAGGCAAGAATAGGACAAAAGAAATGGTGATAGGAGAATGCCATGATGAACC
>FLNY01004104.1_pt1 | contig 15294 bp, 12 predicted proteins | sample 1140381 | NCBI WGS metagenome assembly FLNY01 (sample SAMEA3878172, study PRJEB12797) | bioreactor metagenome | biome: Moose rumen | place: Sweden | collected 2011-10
TCGTAGCCACCGAAGCCCCATGTCTGGTTGGAGGGGATGTCGGCTTCGCTCTCGGCACCAACATACTTCAGGAATGCCTGATTGTACTTCTCTACAATCTGAGCAGCATCATTCTTTGTGATCTGAATCGGATCATAAACATCGTCGCTCTTCGAGCAACTGGTGAATGCAGCGCACATTGCAACGGCTGCAATACCTGTCATCAAATACTTTTTCATCATACTCTAATTTTAAATGTTAATATTTGGTCTTGTTATACTATTATTTGTCCATTTTTAGGAAAACGTGGTGCAAAGTTACAGAATAATAAAATAGGTGGGGACACTTTTTTGGTTAAAAAACATTAACGGCCACGCAAACGTTTGCGGTTTGAGACTTTTCATATAGAAAATGGAAGGAATGACAAAGTCGACCGTTTTCTTTTAGATAAAGGGGGCATCTGCTCACGCGGACGCCCCCTGCTGCAATGAATGTATTATGATTAAATTAATTTGTAGTCTTTGTCACAATGCTCACCTTGGTGATCGTACAACCTTGACCGTGAACGATGAAGACGCCATTGCTGGCTGACAGGTTTGACAGATCGTCTTGAGTCAGCAACACCTCTGCATAGCCTTTCGCAGCGTAACCATGGTCTTCGTCTCCCTGTTTCACAAGGCCTATCGTGTGGTTCCAGTTGCCTGCATCGATCTTGAACTGCCACCATGCGTTTTCGGTCAGTTCAAAACGGAGGTAGGAGCCGGCAGATACATTATCAAACGTGCTGCTGTTGCCGATTGATACTTGGTTTCCCCAGTCGCCGTTCTTGCTCAGGTCTTCTCCACCTTCCCAGATGGGCGTTACCGTTTCTGTCACGGTGTAACTCTCAGATGACAAAATCTCATCAGTTGTATAGTTGGTGTAGATGTTAGCGTCATTGATGGTGTAATACTCATTGCCGTTGGCATCTGTCAGCGGCAGGCCTGTGGTCACGCCCGTGTAGAGATAATCGGTGTTGACCCTGTTGTCATCCTTCGTCTCATCGTAGAAATCGGTGTATTGAGACCTGTTCGTGGCCCAGATGGCAAACATGGGGTAGGTCTCCACGATGCTCCTGCGCTCACTGGGCCATACGGTACCGATGGGCAGGCAAATCTTATGAGGCACCTCACCCAGGTTGGCATTCAGTACGCCAACGGACTTCATCGTACCATAGTCACTGCCTTCCACATTCTTATCCATCGTCCACATCACCTCAACGGGAATCAGGTCGAGGCTGATATAGCCTGCGTTGGCGATGATGCTGGTCATGTCGTAAGTGAAGGTGACGGGGGTTCTCTCTACCCCAGAGTCATCCCAGTAGGTCAACTCGTCGGCATGCTCATCGACGGTGTTCACCATCGAGGTCTTTCCTGCTGCAGGCTCGAAGATGCTATGCAGGTCTCTGTCGGCCAGTTTGGCATCGATGGTGCCTCCGGCTGCGAGCAGGCAGATCTCTGCCTCGTACTTAATGTTCCTGTTATCACTCTCCGTTGTCGCGCCGTTTACCGTTGTCCTGTCGAACTCATAGGTCAGCCAGATACGGGCATCGAACACGATATCGTTGAAGTCGATATCCTTCTGTCCTGCCTGTCCGAGATCCTCGCAGAAGACACGACCCTGTGCAGCCAGCCTCTTGCGCTTGATGGTCTGGGTGGTGGTTGTGGTGGATGTGGTAGTGGAACTATAGTTGACAATGGTCGGCTTTGTCGGTGTATTTTGTACCGCCATGACGATGTCGTTACAGTCGAAGTCGGATTCTCCATAAACATTCCACCAGTCTTCCAAACCTACCGCATAAGTTCCATCCTGAAGGGTGGCCACCGCACTATAATAGGCACCATCAGAATTCAGGGCCTTGTTGGAATACATCTTGTAACTATTATTAATAACATAGAAGCCTACGAGGTAACCAGCCGGGATATTGATCGTGATCGTCTTGGCATGCACCTGAGTGGCTCCCCAGTCCCACATCTGATAACCTGTTTGTGCACTTGGGTTTTGCCAAGAACCGTTATTAAAGAATTGCATGTAGTATGAGAAGTTCTGGATATTATCCACAAACTGTACCTCGGTGCGACTCTCAATGCCCTGACTGGGGTTATAATAATAATAACCGACTTTATCACTGGCAGAGGTATTAGAGTAGATAATGCTGAATTCAATCAGACCTCTCGACTCAAACTCGTAGTTGTTCAACTTGTTTGCCGCATTTCGGCCTTCGGGCAGGGCTGCCACGATTTCATCATAATAAGCCTTGTTGAAAGTGGCGTTGTAATCACTGCTGATCTCCCACGAGCCGGATGCTGGGGTGCGAGTGGTGGCACGCGTCATGGCACGGGCAGCGGCAGCGTCCTCCTCGGTGGGGAGGGCCTGCACCTCGAAGCCCCAGTTCTGGTTGGCATCGACCTTACCGCCGATCATTTCCTCAAAAGCCTTTTCGTAGGCCTGTGTCTTTTGCTGTGCAATGGGGACATAGTCCACATCGTGGTCTGAGCAACTGGCTGTGAAACCTCCTGCAACAAGAGCCAGTAATCCTTTAATCAAATACTTTTTCATTGCAATAAAACTATTAATAGAATGTTACGTAACTTTATCAACTTAATCGATTTGGGTGCAAATTTACTTAAAATTTCCCGAACTTACATCAAAATCAACGTTAAAATCTGCAAAACATGCCATTTCATGACATACGTGTGCAAGATTTTTTGTAATTTTGGCGCAAATTTGCAAAGAAAGTGATGTCATGAAACAGTTGAAATATGCAGCCATGGTTGTCGTCTCGGTCATGATGGCCATGAACATTTCGTGCAGCCGTGAGCAGTATAATGCGGAAAAAGCGCAACAGGGTTTCGACAGTGTGTCGCCGGTAGATTCGATCGATGCTACCCATACGTGGCTCCTCACCAAGACGAGGACGCTTGTGGTGGAGGCTCCTGAGGTGACCGACGGTACCGCCAAGGTGAGGATCCTGACGGCCAACCCGCGCCGGAGCGGTGATGCCCAGGTGGTGGGCGAGGCTTTCGCGACGGCCGCCCAACCCACGGAGATGACCATCGCCTATCCTGCTACCATCACCACGCTCTACGCCGCCCTTGTGGATGGCAATGACAGGTACAGCATCGTGAGGTTTGATCCCGATGGTGCAGACACCATCAGTTTCTCCGACCTGATCGTGGATCACGAACAGTTGTCGTACGAGCCTCAACCGCAGCAGTTTACCTTCTGTTTCGAAGACTCATACCCGTATCCTGGCGACTACGACTATAACGACGTGGTGCTGCGCGTGTCGCAGGAGCGCACGGGAGAGCGCGAGATGCGCTTCAACGTGACGCTGGCTGCCGTGGGCACCATCAAGCCGGTGTTTTCCGCCATCCGGCTGGTAGATTATAATGCCACTGACATCGAGAGCATCATAACCGTGGATAGCCTGTCGTTCAACACGACCAACGGAAAGGACATACCCAACCAGATGCTGACACCAACGGTGCAGCAGTTGAAGAACAAGAACTCCTTCTTGCTGGAGGGAAATAACGGTGAGGCCGTGATCAGCCTGTTCTGGGATGCCCACTGGGGCACGGGCGACCTGCTGGAAGAGAACTACGGGCAGATAGAGCGTAAATACTATAATGTGTCACTGGGCACGGGCACCAATAATGCCCAGTTCGTGCCCCGTACGGTGACCTACATCGTCACTTTCAAGTCTGGAGCGGCCCTGAACCATTTCACGCTGAACGACCTGGATCCATTCCTCTGTGACAATAGCAGTATCTTCGAGGTGCACCAGTATCGCTATCGCGAGGCACAGGTGCTCACCAAGTACACCTATACGACGATCAAGTCGTTGCCATGGGTGATCTGCATTCCTACAAAGAGTTTCCGCTGGCCGCTAGAGGGCACGTTTATTGGCTATATCAACGAAGGAGGCCATACATACGGTCCTTACCAAAAGGCAGGACACTCGTTTGGCGAATGGGTGAGGGATCATACCCAGTGCCTTGACTGGTATGAATACCCGATAGACAACCAGGTGTTCTACTCGACAGACTAATAAGAAACGACCTTATTGCTTGTGGCATTGCCGCTGTCGTACCAGTCGATGGCGGTCTGCACATTACTGGCCCAGGTGCTGAACTGCGGATAGGCTATGCCGATGTTACTGCCCTCGACAGGCCAGAAGTATTTGCCGGTGTTGTTGCCGTTGACCACGACATAGAGCGGTGCCTCGCCCAAAGTGGATTCCATGCTCTCTATGCTGACATCACCGTTCGCATCCTCCAGGCTCAGGGAGAAATTAAGGGCATCAGTCCGGTAGTCGCCACCCGTAAAGGTGATCTCGCTGAGTTTGCGGAACGTGCGGCTGACGCTATTGGTGTTCACGGGTGTCGTAACGGCAGTACCGATGGCACTATGGACCTCCTCGCCGAAGGGCTCGCCATTATACAGTACGGTGGTGCTGATGGTATTGCCCACGCACATCACCTGTACGCTGGAGGTGAAGGTGCCGTCGCCGTTGTCGTAGGGCGTATTGACGCGCAGCACGACATCGTTATAGTCGAAGTCCTTCGTATTATCCTGGATGGTCTCGAAGAGATAATAGATGCTGCTTGAGTTGGGCGTAGAGCCGGTAGCCGCCTTCCTGAATGTGGCATGACCGGCATAATCGTAGGAAGGCGATGTGCTATAGGTACACGTCTGGCGGCTGGCATCGACGTTATTAGCGGCACCGCTCCAAAGAAGACAATACTTGCTGTTGCTCAGGCCCCACCGGTAGTTCGAGACATCGAGCAGGCTACCGTCATAGCCATTCAGCCAGTGGTAGAGCATGCAGAGATTATAATAGCCGGAGAAACTCTCCTGCAACTTGCCGATGCCGATGCCCCGCTTGTCGCCGTCCCACACATTCAGGGCCCCATTGTCGAAGACGGTGGGGAACGCCCCAGGAACGATCAGTTCGACGTGGTCAAGCAGGTAGGTATCCTCCACCCCACTGGTGGTGGCGCAGTAACTGCATCCGTTCACCTTTAGCACGGCATTGGCCTTGAAAGCATTGCCAGAGGGTCCGCAGACACCGAAGTTGTCGATGCTGACATTACCCTTACAGTTCATATAGGCGGCATTACCCATCGAGAGCACCTTACCACCGGCGGCATCACCGCTCAGGGTGAGTGAAGAGCACTCGGTATAACTGCCGTCGTCCATCCTGGAGGCCTCGCTGAGCGTCAAGGCACCGTTCACCTTCAGGTTACCGGCATTCTGTATGCCGACAGCCTCCCCGCTCACTGCCGTCAGGTCGGCCGTACCAGCATTGATGAGCATGCTCTTACCGCCATTGTCGCCTGTCGAGAAGATCAGTCGGGTAGAGGTGCTCCCGGACGTGCCGAGAGTACCGCTGTTATAGAGGGTGCCGCCCGCGAGGGTGACATTCATCACAGAGATGGTGCCGGCATTATAACTGTATAGACTGCCGCTCGTGGCCAGTTCCAATGCCCCCTCACCGACTATCTGGCCACCAGGGAGGACAAAGATCTGCCCGGCGCTCTCGCCGGAAAGGGGGGCGGAGGAGAGTTTGAAACTCTCTGGAATCACAACCTTACCGCCGCTGCCCACGATGAGGATATTATCCCTGAGCACCTGCTGGTTAAATGTGAGGGTCCAGGTGGCCGTGACATAGACGGTCTTTTTGGTAAACGTACCCAAGGCAGGCAGGAAGCCCCTGAAGTCGGAACTGATCTGATAGTGTACCTCCAGGTCATCGTTGAGTTCCACATCGTCTGTCGGATTCACGAGCGTACCCGTGGTATAGGCCGAGAGGTTAGGCATGCTGCGCTCGGGGACACTCCAGGCATTACCGCTGGTTGACGAGTAGGAGGCGGCCTCCGCAGGACTCATGCCTGAGAAGAGAACCTCGTTATCACTACCCGAGACCACAAAGGGCTTGCTCACGGCATGGCCGTCGGCATCGTAGCAGGCGGCATAGAGGAGGGCGGCATTGGCAGGACGGGGAATATTGATCGTCTTCGACTCACCAGAGGTCAACTTCGCCATACCAATATATACGGCCTTGGTATCAAAGATCAAAGGAGTCTGGGAGATATAGACCGTGTAGTCGTTGTCATCATCGAAATCGACACCAACCCTGACGGATGCACTGCCAACGGTATTCCAGTCCTGATAACTGTCGATCTCCTTACCACCCATCACCAGGGCCTTGAAGTTATCAACGAACTTCTTCTCTGATGTCGAACCGGAATCATTCTTACAACTGACAATCGTTAAGCATAGGGATACAGCCACTACGCATTTTATCCAATTACTCCTTCTCATCATAAAATGGTATAGCCTTAAAAGATAAGTGGACCAGCCAGGGCTTGAACCTGGGACCTCCAGATTATGAGTCTGTTGCTCTAACCAACTGAGCTACAAGTCCGGGATTTGGGTTGCAAAGTTACATGAAAATCCTTAAATATCCAAATTTTTTTTGCGAATCTTTCGCTCTGCGCCTATTTTTTCGTAACTTTGCCGCCCAATGGAGACGATTTACCTCAGCCAACCTCAGAAAATGCCGGATGCCTGTGTGGCGACAGTCGGCATGTTCGATGGTGTGCACCGCGGGCACCGGCAAGTGATCGGCAAGGTCGTGGAGCGTGCGCGGAAGGAAGGACTGGCCTCAACGGTCATCACCTTCGACAAGCCGCCCCGCCAAGTGCTGGATCCGTCGTTCCGGCCACAACTACTTTCGACCCTGGAAGAGAAGGAGGCCGTCGTCGGGGAGTTGGGCGCGGACCACTTCGTGGTGCTTCCATTCACCAGAGAGACGGCAGCCCTGTCGGCCCGCGAGTTTATGGGACAGGTGCTTCGCGGACAACTCCAGACAGAGGTGCTCGTCACAGGCTACGACAACCGTTTCGGGCACAACCGGGAGGAGGGTTTCGACGACTATGTGCGCTATGGCCGGGAACTAGGCATCGAGGTGCTCCGTGGGGATGCAGAACTGATGGACGACGGCGAGCGGCCCGTCAGTTCCTCCATCATCCGTCAACTGCTGGCTGTGGAAGGACGGGTGGATCTGATGCCGCAGTACCTGACACGCCCCTATCAACTCCTCGGGAAGGTGGCTACCGGCGAGCACATCGGCCACCGTCTGGGCTACCCCACCGCCAACCTGGTTCCTGACAATGCCTTCAAACTGATTCCCGCAGCAGGAGCCTACGCCGTGTGGGCATCGCTGGAAGGGGAACTGCAGCCGAGACAGGCGATGATGAATATAGGTACGCGCCCGACTTTCGCCGGGAAGCAACAGACCCTGGAGGTAAACATCCTCGACTTCGACGGCGACCTCTATGGAGAGACGCTCGGCATCGCTTTTGTGCAGCGCCTGAGGGAAGAGCGGCGATTTGAGTCGCCAGAGGCCCTGAGGATGCAATTGGATGAAGACAGAAAACAAGTAAAAGATATATTAAGATGAAGAATGCTTTGACTTATACGTTTGTGTTCCTGGCCATACAGATGGTTGGAGGTGCACTGGCAGTCCTTCCCTTCGAGACAGGACTGATTCCCGGTAACACTGCAATGAAACTCATCGTTCCCGCTGCAGTGACAGGTATCATTATCATCGTGGTCTTCCTATGGGCCAAATGGTGTGAGGTGTCGCGCCACTGGGTGCAGACACGTCCTTGGAGCGCGCTCTTCTGGTGCGTGCTGGCGGCCCTTGGTATCCTCATCCCCTCATCCTGGCTGCAGGAGCAGATGCCTGATCTTCCCAATATCGTCGAGACCGAGTTCGACATTATCATGAAAGACCGCCTGGGCTATTTCGTCATCGGTCTGCTGGCACCGCTCAGCGAGGAGATCGTGTTCCGTGGAGCCGTGTTACGGTCCTTGCTGCGCTGGAAGAAGAACCCCTGGGTGGGTATCGTTATCTCTGCCGTGCTCTTTGCCCTGATCCACATGAATCCCGCCCAAATGCCCCACGCCTTCCTCATCGGGCTGCTGCTGGGATGGATGTACTATCGTACGGACAGCATCGTGCCCGGTGTGGTCTATCACTGGATAAACAATACCGTGGCCTACGTGCTCTATAACTTCTATCCGGATCCAAACATGAAACTGATAGATTTGTTTGGCAGTCAGACGACGGTACTGCTAGCGCTGCTCTTCTCGTTCTGCATATTCCTTCCAGCACTCTACCAGTTGAACCTGAGGCTGAAGAAATAATCATGAATTGGGCTGTCCGAAACAACGGACAGCCCAATTCCTTGATTGTGTTTTAGATTATTATTTATAGAAAGCATAGAAAAATGTCACTCCAGATAGGTGGGGTTATCGGCGGTGGTTGCCTTGATGCTGTCACCGACATTCTCCGCCTGGATGGTGTTCAGTACATTGACAGTATCCGTAGCCTGCTCATGGAACTTCGCATAGGCATCCTTCGGATCATCCCATCCCCACTCCCATGGGGCCTGGGCTGCATTGCCCAGCGTCAAGAGGATGGCCACGATGGCAGCAGCCCTGAACAGCGGCATGAGGCGATCCTTCAGCGTGACGATCTTAGCCTTGGGAGCCTCACCGATCATCTCCAGGATACGCTGGTCGAAGTCGTCGCCCAGAGGTGACTCCTTCTGCTGCTCACAGACGAAGAACTCGCGGTATTTCCGAATATTTTCCGGTATCTCCGGGCTGTCGGACTGACTGAAGAAGGCGCGCAGGATAGCCTCTTCCTGGAGCGTGGTCTCACACTGCCAGTAACGCTCCAAAAGTTGTTCGATGTACTTATAGTCCATATTTCTCTGTTTCAAGATATTTCTGCCGGATGGCCTGTCGGGCGCGGAAGATGCTGATCTTCACCTGCTCCTCGCTGATGGCCATGATAGCGGCAATCTCCTTATAACTCTTCCCTTCGATATCGCGCAACTGAACGGCACTGCGCTGCTTCTCCGGGAGTTCTCCGATGAGACGATGTATCAGCCTGATGCGATCCTGCTGCATGGCCTGCTCCTCGGGATTGGATGAGTAACTGCGATCCGGGGCGTCGTACCCCCCCTCGTCGAGACTCTGGTTCTGGTTTTCCATCCTGCGCATCTTGTCGAGCGCCAGGTTTCGGCAGATCGTCAGACAGAAGGCTTCGATGGATTCGATCTCGTCCCACTGGTCCCGCCTGTTCCAGACCTTGATCATTGTTTCCTGTACGACATCCTCTGCCTCCGCAGGGTTGAGAGTGATGCGGAGGGCGAGCCGGTAGAACTCGTTCTTCAGCGGAAGGATATCATTCCGGAAACTGATCTTTTTCATCCTCTCTGTTTATTAAGACGATTGGGAAACGGAAAAGTTACAAAAAAAATGCGTTTTTTTGTAAACCGTAAACCATAAACTATCAACAAATAACCGTACCCGATTGCCCGTCAATGGCCGTGGCAAGGGTGATGATGACACGGCCTACGCCAGCATCAATGGCAGAGAGGGCATTCTCGATCTTCGGGAGCATGCCACCACTGATGATGCCGTCGGCCTTGTATCTTATAAAGTCAGCATGCGTGATGACGGGAATCACACTATCGTCGTCGTCAGGATGGCGCAGCACACCTTTCTTCTCGAAGGAGAAGATAAGCGTCACATCATAATAGGGGGCCAGTGCCTTGGCGGTCTCTGAGGCAATGGTGTCGGCATTGGTGTTCAGGATGTTACCCTGACCGTCGTGGGTCAGCGGTGCCATCACGGGGGTGATACCCTCTTCGATCAGACGACTGAGCATCTGACCATTGGCACGATCCACATCACCCACGAAACCGAAATCGACAACCTCCTCTGACTCGCCCTCTCTAAGGGGGAGAACTACTGGCGGGCGCTTGTGCGAACGAATGACGTCGATGTCAGCCCCGGTGAGCCCAAGGGCATTCACCCCGTTCGCCTGCAGACGGGCCACAAGGTTCTTATTCACCAGACCACCATAGACCATCGTCACGACACTAAGCATCTCGGCATCGGTGATGCGACGGCCGTTCACCATCTTCGACTCGATACCGAGGCTGGCGGCGACCTGCGTGGCCCGGCGACCTCCGCCATGGACGAGCACCTTACGCCCTTCGATGGCACTGAAATCTATCAGGAGTTGTGCCAGTTGGGCCTCGTCCTCAACGACGGCCCCACCTACTTTTACGATTGTGATCTTTTCTTTCATCTTTTCAGGTAATTCTAGGCAATCCTAGGTTATCCTAGGCAGTCCTAGGTTATTCTAGGTATGTATAGCCATAGAGGCCGGAGCGGTAATTACTCAGGAACTCCTTACCCTCCTCAAGGGAGATTTTGCCCAGTTTGACGCTCTTGGCCACCCACACCTCCAACTGACGTACGAGTTTCTTGGGGTTGTACTGCACATACTCCAGCACTTCCTCAACCGTCTCACCATCGATGATCTGATCGATATGATAACTGCCGTCCTTCTCAGAGATATGCACGGCATTGGTGTCGCCAAAGAGGTTATGCATATCGCCGAGGATCTCCTGATAGGCTCCCACAAGGAACACGCCCAGATAGTAGGGCTCGTTCTTCCTAAGGGCATGGACAGGCAGGGAGTGGGTGTTGTGGCGGTTGGTCGTGAAGTTGGCGATCTTGCCGTCAGAGTCGCAGGTGATATCCTGGATAGTGGCATTGCGCGTGGGCCGTTCGTCAAGTCGCTGGATGGGCATGATGGGGAACACCTGGTCAATGGCCCAAGAGTCGCTAAGGCTCTGAAACAACGAGAAGTTACAGAAATACTTGTCGGCCAGGAGTTTGTCGATCTTCATCAGTTCTTCAGGGATATGCTTCAGGCTCTTGGCGAGGGCATGGATCTCATGACAGACACTCCAGTACATCGCCTCTACCTCGGCACGGGTCTTCAGATCGACGATGCCATGCGAGAACAGGTCAAGCACCTCCTCGCGGATCTGCTCGGCATCGTGCCAGTCCTCAAGCACATTGCGCGGAGAGAGGTTGTCCCAGATCTCATAGAGGTCCTTCACCAGTTGGTGCGAGTTCTCATCGGGCTCGAACTCCTCCGGCATCTCGGGCAGGGAGGCCGTCTCCAGCACATCGATGATGAGCACGGAGTGATGGGCTGCCAATGAACGCCCGCTCTCCGTGATGATATTAGGATGGGGCAGTCCGTTCTTGTTGGCAGCATCCACGAAGGTGTAGATACAGTCGTTGACATATTCCTGGATGGAGTAGTTGACGGAACTCTCGCTGGATGGGGAACGGGTGCCGTCGTAATCGACGCCAAGTCCGCCGCCGCAATCCACGAAATCGACGTTATATCCCATCTTATGCAACTGGATATAGAACTGTGAGGCCTCGCGGAGAGCCGTCTGGATGCGACGGATCTTGGTGATCTGGCTGCCGATATGGAAATGAATCAGGCGCAGACAGTCGCGCATGTCCTTCTTGTCAAGCAGTTCAAGGGCTTCCAGCAATTCCGCACTCGTCAGACCGAACTTCGAGGCGTCGCCGCCACTCTCTTCCCATTTACCACTGCCACTGGAGGCCAGTTTGATACGGATACCGATGTTCGGACGGATATTCATCTTCTTGGCCTCACGGGCGATGATCTCCAATTCGTTCATCTTCTCCACGACGATGAATATCTGCTTGCCCATCTTCTGGGCCAGCAGGGCCAGTTCGATATAACTCTGGTCCTTGTAGCCATTGCAGACGATGATCGAGTCGCTCTGGCACTGCATGGCGATGACGGCGTGGAGTTCCGGCTTCGAACCAGCCTCCAGACCCAGATTAAACTTCCGCCCATGGGAGATAATCTCCTCGACGACAGGCTGCATCTGGTTCACCTTGATGGGATAGACCACATAATTCTCACCTTTATAGTCATACTCCTCCGAGGCCTTCTTGAAACAACTCCACGTCTTCTCGATACGGTTGTCGAGGATATCGGGAAAACGGAGCAGCACAGGGGGCGTGACATCCCTCAGCGCCAACTCATCCATCACGTCGCGCAGGTCGATCTGCGTCTGGTTCTTACAAGGTGTGACATAGACATTGCCTTTGTCGTTGATACCGAAGTAGGAAGTGCCCCAACCGTTAATGTTGTAGAGTTCCTTCGAATCGTCAATGGTCCATTTCTTCATATCTGTAGCAATTCTCTTATTTTTTCGACGCTGATCTTGATCTTGTCGTAGTTGTCCATCAAACTGACATCAAGGGTATATCGAGCCTTGGTATAATAGACTTCACGCTTCTCCAACTGTCCACGGATGAACGTGATGAGTTCCTCAGGCGTCTTGCCTTTCAGCAACGGGCGTTCCACCTTTCCCATCAGCAGGTGCTTGTAGAGCACCTCCGGCTCGGCCTTCAGGTAGATCACCTGCCCCTGCTGGTTCAGGTAGTCCATGTTGTCGAAGAAACAGGGCGTTCCGCCTCCACAACTGATGATGACATCCTCGAACTCCGCCACCTCATGGAGCATGTTGTACTCAATCTGACGAAAGCCCTCCTCGCCGCGCTCAGCGAAGATCTGGGCAACGCTCTTCCGCATCCGACTCTCGATATACCAGTCGAGGTCATAGAAGATGATGCCCAACTCCTTGGAGAGTGCCTTGCCGATGGTGGTCTTCCCGGCACCCATGTAGCCTATGAGGATGATGCGCGTCATATCAGCCTTTCTTTACCGGCACAGCCTGAATCACCTTCATGCACTCCTCATACGTCAACTGGGCAGCCTTCTCGTGCATGTTCTTCGGCAGGCGGTAGTTCTTGCCGTCGTAGGCCAGATAGGGCCCATAGCGCCCGTTCATCACCTCCAGTTTCGGATCCTCAAGGAACTGCTTCAGATGCTTCTGTTTGTCCTGCTTACGCTTCTCCTCGATGAGGGCGACGGCCTCGTCGAAGGTGATGGCCATGGGATCGACACCCTTCGGCAGAGAGGTGTACTCACGGTTATGGAGGACATAGGGTCCGAAGCGCCCTGTGCCGATGGTGACGGGCTTGTGCTCGTAGTCGCCCAACTCACGGGGCAGCCTGAACAGTTCCAAGGCAGCCTCCAGGGTAATCGTCTCCATGCTCTGCTCCTTGGGGAGTTGGGAGAACTGGGGTTTGTCCTTGTCGTTGGCCGTGCCGATCTGTACGACGGGACCGAAACGACCGATCTTCACGAAGACGGGGCGACCGCTCTTCGGGTCGATGCCCAACTGGCGCTCACCTGCCTTGTGCTCATGACGACTGTTCATCGTCTTCTCCACCTCCGGCATGAAGTCGTCGTAGAACGTCTGCATCATGTCCTTCCAGGTCTCATCACCCTCGGCAATCTTATCGAAGTCCTGCTCCACCTTGGCGGTGAAGTTGTAGTCCATGATATCATTGAAGTTGTCCATCAGGAAGTCGTTCACCACGATACCTACGTCCGTGGGAATCAACTTGCCCTTCTCCGAACCGATATTCTCCTTGCGGCTCTTCTCACTGATCTGCTTACCTTTCAGCGTGAAGACCGTGAACGAACGGTCCTCGCCTTTCTTGTCGCCCTTCTGCACATACTCGCGCTGCTGGATGGTGGAGATGGTGGGGGCGTAAGTCGAAGGACGACCGATGCCCAGTTCTTCCATCTTGTGCACAAGACTGGCCTCGGTATAGCGCTGGGGGCCCTGACTGAAACGCTCCGTGGCGATGACCTCACGGCGAGTCAACTCCTGTCCCTTCTTCAGCGGCGGCAGCAGATGACCGAACTCCTCTTGCTGTTCATCATCATCGGATGACTCACGATAGACCTTGATGAAACCGTCGAACTTGACGACCTCACCCTGGGCGTTGAACTGTTCATCGGTACCGCTGACGCTGATATTGGCCGTGGTCTTCTCGATCTCCGCATCTGCCATCTGACTGGCGACGGTACGCTTCCAGATGAGTTCATACAGACGCTTTTCCTGTGACGTGCCCTCGATCTCCGTCTGGTCCATATAGGTGGGACGGATGGCCTCGTGAGCCTCCTGGGCACCCTTCGAACTGGTGTGGTACTGGCGCGTCTTGCTATAATCCTTTCCGTATAGACGAGTCACCTCATCCTTGCTGGCTCCGAGACAGAGTTTCGAGAGATTCACCGAGTCGGTACGCATGTAAGTGATACGTCCGCTCTCATACAGATGCTGGGCCACCATCATCGTCTGCGACACGGTGAAACCGAGTTTGCGGGCTGCCTCCTGCTGGAGGGTAGAGGTGGTGAAAGGCGGTGCCGGGGTGCGCTTCACGGGTTTCTTCGTGACACTCTCCACAGTATAGGTAGCCTCCTTGCACTTCTCCAGGAAGGCCATCACCTCATCAGTCGTCTTGAAACGGTTAGCCAGCAGAGCCTTCACCTCCGTAGCCGAACCGTCGGCATTGGTAAGGGCAAAGACGCCATTCACGCTGTAGTAGGTCTCACTCTGGAAATTCTGTATCTCACGCTCACGCTCCACGATCAGCCTGACGGCCACACTCTGTACGCGCCCAGCGGAAAGGGCGGGCTTCACCTTGCGCCACAGCACGGGCGAGAGTTTGAAGCCTACGATACGGTCGAGCACGCGGCGGGCCTGCTGGGCATTCACCAGGTTCATGTCCAGATGGCGCGGATGCTCAATGGCGTCCAAGATAGCAGATTTGGTAATCTCATGGAAGACGATGCGGTTGGTCTTCTGCTTATCCAGACCCAGCACCTCGCACAGGTGCCAGGAGATGGCCTCTCCCTCACGGTCCTCATCGGAAGCGAGCCACACCTTCTCGGCCTTAGCGGCCTTGGAGCGCAGGTCGGCTACCAGTTTCGTCTTCTCTTCGGGAATCTCATATTCCGGTTCCAGCGTCACCTCATCGACACTGAGTTCTTTCTTCTTCAGGTCGCGGATATGACCGTAACTCGACATCACCTTGAAGTCGTTTCCCAAGAACTTCTCGATGGTCTTCGCCTTGGCCGGAGATTCTACAATTACTAAGTTTTTCTGCATACTTTGTCTCGTTATTATTTCTTACGGGCTGCAAAAGTAAGCAAAAAACTTTCTCCCACCTTATATATATAAGAGAATTTTTGATTTCTTAACAGTTTCGCTCCAAGAAGTAACTACTCAGCACCCCACGGCATGAGTAGTTGTCTTACTGTTGCACGACAGCAAGTATTGCGTTGAATTTCGAATTTCCATTCTTCATGGCCGTTTCTGCTATGGAATGTAGCTTGGCAAAATCGTCAGCTCCTCCGTTGGTGCGGAAGCATCCGCTGACTTTCTGTTTTATCTTTATCTTCCTCACTCCTCGTTCACTTGCATTATT
>FLNY01004427.1_pt1 | contig 15269 bp, 7 predicted proteins | sample 1140381 | NCBI WGS metagenome assembly FLNY01 (sample SAMEA3878172, study PRJEB12797) | bioreactor metagenome | biome: Moose rumen | place: Sweden | collected 2011-10
GGTCAGGCCGAACTCGGGCAGCATCTCATGACCCGTGTAGCCACGGATGAAACCAATCGTGTTTGTCGTGACCGTCTGCCTGCCCCATGCGTCGTACACTGCCCTGAACACCCGGTTGGCCTCTCCGTTCATGATGTCTGTGTAGCTGCCCTGACGGTCGGTGCGGGCGTAATACAGTCTGTTCCCACCTGTCAGCGGTTCCTCAACAAGAATAACATCCTCATCAAGATAGTATATCCTCCTCAGCGTGTCACCGACGGTAATGAAGTCGAAGCCGTCGCCATACCGCACGCTCCTTCCTGGATTTCCGTCCTCATACAGGCTGGAGCGCCAACGCTCGTCCTCCGGACCGTATTCTATAGACAGCGTATAGTCACCCTCTGACATGCCGGTGACTTTCCCCGCTCCGTCGTAGGTGACGCTCTGAGGCGTTCCGCCAATGAGCCCGTCGGGGTTGGTCACACTCTTCACGGCGTGAGGCTTGACTGCACCGTAGGTGTAGGTGCCCACTCCGGTCTTGTTGAGGATGTTGCCGAAGATGCTATAGGTGAGCGTGTCCGAGTCAAGCAGTGTCGTCACACCGGTCTTTGTGTTATACTGGTATGTCCTTGCTCCCGTCAGACGGTCTGCGTCATCGTATGTGTAGTATTTTAGTCTGTACAGCCATGAGTTTGAATAGAGCGATGTCTCTTCCGTCAGGTTCCCTGTCTGCGTATCATAAACATAACTGGCCGAGTCTAACAGGAGCAGGTCGTAATTTCTGAGCCGCGGAACTGGAATGAGGCTGGTGTACATTCTTGTGAGTGAAGATTTACAGAGCCTTCCCTCGCTGTCGTACTTTCGGACGGTCATGAGGCTGTCATTCAGGCTGTATGTGACCTCTTTCTTCCCGTTGAACCAGTCAAGTCTCCAGAGTGTGTCAGCGCCAAGCGAGCTGGATGTCTTGTAGCCGTTGTCATCGTAGGTGTAGCTGACGGTCTTCCCATAAGGGAGTGTCATACTGCCGATTCGGTCGCAGCTGTCATAGGCATAGCTTGTGTAGAGTGTGTCAGTCTCTCCGCTGATATGGGTGCCCTCCGCAGTCAGCCTGCGCTTGTTGTCATACACATACCTGCGGGTGTTGCCCTGCCTCTTCTGCAGGAGCAGATGGTGGTTCGTTCGGTCATAGACATAGTCCGTCACCACACCGTCGACGGTCTCCCTGGTTCTTTTGCCCAGGGGGTCATACTCGAAGGTGGACACTTTCCCTCTTCCGTCCGTCTTCTGTGTCACCTGCCCGTTGTTGTCGTATTGCCAGCTGACAGTGCCCAAGTCCGGGTCGATGAGCTGGGTGCGGTTACCCATCATGTCGTAGGTCAGCCACATGCGGATGCTGTTCATCGCGATATATGTGGGCTTGCCGACCGGACCGTACGTGTAGTTCATCGTGGCATACGGGTCGGACGACGTCTTCACGTTCCCCCATGCGTCGAAGGTCCGGGTGTATGTCCTGCCGTTGTCGTCCGTGGTAAGGGAACGGTCAGCGTAGCTGTAGGTTATCACGCTTCCCGTGCTTCGGCTCTCAGAGATTTTCCGGCCCAGCACATCATAGGTATAGGATATAGTGTCATTCCTGATTCCAAGCTGCCCGACGCTCTGTGCCACCTGCCCGAGGCTGTTGAATGTGGTCGTGGTGCGGGAAGGCAGATGATCAGGACCGACGGACTCCACCTCCACCTCACGGCCGCGGCTGTCGTACCACGCCTTCACCCACGGCTGCCCCTCTGTCTGCTCAATGACATAATAGCGCTTTGCAGAAGTGGAGCCCCATCCTCGCCTGTAGGTGGTATGTACTCCCGTCGGAGAGGTGACGGAGACGGTGTTGCCCCATCCGTCAAGTGTGTAGGTTGTGATCAGGCTCAGCGTATCTCCCGCTGTCTCGCTCTCTGTCAGCACATTTCCCCAGGGGTCGTATGTGAAAGACCGGTTTGCTGTCTGAGGATAGGTTGTTATGGATGTGATGTCCCTCCCGTTCTGCCGCGTATAGCTGGTGTAAAGCCATGCGTTTGCTCCGGTCTGCTCCTGACTCATGGACAGATTGCCGTCATCGTCGTAATAATAGTCTGTCTCCTTGCGCAGTTGCGGATTTGTCGGATTCAGCACCTGTCGTGTCAGCTTTCCGTAGTCGTCATACTCGTAGGTGGTGATAATAAGGTTTACAGTAGATGCGTCGGCATGTTTCTGCGACTGGCCCGTCGAGGTAGGAAGGTATGCCCCTCCTTTCAACACATAAGAGGCGTAGGACTGCTCCTTGTACATGCTCTGTCCGTCGTATGTGGTTCTGACGGAAGTGGGTTTGCCTATACTGGTGTTATAGGTGTAGGCCGTGACGGTCTGATGGCCGTAGATGTCCGTCTCTGTCGTGCTTTGCGGATAGACGGCGTACGTGCTGTCGTCGTATTCCATAAGAGTGGATACAGATGAGGAGGAGGAAACGAGGTCACCTATGGTGACGGCCGTTGTGGAGGAAAGCGGCACATAGCGCGTGCTGTCCATGGAGGTGATGAGGGATGAGGTGACAGTGCCGGTTGTGTGGTCTGTGACGGTGCAGCCCCTGAAGCCGAGCAGTCCCCTGCCCCTGACATGTGCTTTCAGTCCGCTGTAGGTGTAGGAGGTGGCCGCCTCTCCCGCCGCCCCGTTGTCAGTGACGGTCATGGTCACGACCGGAAGCGGGACGGTCAGGTCGTTCAGCGGGTAGGCGGTGTCCGTACCTTTGGTATAGACATCCGGCTTGCAGAGTGAGCCGTAGCTGACGGATATGTTGTTGAGGAAGCCGTCCCTGACGGATGTGACACGTCCGGAACTGCTGTTCATGTTATAGTGCTTATAGAGGTGGAACACGACATCGGAGGCGTCTCTGGTTGGGGCCGCATCCGGATTCGTGCCGGTGTTGTCACCGGCGTTCCGCATGTCACCTCCGCCCGCTTGTGCGAGAAGGGCAGCCTCCTCTTCCTCACTCAGCTCGTTCTCTATCGGTGTCATGTCCACTTCCCAGTCGTCGTCGGCATATACGGCATCCTCCGGGTTTGTTGATGCAGTGGCGTTAAGGGAGATGGTTGTCGAGTAGATGTCATTCCCCTTGTTCAGGATTCCCACGATGCCGTCACCGGTGAAATCTCCTGTGATGATGTTCCCCGGACGGGCGTCCTCGGCATCAGTGGTCTTTGACTTACGGACTACCGTCAGCTCTGTTCCCGAGGAGCGGAGCCACCAGAACTGGGTGTTGACATAGCTGTAGGATGGGATAGGGCCTCCGTGATAGTCATAGACGGGTTTACCCAGGATGAGGTCGGACTTGCCGTCATGGTCGAAATCCTGCACGAGCATGGTGATGCGGTTGTCGTCGCGGTCGGTGGGCTGGTCGTGCAGACCGAGATACGCCGCAAGCGACTGTGTGAACGTGCCGTCACCGTTGCACATCACGAAATAATAGTTTGCGGACTCCGTTCCGTTCATCAGGAAGTCCGGCAGACCGTCGCCGTTGAAGTCACCCTGCACCATACGCGGACGGTAATCGATGCCGGTGCCGGTGATGCTGTGCGTGTTGTCGAACGGGCAGGAGAAGTCGGCACCTCCCTGGTTCAGCAGTACCTTGTAGCCGCTGTTGCAGAAGATGGCAATGTCGCTCAGCCCGTCGCCGTTGAAGTCTCCGCTGAACACATGGCGGGGTTTGGAGGGAAGTGTTATAATGACACCCAAGCTGGAAAATGTCTCAACAGTCTCTCCTGTACGGGGATTAATGGAATCTCCACGGAGGTAGTGAATATAACTTGCTGAATAATTGCCACCGGACCCCTCTGTGTCTATATGAAAAATCTCAGTTCTTCCGTCTTTGTCAAAATCATCAAAAACACTCAGCGGAACTGACTGTGTGTTGACTGGCATGTTTACCATCTTATAGCGATGATAACGTTGTCCACTGACGATGTCCCGCCCCAGTACATAGGCATACCGGTTGTAAACGCTGTCGGACTGAAGGGGAGGGTTTGATGAATTTACAAGGACTATGTCATTATAACCATCCCCGTCCAAATCCGTCACGGACATAGAGGAGAAACAGCTGTAATGTTTCACGCTGGTGAATTGTGAGGGAAACTCACAGATAATGGTATCGGATGACAGAAAAACATTCTGGCTGCCGGCATTCTTGTCGGCAAGGTGGACATACACATGGGTTCTGGTCTGCGTACGTCCTGAAGGATCTGTGACCCCCACTTTCGTTATCTGTAGAATATCGCTGAGTCCGTCCTGATTGATATCTGACGCCAGATATGTTGTTTTGTCATCATTTGACACTGATACATTCTGATAGTCCCTGATAGGGCATATTATCGGCTGGGAGACGGTATAGCCGAGTCCGGAGAGATACTTCCAGTTGATGGTCAGGGGACGGAGGGGCTCGTTGTTGCCGTTCGACTCTGTCACGGATGTCAGCCGCGAGTATTTCCTGCCTGAGCTGTCGCCAGTGGTGTTGTATCCGAGTGTGTATTTCCTGAATGTTCCGGTGCCAGTTTTGGAAGTAATCTGCTTCAGCCGCTTGTTCATCGAGCCGCCTACACCGCCCAGCATGAACGGCTCTGGGTCGTTGGTGCGGTCTTCATAGGTGAAGGTGACAGTGTTGTTCCAATATGATATCTGTGACAGGTATTTATAAAGGTTATCCGTGACATAGTCGTAGGTGATGGTGTGTCCGTACTGGTCGATGGCGGATGAGAGATACCAGCTGACATAATGCTCCGTACCGTTCTTTATGAATGGATGTAATCCTGTTCCCTTGCCGTAATGATACCTCATGCCGTCAGGAGACACAATTTCAAAATAGGGTTTGCCGGTTGCGTTGTCAAGCATCAGGGTGACGGTCGTGAAATGGTCGTCCTCCGGGTGGTAAACGGCACCTGTCTCACCGTGGGTGCCCGACACAAGAACAAGTTTTCTTCCGTCGAGGCTGAGGCAGTCTGACCAGCTGTATGTGATGCCGCTTGTCACTCCGTCGTGATAAAGGTCTTTTGGAGTAAAAGAAATCGTCGAGAGGCAGGAAAGGGAGAAGCCCACACCGGCAATGTTGTTGCCGGACTGGCTGTTATAGACAAGGGAGATGCCGGGCTGGAGGTTCGCTATTCCTTTAGGAATATCGATGTCCACAGTATAGACTGCTGCCCCAAGGGGAGAGACACTGAGATTTGCGGAAGGACTGCCGACAGGATAGTTGCTAGTGCTGCTTGTGTCTGGGGCAAACACTCGGATTATATCCAGGTCGTCGTTGTCGATAAGTGGGGCACCTCTAGATTCTTCAGGGTCAACAAGAGGATTATTTTCAGCATTCTGGCATCTGATATTCACAGGAATAATGAAAGAGGGCAACAGACATAAAATACATTTTAAAATAATAATCCTCGAACTCATAATTCTCTGTTGTTTTGATTAAGTATTAAGATTTAAATTGATGTTGTCGCAAAGATAAATATATTTTTTGAAAGTTCAAACGAACTGATAAATCAACGTTTTTCAGAGCAGGTAGTTTTGTTTCTGTCGGGCCGGGTCGAAGAAGGCGATGCCGCGGTTGGCGAGGTCGAAGGTGGAGGTGGTGAGGGGGCTGGCGATGAGTTGCTGCCAGAGGGTAGCTGCCTGGTGACGGATGTCCTCCACGATGACGCAACTGTGGGTGTCGAAAAGGTTGTTGTGAAGGTCGTTCTCCAGTTGGGAGACGTGTTTGCAGTCGTAGTAACAGACAGTGAACTTATCGCCTTTGTTTTTAAGGTTATAGACCAGGTAGGCTTTGGTGGTGGTGTTTTCGGTATGTGCCACTACATCCTTCGCTTTCAGCCAACGGCAGATTTTGAAGAGCTGCTCATCGGCAGGAGTGCCGCCCAGTTCGTCGAAGGCATAGAAGCGGTGAGTGTCGAACAGCACGTCGGTGACGAACTCAAAAGCCCAGGGCGACTGGACGTTGAATCCGTGGCGGTGCCACCAGCGGCGGGGCCATGACAAGAGGTATGTGAGACGATGTTTTATAATAATTAGGAATTTAGGAATTAGGAATGACCATGCGGGTGGCGTAGGATGCGGGGAGACGGGGCATGCCCACGTCTCTACAAGCAGGTGTATATTTTTATCGGAGATCTATGTTGAGGTTGCGTTGGAGGAAGAACTGCTTGGCGGGTTTCCAAATGTCGGATGGTTAACCGAATCGGGAGATGTCGTGATTCGTCTTAGTAGATGAGCAATCCGGCGAGTCCGCAGAGGAGGATGATGGTGATGGGGTTGATTTTGTAGAGACGCACGCCGATGAAGGCGAAGCAGAAGATGAGGATGCTCGTGATGAATGCGAACCAGCTTTCGGAAGGTGCGCTAAAGTTGTCTTTCGTCATGAGCAGGATGGCCGCTGCTGCGATGAGTCCCACGATGACCGGCCGGATGAAAGAGAAGATGGTGTGCATGGTTTTCGACTCGCTGTGACGGAGCATAAAGCGGCTGATATAGATCATCACGAGGAATGGAAGCCAGAGGACGGAGACGGTGGCGAGCACTGAGCAGAGGATGGCTGTCCACTGTGGGTAGCCGCTGTTGATTGCCACGCTGTAGCCGGTGTAGGTGGCGGAGTTGATTCCGATCGGTCCCGGGGTGGTCTGGCTGATGGCTACGATGTCGGTGAATTCCGCATTGGTCAACCAATGGTTCTTCGTGACAATCTCGTTCTGCAGGAGTGAGATCATCGCATATCCGCCACCGAAATTCACGATTCCGATTTTGGAGAAAACCCAGAATATTTTGAGAAATAACACAATTATTAAGTGAAAAGTGAATAGTGAAAAGTGAATAGTGAAAAGTGGATTTTGATTAGCGGTGAAAGAGACCCCGGCTGTAGAGGAAGCCGGCGGTGGCGGCGATGAGGATGATCCAGACAGGGGAGACTCCGAAGGCGGCGATGAGCAGGCAGGTGGCAACGGGTACCCAGAAGGTGTTGCGGTTGAGTTTGGCGGTGCGTGCCATGTTGAGACACGGGGAGGCGATGAGCGCCACCACGGCCGGCCGGATGCCTCGGAAGATCTTCTCGATATAGGTATTTCCTTTGAATGCCTGGAAGAACATGGCGATGAGCAGGATGATGAGCATGGAGGGGAGCGCTGCTCCGAGAGAGCAGATGACACCTCCTTTCACACCGTGGAGCTTGTTGCCGATATGCGACGCCATGTTGATGGCGAAGATACCCGGTGAGGCCTGCGCCACAGCGAGGATGTCCATAAACTCCTCGTTCGAAAGCCATTGGCCTTTCTCCACGATTTCTTTCTCGAGGAGTGGCACCATCGCATAACCTCCACCCAAAGTGAAGGCTCCTATCTTGAAGAATGTCCAGAAAAGCTGATTCACTTCTTACTTCTTATATCCTTCTATCCATTTCCTTGCGTTGACGAAGGCCTCAATCCATGGGGTGACATCGTCGCCCTTGCGGTCGCGCGGGTAGTCGGCCATCTGCCAAGGGAAGATGGCGCGCTCTAGGTGCGGCATCATGGCCAGATGTCGTCCGTCGGCACTGCACAAACCCGCCACGTCGTAGTCACTGCTGTTCGGGTTGGCCGGATAGTCGTGGTGATTATATTTAGCTACGATATTGTATGTCTCTTCTTTGTCGCCGAGGCTGAAGTTGCCTTCTCCGTGTGCCACCCAGATGCCCAGTTTAGAGCCGCTGAGGCTTCCGAACATCACACTGTGGTTTTCAGGGATACTGAGCGAGAGGAATGCGCTCTCAAACTTATGCGACACGTTGTGAATCATCTTCGCCTGATAGTTGTGGTCAGCATTGTTGAGCAGTCCCAGTTCCACCATCAGCTGGCAGCCGTTGCAGATGCCGAGCGAAAGGGTGTCCTTGCGGGCATAGAATGCGTCGAGCGCCGCCTTGGCTTTCGGGTTGTAGAGGAAGGCGCCTGCCCATCCTTTGGCGCTGCCCAGCACGTCGGAGTTGGAGAAGCCGCCGCAGAACACGATGAGGTTGATGTCCTCCAGCGTCTCTCGTCCGCTCACCAGGTCGGTCATCATCACGTCCTTCACGTCGAAACCGGCGAGATAGAGCGAGTAAGCCATCTCGCGCTCCCCGTTTGTGCCTTTCTCACGGATGATGGCCGCTTTCACGCCGGTTCGCTCCCTGCGGTCTGCGCTGATGCCATACTGGGTAAGCTTGCCAGTGAACGATGCCGGGAACTTGTGTTCAAGAGGCTGGTTCTTATAGTTCTTGAACCGTTCGTCAGCCATGCCGTTGAAACTCTGGTTGCGGTCGAGGTCGCGTGAGGTGCTGTACCACACGTCGCGCATTTTGTTGATGTCAAACGACAGTGCTTTCTTCCCTTTCTTCACTGTCAACTTACGGGCCGCGATCGGATGTCCGATGCAGATATTGCCCACCTCGAACTCGTCGAAGATTTCCTCCACACGGTCTTTGTCAGATGCTTTGATCTGGATCACCACGCCCGGGTTCTCAGCGAAGAGCAGTTTTACGAAGTCATCCTCTGCCATGGCGTTGAGGTCAACCGACAGACCGCCTTTCACGTTGCCGAAGGTCATCTCCAGGAGAGTGGTGATGAGTCCGCCTGCGCTGATGTCATGTCCGGCGAGCACCAGACGCTCGTCGATAAGTTGCTGAATGGCGTTGAAGGCGTCGCGGAAATACTCAGGTTTTTTCACGGTCGGCACGTCGCTGCCCACCTTGCCGAGAGTCTGTGCGAAGGCGGAGCCGCCCAGCCGGAGGGAGTCGAATGAGAAGTCCACATGGTAGAGGAGTGTGGTGTCGTCGTTAAGGATGACCGGTCCCACCACCTTGCGTATGTCGCTCACCTCACCGCCCGAGCTGACGATGACAGTGCCCGGGCTGATAATCTTCGACCCGTCAGGATATTTCTGGGTCATGGACAGTGAGTCCTTACCTGTCGGCACGTTCACGCCCAGTGCGCAGCAGAAATCGCTGAGCGCTTTCACGCCGTTGTAGAGTCGCGCGTCCTCCCCTTTCTGTGATCGGCACGGCCACATCCAGTTGGCAGACAGCGAGATGCTGTCGATACCCTCGCTGAGCGGTGCCCACACGATGTTTGTGAGCGACTCAGCCACGGAGAGGACGGAGCCGGCAGCCGCGTCGGCCAGTCCTGCCTGCGGCGCATGACCGATGGCGGTGGCGATACCTTTGCGGCCGCGGTAGTCGAGCGCCACCACGCCACAGTCGGCCAGCGGCAGCTGGATCTCACCCTGGCACTGCTGGTGTGCCACCTTGCCGGTGACGCTGCGGTCCACCTTGTTGGTGAGCCAGTCCTTGCAAGCCACGGCCTCGAGCTGGAGCACTTGCTCCAAGTAAGCGTCTATCTGGTCTATGCTGTAAGTTGCATTCTCGTAGTTGCGCACCACGGTCTCGTCGCGCATGACGGTCTTCGGCGAGTGGCCGAACATCTGTGCCACGTCGAGGTCGAACGGACGTACGCCGTCGCCCTGCTCGAAGGAGAAGTGGGCGTCGCCGGTGGTCTCGCCCACCACGTAGAGCGGTGCGCGCTCGCGCTCGGCGATCTTGCGCACATGGTCGATATGCTCCTCCTGGATGAGGAGTCCCATGCGCTCCTGACTCTCGTTGGCGATAATCTCTTTTGATGAGAGCGTCTGGTCGCCGATCGGCAGCTTTGTCATGTCGATTTTGCCGCCACATTCCTCCACAAGCTCTGAAAGGCAGTTCACGTGGCCGGCTGAGCCGTGATCGTGGATAGACACCACCGGGTTGACCTCTTCCTCGCAGAGGGCACGTACCAGGTTGTTGGCGCGTTTCTGCATCTCCGGGTTGGCGCGCTGCACGGCGTTGAGCTCGATGCCGCTCGAATAGCGTCCGGTATCGACGGAGGAGACGGAGCCTCCACCCAGTCCGATGCGGTAGTTGTCGCCGCCGACCACCACAATCTTATTGCCTTTCTGTGGAGTGCCTTTGAGGCAGTCGCGCTTGGTGGCGTAGCCCACGCCGCCTGCGAGCATGATGACCTTGTCGTAGCCGTACTGATCGCCGTTCTCCTCATGCTCGAAGGTGAGGACAGAGCCGGTGATGAGCGGCTGTCCGAACTTATTGCCGAAGTCGCTTGCACCATTGGATGCCTTGATAAGGATCTGCTCCGGAGTCTGGTAGAGCCACTTGCGCACAGGCAGCAGTTTCTCCCATGTCCTCAAGTCTCCCTCGTGGTTGCGAGGGTAGCTGGTCATATACACAGCCGTACCGGCAATCGGCCATGAGCCGACGCCACCGCCCATACGATCGCGGATTTCGCCACCTGTGCCGGTGGAGGCGCCGTTGAACGGCTCCACGGTGGTAGGGAAGTTGTGGGTCTCAGCCTTGATTGAGATGACCGACTCGATGTCTTTCACCTCGAAGTAGTCGCTGGTGGAGTGGTCGGCAGGTGCGAACTGCTCCACCACCGGTCCTTGTGAGAACGCCACGTTGTCCTTATAGGCAGAGAGGATATGATGCGGGTTTTCCTTGGTGGTCTTCTTGATCATCTGGAAGAGAGAGGACTCTTTCTCCTCACCGTCGATGATGAAGGCGCCGCCGAAGATCTTATGGCGGCAGTGCTCAGAGTTGATCTGTGCGAATCCGAACACCTCGGAGTCGGTGAGTTTGCGTCCGAGCTGTCCCTCCACCTTATGGAGATATTCTATTTCCTCAGGACTGAGCGCGAGTCCTTCCTGCTCGTTGTATTCTTCGAGGTTGTCGATATGCAGGATAGGAGCCGGCTGGATGTTCACGGTGAAGATGTCCTGGTCGAGTCCGTCGTACATGCGCTGGAGCATGGGGTCGAAGTCAGCGTCTTTGCTTGCCACCGGGAAATACTCCTCGATACGCGCCACCCCTTTGATGGCCATATTCTGTGTGATTTCCACGGCGTTGGTGCTCCATGGGGTGATCATCTCACGTCGGGGTCCTACAAAAAAACCTTGAAGAGTTTCGCTACTTTCTATCGAGGCCTCACCATAAAGCCAGCAGAGCTTTGACTTCTCGTCATCACTCAGTTGGTGGTCCACACTCGTCGCAATCACATTGTTTGCGGGGGTCCTGAAAAAATAAATCATACGGGTAAAAAATGGATTTTTGAAACTTTTTGCAAAGTTACGATTAAGCGAGCAGAAAACAAAATAAAACAGAGTTTTAATTTTGTTTGTCGAGCGGTAGTAACTTCGAGCGCAGCTCAAATACGAAAAAATAAGTGAATAGTGAAAAGTGTATTTAGTTTAGAGTTTAGAGTTTAGAGTTTAGAGATAGTTGGAAAGTTGAAAGTTTAGAGTGGAAAGTGTATTTAGTTTAGAGTTTAGAGTTTAGAGTTTAGAGATAGTTGGAAAGTTGAAAGTTTAGAGTGGAAAGTGGTAAGTGAAAAGTGAAAAGTGTGTTTTGTTATAATTGGGAATGATTTCGAGGAAAGAAGAAGTAAGGTGTAAGAAGGAAACCTATTCCTTTTTACTTCCCGAAACAGAAGTTCTGTAACTTTGTCCTATGTTTTTGGGATTTCACTTGATACTCTCTTTGATAGTCTTTTGGGTGAGTTCGACGAAAATGAAGATATGTTTAATTGTCTGATTATTTGTAAAATAGCGGAATTTTTAGTAACTTTGTATATGCAAAAAAACAATGTCAAACTAAAAAAACCGCTATGATTTCCGAATGCAAAGTTACTGAAATTTTTGTAATGGCAGATGATTTCTGCAAGTTTTTTGACCAAATGATGAACCTCTTTTTATAGTTCATATAAATCGCCCAGTTGTATTTCTGCCTGAATGTCTCCCCAGTATTCATTCCGAGTCAGGCCATCGGTGGTAATCATGATGGAATGAATGGCTTTTTTGGTGCCTGTTACGGTCTGGAAAACATTTCGTTTGCGGGCAAGTTCATCTGCATAATCGGAAGTGATGGTGTATGAATCCTTTGAGTATTTCATTTCGCACACATCAATGATTCCATCGCTACGGTCTATAAGCAGGTCTATCTGAACTCCTGGTCTACCGATGCTCTCATCCTGCAGACAACGCCATGCATATTCATTTGTCAGGATTCCGCTGATACCAAGTTTCTTCTTAATCTGGTCAACATGCCACAGGCAAGTGCGCTCAAATGCCAAGCCGCACCAAGTATTATACTTTGGGGTGTCCAACATTGATCTCCAATAGTTTGAACCTTGGCGTACTCCATCAATGTATTCGTAATAGAATAATGTATAATGGTCTATCAACTGAAAAATATCTGATTTTGTCCGATACCCCATCATGGTGTAACTACGAATAAAGCCACACCACTCCAAATCTTTCAGAATGTCGGAGAATGCTCCGTTGTCTTCAAATCTTCCTGCCGCCAACAACTCTTGTCGAGTCATGCCCATTTTTTTCTTGGCCAATAGCTCTATGACACGAACGTATGGTTCAGGCTTTTTGAACAGGGAAGCATACAGCATCTCAAACTCATCATGCAACTCTCCGTCAGGCGAGAAAACAAGTCTGTCAATCTCGGCAGTTATGCTCGTTCCTTTTTGCAACAAGCTCCAATAATATGGTACACCACCCAATATCATATAGGCTTCCAATATCTGTTTGTGGTTCAACACAAGCCCTCTTGACTGAGCTAACTTCTCGCATAATCCCAGTGGGAAAGGACTGAGGGATATACGATGATTCAAGCGATTGTGCAGACCACCTTTATTCTTAATGATTTTCTTCACCATCCATGAGGTACTACTACCGCAAACCACAAAAACAATATCTTTTCGTGCAGATGCCCATCCGTTCCAAAATGATTCCAACTCTGATAAAAAACCAGAGCGTGGCGCATCCATCCATGGAAGCTCGTCAAGGAAAATGACCTTTTTGCCTTCAGGCAGATTCATAATAAATCGTTTGAGTTCACTGAAAGCATCGCCCCAGTTGGTTAGTTCTGGAGTATCTTTCTGCCCATGTTCTTTGAGGGCACGACGGAAACGTACCAACTGCTTTCTTGCAGTCAAATTTGCAGCTCCGGTAAATTGGAATTCGAATCGGTTTTCAAAGGTTTCTCTGATTAGAAAAGTCTTGCCAACACGACGTCTTCCATACACTGCAATAAACTGAGAGTACTCTTCGTTGAGAGCATTCTGTAATACTTGTTTTTCTTTTTCTCGACCAATCAGCATGGCATCCATTAATTTTGAATTACGCCACAAAGATAATACTTTTTCGTGAGAAAACGAGCGGAAAGGTAAGAAAAATTAAAGATTCCGCTGGTTTATTAACGAAATCCAACATTGGCATGTGATTTTATGTTCAGTTGAATGTTATATTTTACCGAATTATATTTTTGATACACACAGATAGCATTGATTAAGGAATTGTAAATGTTTGAGCTCATTGAGCATTCGCTCGATGACACGGATTGCCATGCGGACGTTTTTTTATCTCACACAGATGACACAGCTATTATTTTTAGACAACAGAAAACAACTTTTGAAACAACGAAGACAACGATTAATGAGGAATGATGATTCGATTGGACTGGGTTCTGATGCATTGTACTCATCTGTCTGCCTTTGTAAGCGAGCTTCCAAGGCTTCCAAATGAGCACATCCCACAACATTCATGCTTCATGTCAAATCGAATCATCTCATTGTCCAGCACTTCGTGCGATTTATGCTTTCTTCAACCGTAAATTCTCAACCCTATAGTCATACCTTATTTTCTCTGGATATCTGTGGCAGCCATGATGTTGATGACGCTGACCACGTCGTTGATGTTGACTTTGTTGTCGGAGTTGACGTCCGCCTTGCTCCAGGAGGCAGCTCCAGCCATGTGGTTGATGATGCAAATAACATCGTTGATATCGACCTCGCCGTCGGAGTTGATGTCGCCATCTTTTGAAGATCCTTTACATGTAAGAATTACATCATTGTGTTTGTCGTACTTAATAGTGTAAGTTCTGTGTTTGAAATCAGGTATTTTTACGTCGAATTTATAAATACTTCCTTTTATTATAGAATTATATGAGTTTTCCAAAAGAGAAAGTAGCATGATGTCATTTTTTATTGATACTTGAATAGCAAAGCTTGTGTTATGCAGCAGAGCATAACCTTTCACCAGAAGTGTGTCAGCAATGAAATCCATGTCAAAATTCTTTTTGTTTTCCTCAAAGTTGATATAATCCTCAAAGTCCTCTTGTGTCGTTAATCGTTGAGCCTGAGCCCAAATCATCTTATAGGAATTTGTATTGATATTGAAAAAAGCATAATCCCCGCCGTCGGTTTGGGTATAAGAGTTTGTCATAAACTGCACAAAACATGTCTCTTCATTAAAATCCTTTGAGGAGAACAATCCGGTAAAAACAGACCCAACTCCTTCCATCCAAATATCTTCGTAAATAGGACTGTTTGTTCTTTTTAAGCGTAATATAATGCGGTCTGGATTTGATTTGCAGGACACATAATCCTTTGAGAGTGACTTTTCAACAACTTGCATCTCAGTGCCGTCATGGCACTGGAAAATATCTCCGACAGAAAGTGTAAAGTCGTATATCACATATTCGGTTTCGATAGTCTTATCATACCGATAGACTTTACCTTCCTCCTCTCTAAAAAAACAATTATCAGGGGATTCCGTCTCATAAATCACATAATTGATAGAGTTGATAACAGTATCGGTTCTGTTAATTGTCTGCCCGATATCATGTCGGTGAGTGTTCCCGTATTGGTCGAAACCGACAAGTTGCCAAATTTTGGTATTGGTTTTTTCAGGAAGCATAGAATATCTCAATTGTGCATCCAACGGAAAACTTGTTAAAATATGTAATATCAAAAGTGCACAGATGATTTTCATAACGATAGTAATAAAAAAGAAATATGATTATCCGCAACCAGCCGAAAGGTTTCTGTTGTAGATTCGATGCTCAAAATCCGATGTGCAGGCGACGGAGGCTATCATAAGCCTGTCAAATAACTTATCTCCAAAGTACCTTCGATTGAACTTGTAACAGAACTCATTGAGGTACTCTTGCAGGAACTCCGGCTTGATGCCGTGGTAAATGTTCTTCATCAATGACTTTGAGTTGCTGATTGCGATGTGAACCCACGGAAGTACTTTCCCGATTTCCTTGGGATCAATTTTCCTCCCGACATATTCGCTGAACATCATTGGGAAGTTGACATGTGATTTTGTACCGTCGCTCATTACCGTGGCATCCCCATCGATGCCGGTGCTTACTATCGGGTCAA
>FLNY01001626.1_pt1 | contig 15242 bp, 12 predicted proteins | sample 1140381 | NCBI WGS metagenome assembly FLNY01 (sample SAMEA3878172, study PRJEB12797) | bioreactor metagenome | biome: Moose rumen | place: Sweden | collected 2011-10
TAATGTATTCTAAATATATTTTATGAAGAATTAGAGTGCAAAGATAATAATTATTTCCGTATTCTCGGTTTTTTTGTATATCTTTGCAAAATCTTTTCTTGGCAGCATGCGAGTTTGCCGTATTATCACTGATTGCGAAGTATGAATTCTCAAAACATTCAGACCGAACGTATTATATTAGGCATAGATCCTGGTACCCAGATAATGGGCTATAGTGTGTTGGAGGTGAATGACGAGGGTGCAAGAATTCTTGTGATGGATGTTTTATATCTGAAAAAAATCAAGGATTTCAATCTGCGCATTCGTCGTATTTTCGATTCGACAGTTCGCATCATAGACTCATTTCATCCAGACCATATGGCTATTGAGGCTCCTTTTTTCGGCAAGAATGTGCAGTCGATGCTAAAACTGGGGCGTGCCCAAGGAGTGGCAATAGCTGCTGCGATGAGTCGTGATATGTCTATTTCCGAATATGAACCAGCGACAATCAAACAGACTGTAACGGGTAATGGGAATGCCACCAAAGAGCAGGTGGCCATGATGCTGAGGTCGCAGTTGCATTTTCCTGACGAGCCACATTATTTTGATGCAACCGATGCTCTTGCGGTTGCATATACCTGCTATATGGAGCAGAGTAATCCTTACGCATCGATTCGTAATCAGTTGAAGACCAGTAGCAAGCATCGAACCTCCTCGCGCAAATCGTGGACGGATTATGTAAATAATAACATGCTAATAAATAACTAATTGTCACAATGTCGAACAAAAAAAACACTTCATCTGGTTTTAACAGCTCCTTTGGTGCTATCATGGCAGCGGCCGGTTCAGCCGTTGGTTTAGGCAATATCTGGCGTTTTCCTTATATTTGCGGCAAATATGGCGGCGGAGCGTTTCTCATCGTCTATTTCTTTTTTGTTTTTTTTATAGGTATGGTCTTGATGATGAGTGAATTCATCATAGGACGGCGCACACGTCTCACTCCTGGGCGTGCATATTCCGCATTGCGTCCCCAGCATCCGAATTGGCGATTTGTTGGGTTGTTTGGTCTTCTTACCTGTTTTCTGATTCTTGCCATCTACCTGATTATCTCGGGATGGACTTTGGGTTATTTCTGGGAGTCGCTGACCGGTATCCTTTCAAAGATACCGGATGAAGGATTTGCGGATCATTTCAAATTCTTTGCCTCATTGCCATTGCGTCCGGTGATTTTCACGGTCATATTTCTTCTTTTTTGTGTTTTTGTGATATTGGGTGGGGTGGAGAAAGGCATCGAGCGTGTGTCGAAATTACTCATGCCTATTCTCGTTGTATTGCTTGTAATTCTGTGTGTGCGTTCGTTGACCCTACCTGGTGCATCCGAGGGAGTGGCCTACCTTTTCCAAGCCGACTTTACAAAGCTTGGTAGCGAGGGGGTGCTTGCTGCGTTGGGACAGGCACTTTTTTCGCTGTCGGTGGGTATGGGAGTCATGATTGTCTACGGTTCCTATCTTCCTGTTGACGACAATATTCTTAAGTCGTCTATGTGGATTACACTCTGCGACCTGCTGATTGCTATTCTGTCGGGTTTGGCCATTTTTCCTGCTGTTTTTGCATGTGGACAGACACCTGCCGAAGGTCCGGGGCTTGTCTACCAAGTTCTTCCGGTGGTGTTCAATTCGCTTGGTACAGTTGGTCGTTTGTTTTCCATCTTCTTTTTCCTACTTTTAGTGCTTGCCGCCCTCACTTCCGCAATTTCCCTGCTTGAAGCCCTTACCGCATTTCTGCATGAGAAGGGTATGCAGAGGAGTACTGCGGCAGTGTTAGTCTCTTCGTTGGCCATACTGCTTTCCGTTGTAGCGTCATTTTCTTTTGGTAACGGAATATTAAGTAGTTTTCACATTGCCGGGCTATCGATATTTGAACTGCTCGACAAGCTTACCGGTGCCGTATTGCCTCCTGTATGTGCGCTACTTACTATTATCTTCTTCGGTTGGTTTATGAAGAAAGAGGACATACGTGACGAGCTGTCAAATCACGGTACCATCAAAATAGGGTGGTTTAACGTGTTCTATTATTTCCTTGCCCGTTTTGTAGCTCCAATTGCCCTTATTATCGTTCTTGTCACCGGTCTTTTATAGTTGGCAATATGAAAAGAATATTCTTCATCGTCGTTGTATTTCTGCTTGTCGGATGTGCCAACTTCAACCGCACGAAGACTATCGACCCGAAAACAGTTGATTTCCAAGCGGTCTACAATCCGGACTTTGACGGGGTCATTTATCCGTCTATGCTGCTTGCACTTGCCAACTGTAACGACGATGACTCAGAAACTCTTTTTTCCGTCTCGGTAACATCTCCTTCCAACAATGCAGTTCTCCGTATCGTTGCCGATTCTTCGCTTCTCAATTACATCAGTATCACCCAGGAGACCCTTCCCAAGAAAGGTCAGACGTATACGTTTACTCCCGTCATCAAATGGAAATACCAGTCCCTCTACCGGCTTCGTCAGCCGGGTAATACAGACTTGACATTTACCTGTTACATCAATGACGAGGAGGTTGATGTGAAAAATATCCGTCTGAATTACCGTTCGGTGAATGAATGTCTCATGTCGATTGTTGGTGCCGATGGTACGTATCACGACTATCGTTGGCTTTTCTCTGCTTTTGTGAATGAGGAACATCCGAAAATCGACAATATGCTGTCCGAGATATTGGGTCAAGGACTGGTCACGATTTTTGATGGTCCGCGTTCTCAACAGAAGACGGAGAACCAGATGCGAGCGATATGGTTCTATGCACTCAACCGCGGCATTGCCTACAGTTCCATTACGTGTACATCAAACACATCGTCGAAGTCCAACTCTCAGTTTATACGTTTTTTTGACGATGTATACAACAACCGTCAAGCCAACTGTATTGATGCTTGTGTGTTTTTTTCGTCGATAATGCGTCGTGTTGGTCTCCAGCCGATTATTTTTGTCGATCCCTGCCACGCTTATCTAGGCTATTATACCGACAAAAGCAAGAAAAACATAGCATTACTGGAAACTACCATAACTGGATGGGTTAATTTGCCTTTGTTAGACGAACATTTTGACTCGGTGTCCAATACTCTCGACAGCCTGTCATACAATAAGATATCCAAGTATCTTACCGAGAGTCAGATAGCTGAATACAAAGAAGGCAAGATGTCGCTCGACAAAATCAAGAAAGCGGTGTCGAACAACCTTTTCGACAGAGCGTCAGACTATCAGAAAGAGAATTACAAAACCAACAAAGTTCTCTATACAGACACAACCAATCTTTCATATCAGATGCTTGTTATAGATGAACTGAGAAAAAAAATATCTCCTATTCCTGCTGTAGAATAATGCGTTACGCTATACACCTTGCCTATAATGGCGCGAACTATTGCGGATGGCAAACCCAACCATCGCTACCCACGGTACAAAACACACTTGAAGAGGCGCTCAGTACGTTGTTGCGTACACATGTGGCCGTTGTCGGTTGTGGACGTACCGACAGCGGAGTGCATGCCAGTGATTTTTATGCTCATTTCGACCTGCAACCGGAAATCATTGCGGAGCAAACGGAGTCTACGGATAACCTCACATTCAAACTGAACAGTTATCTTCCACCGGATATCGTCATCTACAGTATTTTTCCCGTAGCGGACAACTTTCATGCCCGTTTTTCGGCCACACAGCGTACTTATCAATACCGAGTGTCCAATGCACGTCTGCCTTTTACCCAAGGTCTATACTGTCGCATCTATTTCGATCCTGATGTAGAGTTAATGAACAGGGCTGCTGCGGTACTTATGGAATATGAGGATTTTACCAGTTTTGCGAAACTGCATACCGACAATAAGACGAATATCTGCCATCTCACCCAAGCCCATTGGGACAGGGAGGGGGATATGCTAATATTCACTATCTCTTCGAATCGTTTTCTTCGCAATATGGTACGTTCTGTGAGTGGCACCCTGCTTGATGTAGGAAGAGGCAAACTGACTATAGAAGGACTGCGTGACATCATCGAAAAGAAGAACCGTTGTGCAGCCGGTGTTTCCATGCCGCCTCAAGGTCTTTTCCTTACCAAAGTACAATATCCTGATAGTCTTAACGTATAGTTACCGGTATTTATACCTAATCTCGAATCAACAATAATGACTTATACTGAAGTTACAATAAGATGCCCGCAATCTGTCATTCTTCGTGAATTACTGATTGATGCCTTGGGGAATGAAGGTCCCTACGATAGTTTTGTTGAATTGACGGACAGTATCAAAGCCTATGTGTCCTCCGACCAATACAGTCAATCCTGGCTGCAGGAGCAGGTTGATGCTATTTGTTCCAATATACAAGTGCCGTTGTCGCAAGTGTATTTTCATGCAGAAGAGTTGCCCGACCGCGACTACAATCAAGAGTGGGAGCAAAGCCACCAGCCCGTGTTAGTGGACGGTTTCTGTTGGGTGCGAGCGCCATTCCATCCGCATCGTGATGATGTGAAGTATGAAATTGAAATTGAGCCCAAAATGTCTTTTGGTACCGCTCATCATGCCACAACATGTCTGATGCTCGCCATGCTTGAAGACGAGTCGGTCGAGGGTCGTAGGGTGCTTGATATGGGTACAGGTACCGGTGTGCTTGCAATTCTCGCAGCCATGAAAGGAGCTTCGTACGTTGAAGCTATCGACCCTGACGAGTGGGCCTTTCGCAATGCCCAGGAAAACTTTGAGCGCAATCATGTTGTCGTCACGCCACTTTTGGGTGATGCAATGCTTCTTACTTCAGACAAACATTTCGACATTGTAATGGCCAATATCAACAGGAATATCCTTCTTCGCGACATGAAGAGCTATGTTGATGTCTTGAATGCTGGAGGGGTTCTGATACTCAGTGGATTCTATGAACATGATGTACAGACGTTAAAGGAAGAGGCAGTTCTCTTGGGTTTGTTGCTCGACAAACAAATCACGCGCGATGACTGGACTGCCTTGAAGTTCACTAAACAAGGTTCATAATAGTCAGTTTAGTGAAAATGCGGTAATATGGTAAAACAATGACAAGTAGTGAGAGCGTGTTTCTCCGAAACGCTGATAATCGTACATCTTGCAACCCCACACTGCGTGTGGTGATATTGAGAGTAAGTTACTCTGTGCCTTTATCGGTACAACTTAATTTTTAACCATTATTTATTAATCACAAAATTATATTTTTATGGATTTATCAAATAGAAGAAGAAGTACAAATGTCGAAGACCGTCGTGGTAGCGGTGGACGTACTGTTGCCGGCATTGGTCTAGGAGGTATTATCGTGGCACTCTTGGCCATTTTTATAGGAGGTAAAGATCCATCGACAGTTTTGCAACAATTAGGTACACAGGAGGTGCAGTCAGAAGAATATACGCCAACGGATCAGGAGGAGCAGCTTCAGATTTTTGCCGAGCAGATTTTGGCCAGTACGGAAGATGTGTGGTCTTCCCAGTTCAAGAAGATGGGGCGCACATACACGCCACCGAAACTTGTTCTTTTTCACAGTAGTGTCCAGAGTGGTTGTGGCAGTGCCAGTTCGTCGATGGGGCCTTTCTACTGTTCAGCTGACCAGTGTGTTTATCTAGATTTGGATTTTTTTAACGAGATGCCTAAGTCGTTGGGCGCCGGTGGTGATTTTGCATACGCATACGTCATTGCACATGAGGTGGGTCATCATGTGGAGTATCTTTTGGGGACGCTTTCTGAGGCGCATTCCAACATGGCACGTGTTTCGGAAACCGAGAAGAACAGAATCAGTGTTCGCATTGAATTGCTTGCTGACTTTTATGCGGGGGTGTGGGGTTATTATGAAAACCAGATGTTCGGGTCGTTGGAAGACGGCGATTTAGAGGAGGCCATCAATGCTGCTCAAAAGATAGGGGATGACTATTTGCAGAAGAACGCCCGTGGCTATGCTACTCCGGAATCGTTCACTCACGGTACATCAGCCCAGCGAGTACGTTGGCTGAAGAAGGGGCTTACGACAGGCGACATGTCCAAAGGTGATACATTTTCTCAATCCTACAATTCGCTATAATCCTATAAGATCGAATTAGAAACCGACATTGAGTTCTTTTAGTTTTCTGATGTAGTCGCTTGCTGATGAAAGCGGTGTTCCTACACGGAAGCTGATATGATGGCGGCGGGCAGCGAAGACACCCAAGCCGCCATCAATGTTTGTATAAACGAACGGGTCTTGGTTGAAAGAGCCACTTGGGTTGTTGGCATATAAATAGGCGGCAAGGTCTTCGGTACAGCAATAAACAAACATATCTATTGTGTCGATGACATTCTTGTTGCAGCTGTCGCCAATCAATGCTTGTTGAATTGTCGAGAGGAAATATTGTTGTTCGATTTTAGTGGTATAAGAGATGTCGCGCATGTTGCTTTTCACCACATTGCAGGGTATATCGATACTTTTCACTCTGATGGTGGTGTCTTGTGGGATGACGGTTGTATCTATAATAAAGTCGCGGTACCAAAAACGCACGAGAGGCTGATACTGTCGAGCTTCATTCAAGGAGGACCAAGTAATTTCGCATGTTTTGGTGGAGCCGGAGAAGTTAAACAGAGTCACATTGTTTGGTTTGTACAAGGTCATATTGCCATTAATGAGCAAGGTTTCAGCTTTAGCTATGGTGTCACCGGTTGCGTTCTTTATCACTTTCAGACAGTAGAGGCATGTTGTATCGAGCATACCCCCTGTTGGATAATAATATATAGGTTGAGAGCCACCGCTGAAGATGCCTTCAGGTTTGCCGTTCAAATGGCCGTAGCTGAAATTATACACTCGTGCAGGAGTGTTGCCATAGCGGTGGCGTCTGCCGTCGTTGTCTTTCCAAGTGGTCCACTCTTCCATCAATACGGTGACACTGCCAACAGGGTAGTAGTTAGAATCGGGTACTGATGCGTATTGTCGTTGGTCGCCTTCTCCGAGGAAACAACGTTGCAAGCGGACATAGGTGGTGTCATCATCTTGGTCGAGGATACAGTACACTATCGGCACATCGCGCCAAGAGTCATTGGGTGAGAAATCGGCTTCGCAAGAGACCAACACCACTACTGAAAGAATTAATATCAGTTTTTTCATTTTTTATTCCCCGAGTCTTTAATAACTTCTATAAGCTGTACTTCGTCAACCATTATCCATGGTTTAAGTCCGCGTGCTTTGTGCCATGCGGGGATTCGTCCCATGTTTTTTGCGACCAGTTTGACAAATTTGATTTTATCACGATTGACGTCGACGGTAACAGTCACCTTTTCTGGTTTATTCATTGATTCTTCTTCAGGTGCATATTTTATTTTGGCTGGGATGGCGGCAGAGTAGTTTTCACCGTCTTCAGAGACAAATACTTGAACAGCCACAGGTGCAAAGGCCCATGCATCGGGTACGTGTGCGAAATTGGTTACCACCTGCTGTAAATCAATAGCTTTGCTTAATTCGAATATTACATTGAGGTCGTTTCCTGAGAATCCCAGCCATCCTCGCGAGAGTTCTCTGATATCAGCTTTTTCGCCGTCGAAAAGAAGAGATTCCTGGTTGTAGTTGTACGGTGTGTTGGGTTTGTCAGCATACTGGCAACGAGTGATATAGTCGAAATTGAAGCGAGTGATGGCGGTGAACGAGGGAGTTGATCCTTCTTTGAAGGCTTTAGCTTTTACATAAGTGGAATTTGCGATGACAAAGGGTTTCTTGTACAGTGGTGAATTTTCGTCAGGGGTGCTTCCGTCCAGAGTGTAACGAATAACAGCTTTGGGAGTCTCGCTTGTAAGAGTAATAGTCATTGGTTTGTCGAAGCGTTCGCGATCTTTTTTGATAATGGGCATAGGGAGTACGCTTGATGCCACTTCGGGATATTCAACGCGGCAGAAGTCGTAAGGATTGTATTCTGTAATGTCGTAGGCACGCAAATGCATACGGAAATGGTAGTATTTTTCTGAGACAAGGTCTTTGTCAGAGACCTCGATGCCTGACAATGCACTTCCGATAGCAGCTTGACGATAGTCGATATTCAGAGTCCAAAAATCCTGTTCTTGCAAAGATTTTTTGTCGACAGCTTCGTACAACTGCACATCGGTGTAAGGATAGATGCTAAAATTGAAGTTAGTGTCAAGCAAGTCGAAAAACAAACCGATACCGTTGTCTTCTAGTGACACCCAACGCACACCTGCACGGTTGCCACTTTCTTGGGGTTTGTTGTACAGATAGAACAATGATCGTACATCACGTTTGTAAGTTCCCGCGACACCAGAGGAGCGTCGATCGGTGTAGGTTTCTTTGTCTAAACCGAACCAGCGAATACTGTCCATATATTTAGGGACACACATCTGCATGCCTATCTTTGGCAGTGTTCTTATTTGTTCGGTGGCAACAATTTCGTTGTCAATCAAGACATCTCCGGTGTAAAGAATTGCCATGGACTGTTTGACATCAAAAAGAGCGTTTTCTTCATTGTCATAATAGCGCAGCATTGCATCGATGCATACCGTGTTGTTGTCAACTTGTCGCCAATTGGTGGCGATCACCGTACGATGCAGATTGTCGGGTGAGAGTTTTTGCCATTGACGCAATGCATTCTTGTCGACGCGGTCGTTGTCGGTTGCGGCACGCCAAAAATTCAGTTGTGGGGTAGAGAGCAGCAGGTCTCTGTCATGGAACTTGTAAGATATTATGTCGGCTTTTTTCAAGTCGTACCACATTTCTATATTGTCGTTGAACACTTGAATGACATCTTTGCCTTCAGTTCCGCCTGCATTGGTTACAAACAACTCTTCACGGTCGTATGTTGCCAGCATTTCCTTTTTTATTTCTTTCATAGGCAAAGGGAATTCGACGACACCCAATTCAGTTCCTTTAGGGACAGCGCCGTTGTCTTTACGTTGCCTGATAGTGAATCGTATGAATAATTCCTCGCCGGCATAGAGAGTGAGAGCCGGTATTTTCAATTTGAAGTTTTTCGACTCGCCTGGTTTCAGTGCCACCGACACTTCACCTTCAATAATACGGCTTTTAAGATTTGAGAAGATGTTGTATTCCAGGATGTAGTCTTTTAAGGATAAGAATGAGAGCAGATTAGAGACGTTGAATTCGGCTGCATCGGGGCTGATGTTGACAAAGCGGATATCGAAAGGGCGGTAGATGTTTCTCAGCTCGCTGAGATAGGGAAGAGGTTCATCCTTTTCTCCAATCATTCCGGATACTTTTGTTTCATTTTGTGAGTTGACATCAAAGAAAGAGGCTCCGTTCCAGTAGTTGGCAAAGCCACCTTGCAGACAGTTGTTGGAACGCACGAGTTGCCATAGAGGTTCAATGTTGCCATAGGAATTACCTTTCGACGAGCCAAAAGAAGACATCATCATGGCGCGGGGCTGATTTTTTGCGGCGAACAGTTTCAAGTCGTCGTAGTTGTTGTTAGATGTTGCAATCAAGTCGGTGTTTTCCGAATAACCGGCGCCAGGGAAGATAACAGGGCGGGAGGAGTCTTTCTTTTTCAATATTCGGTAAGCATTTTCCATGCATATACCGTTGTCCTGACTGTCGCCAAGAGACCATGAGATAATCGACGGATGATTTTTCAGTCGTTCATACATGTTCTGCACTCTACTGATGAACATGTTGATGTAGTTTTTGTCGGTGGCGACTGCTTTAGATTGAGTGGAATAAGGATGGATATTGGCATCACAGACAACATATAGGCCTAATTCGTCGCATAGTTCGTAAAAAAACGGCAATGCAGGAGAATACATCATAGTGCGTACGGCGTTGATATTGTGGCTTTTCATCATGACCAGTTGTTTGCGTACGAGTTCTCTATCCAGGTTTACACCCTTTTGATTGTCGTAGCAGGTGTAGTTGACACCTCTCAATGTGACAGGCTGGCCATTTACGGTCATCAGTCCGTTTTCTACTTTTACTGTTCTGAAGCCGAATCTGCATCCGACGGTTTCCAAAAGATTCATTTTTGCATCGCGGAGTCGTATTACGAGAGTGTACAGGTTAGGTGTTTCTGCTGACCAGGGTTCAATTTCAGAGTAGTTACGTTCGAATTTCAATTGGATTTCGTTCTTTTTGTCAAAGACAGTCCAACGTCCTGTTTTGTCTATCTGACGTCCTTGTGGATTCCAGAGTTCCATTTCGACATAGTACTGTCCTTTTTTTGTGGCGTTGAAGATGTCGATATCTAAAGAGAAATCAGCGTTTTTTGTTGTGGATGTGAAAGATGTGCCGATATTATAGTCCATCACGTTAGCCAACGGCTTCAATACAATGTAGGCATCAGAAGTGATACCGTTTATCACATGAGAGTAATTGGTTTCCAACATAGAGCCGTCGGAGATGCTAAACACCTGGATTACGATATTGTTGCGTTTGCCGATTAAGAGGTGCTTAGTGATATCGAATTCGCTGATGTCTCTTGAATCCTCGCTGTAGCCGACATACTGTTGGTTAATCCAAATATAGTATGCACTTTTGGCTTGAATGTTAAGATAGGCGTGGTAATCTTTCCAAGCTTTAGGCACATCGAAACTGCGGCTATATGTGGCGATGGAGATGCCGCGAGAGGGTAAGGTCCGTTTTCCGTCAGGAATGGTTACGGTAGGCCATCCGCTTGCAGAAAAATCTTTTTGTTCCATATTAGTAATCCGGTCATCGAATTCCGATGAAACGTCAATATGCCATTCACCGTTTAGGCTTACATAATAAGGAGATTCGATGTAGTTGTTTTTTTCGATGTCATTTTCGTTGCTGTAGGGGATTACGTTAGCTCGCGGATAGAGCTTATGCTGTTCGAATATTTCCACGTCGTTCCACTCGTCTTGAACAGGAGAGTGGTCAACAGCTTTGTTTTTTTTCGATTGTGCGTTGGCGATGGTACATAAAACCAAAGCGATTGCAAATGTGAGGATTTTTTTCATTGTTTGAAGAACGTTAAGTAAGAGTTAACGTTTAAGTTTTAGAAGTTCACACCCAGTCCGAACTTTATGTTGTGGTACAACTCCGGCAGTCGTGTTGCGGCGACCATGTCGAAACCTCGTTCGACGCTTTTGAGTTGAATCATTTGGTATCCAACATAGAGGTTGAGGGCTACTTTTTGACGCAGGGCGAAGCGGATGCCGGCAGAAATACCGGCAGTAATGCCTCCTTCCTCGATTCTTGTATAGTCAGTGTCTGAATTTTTTGATCCGAAGGGGATGCTGTATCCCAGTTGTACAGTAGAGAAAGGGGTAAGGCGGTTGCGGGTGTAGTGAGTGCGGAATTCGACGAATACAGGGATTTGTGAGAATGATGCGTTGGCATCGTTTAAATAAGAGAAGCCCAATCCGATAGCAGATTCCTTGCGCCACATCCAGCCGACGACAGCAGTAAGACCGTTTAAGGTATATTTATCTGTGTAGTTGTGTTTTACGCCGTTCAAATCCATGTATCCTCCATGTTCTTGGTTCAGATTGGTCATGAAAGTATAGTCGACCACGCCATAGAAGCCGTAGTATTTAAATTCGAGATGAGGAGGAGTCATCAATTGTGTCGCTGACGGCAGTCCGTCGGCACGAAGGCCGACAGAGACTGCCAACAACGATAATAGAAGAATTTTTTTCTTCATCTGACAAAATATAAGAATGATTGGAATTTTATTTAATCTCTTTCAGGTCGGGTGAGACAATCAAAGTAGCTTCGGTGGCTGCCTGCACTTGTTCGACGGTGAATTCGGGATTGATTTCGGTCAATACAATGCCTTCCGGTCGTATTTCCATCACGCCCATTTCGGTAATAATCATATTGACTTGTCCTTTAGCGGTGAGAGGCAATGTGCATTTTTTCAAGATTTTAGGATTGCCTTTAGCGGTGTGTTCCATAGCGAGGATTACTTTTTTTGCGCCGACAAGCAGGTCCATAGCGCCTCCCATACCTGGAGTTTTCTTGCCTGGAATCATCCAGTTGGCCAGGTCACCGTTTTCGTCGACTTGCATAGCTCCAAGAACCGAGACATCGACGTGTCCTCCTCTGATGATGCCGAATGAAGTGGCGCTGTCGAACGTGCTGGCACCTTCGATGGCCGATGTGAATCCTCCGCCTGCATTAATGAACCAGGGGTCTTCTTTACCTTCTTCTGGAGTCGGGCCCATTCCAATCATTCCGTTTTCAGATTGTAGGATAACGTTGACACCCTCAGGGAGAAAATTCGGGATAAGGGTGGGGAGTCCGATACCTAAATTGACGACGTCGCCGTCGTGCAATTCTTGTGCAGCACGGCGTGCAATAAAGTTTCTGATTTCGTTTTTGTCCATAATAATATAATTTAATGTTTTTGTTTTTCTTTAGAGAGATCTTAACATGTTGTCATTATTTAACATCTCTTTTGACCATTTCTTGAGCTACAAATGAGGCGACATCGTCGGCATACGTGTTGGCACCGAAGCCGGCGTCATAGCCGAGTTCTTTTGCCAATTCATGGCTGATGCGCGGGCCGCCGCAAATAAGAATCAATTTGTCGCGCAGTCCTTCAGCTTCAAGCATTTCGACCAATTCGGTCAGGTTTTTAATATGAACGTCTTTTTGTGTTACTGTTTGGCTGACGAGCAAAGCATCGGCGTGCAATTCGATGCCTTTGGCTATAAATTCGTCGTTAGGGACTTGGCTTCCGAGGTTGTAGGCATCAATCATGTCATAACGTTCCAAGCCGTAATGGCCGGCATAGCCTTTCATATTCATGATGGCGTCAATACCCACGGTGTGAGCATCCGTGCCTGTTGATGCGCCCACGCATACAATTTTGCGGCCGATATGTTGTCGTATATACTCGTCACACTCTTTCATTTCCATGGTGGTGCTTTCCACTTTAGGGACATGGATGTTAGTGTAGTCTACCGTATGTGTCAGAGATCCGTAGCAGTTCATGAAACAGAATCCCTCGGTCAGTTCTTTCTGAAAGACCACCAGCGGGTTTTCGAGTCCCATTTTTTTGAGCAGTTGTTTTGCTGCTTCTTCGGCTTCAGCGCCTGCTGGTACCGGCAGTGTGAAACTCAATTGGACCTTGCCGTCGTTCATGGTGTCGCCGTAAGGTTTTATCTTTGTGAGGTCTAAGGTTTTGTCGTAGTCCTTTGCCTCCATTGAATACAATCCTTCACTCATTGTTGTTGCTAATTAAGATTATTTTTTTCCTTTCATTATTTCGATAAACGGGTTGTAGTAGTTTTCGGCTTTTAAGGATACGCCGTCCAAGCCTTTGCCGCCGTTTTTGGGGCGTTTTACATTGGCGAAGATACCTTTTTCGAGTGCTGTGAAAAGTCCTTCTCGTTCCATTTCTTCGAGCAGGTTTGTTGCGTTGTCGAGGACTTCTTTAGCACGTTGCCGGATGATGCCGTTTTCTTTGAATTCCACTTCATCTCCGATGTCTTTCAAGTTGTTGAAGATGTATTTTGCATTTTCAATAGAGAGATAGCGGTCGCTCATGAAAGGAGTGTGAATGGCTTCGGTGGGCATTCCGAGGAGTTGCAATCCTTGGTGAGTCCATTGTCCGATGATGTTAAACAAAGCATCCTGGATGTGTCCTCTGAAAATATTGCCTGTCATGAACTTTGTTGGAGGCATGTATTTGAGTGGAGCATTGGGGAATATTTCTCGTAGCATTTGAGCTTGTGCCAATTCATAGAGGAAGCCGTTTTCAAGCATTGGGTCCATTTCGAAAGCGTGTCCTAACCCCATTTGTTCCTCGGGCAAGCCGGCTGCGAAGGCGAGTTGTTCGTTGATGAAATCGCTTGCGAGGACAGTGTGAGCTTCTTCGAAGGCATCGGCTGTGGTGAGATAATTGTCTTCGCCAGTATTGATGATGACACCGGCAAAGCCGTTGATAATACGGCTAAAATACTGGTCGATAAGAGTGCGTTGCATGTTGATGTCTCGGAAGAGGATGCCGTAAAGAGCATCATTAAGCATAACATCCAGTCCTTCGAGAGCGCCCATAGCTGCAATTTCGGGCATACAGAGGCCTGAGCAATAGTTGCACAATCTTATGTATCGGCCAACTTCTTCTCCGACTTCGTCAAGAGCTTTGCGCATGATGCGGAAATTTTCCTGAGTTGCGTAGGTTCCGCCAAAGCCTTCGGTAGTAGCGCCATAAGGGACGTAGTCGAGCAGGCTCTGTCCTGTGGTGCGGATTACGGCAATAATGTCGGCGCCTTGTCGAGCGCCTGCTTGAGCTTGGACTACGTCCTCGTAGATATTACCTGTGGCGACAATAATATACAGATACGGTTTAGAGCCTTCGCCTATAGTATTGATATAGTTTTCGCGTCGCAGTCGGTTGTTACGTACTTTGTTGACATTTTCGTCGACATATGGTTGGATAGCCTTTGCTGTTTCCGAGATGTTGTGCATTGGCAGCTGAGTGATGTCGATAGAGCCCGACATTATAGCTTCTGCTATTTGCTGTGGGTTTTTGCCTGTTTCCAATATTGCGTTGCCCATGAAGTAGGCGACGCCGTGTCCTAGGAGACCATTAGATTTCAGAGTGTCGACTACGATATTGGGTAGGGGTACTTCGTTTTCGTCAATACCGTCAATACCCAAGAGTCTGCAAATTGTACGCTCGACAGCGACGGTAGTGTAGTTGTCGACAAAGTCCTGTACTTGACCGGCGATACGTTTTGCAACGCTGCGTGCATGTTCAACTTTCTCAAAATCGAGACCAATTTTACTTTTTTGCATAAATAATAAATACAATTATATTTTACTCATTATCAATAATCCATACATGAATACACGGGCATAGCTGTCCGTAGTTTGGCTCTATGAAAAGACTTGCAAATTTAGCGTTTTTTTTGGAAAAAGAAGACTTTTTACAAATAAAAAACAACAATAATTATTGCTTGGATTGACAAGTATCAGTTACAGAGACTGTTGAGTCTGTGACTGCGGATTCGGTCTTGGATTTCTGTTTAGTCTGAGCAGAAGTGGACTTTTTTGTTTGTAATTTGATATTGTTGACCGTGTATTTTTTGTTAAATTTTGAGAAGTCGACAAAGCCGGCTATTCCTTTTTGTTTGCCATGTTGCGTATATTGCCATAAAGTATACGCCATAGAGGGTTCTTTCTTATAGTTAGCGATGAAGAAATGATAGCGTTTGTATTTTTTGATATTGAAATGCGTGTTGTAGAGTTTTTCACTTGTGTAAATCATAGGTTTCGCGCCGTATTCTTTTTCCATGAGTTCCAACAATTTGTC
>FLNY01001772.1_pt1 | contig 15231 bp, 28 predicted proteins | sample 1140381 | NCBI WGS metagenome assembly FLNY01 (sample SAMEA3878172, study PRJEB12797) | bioreactor metagenome | biome: Moose rumen | place: Sweden | collected 2011-10
GCGCGAGGAGGGAGGCACCATGCCGAGCTTAGGAGGTACCGCTTTAGCGGTAGGTTGCCTAAGCGAAAGTATGGAAGGTGCCCTCCGGGAGCACGGTGTACTTGGAGGAGTGGCTCACAAAAATCTATAGTTTATTACGGCTTACCCAGTAGGTAGTTTACAAGACCCAATATAAGGCAAATTTGATAAATATTATATTTTACAAATGTGTGCTAAATTGCTTTTCAAGTTTCCTGCAGCATGAATAAAAACCTGGGATTAGGAAAAAGACTGCAAAAAGCCACGCAACAGGACTTGCCCATATAGCTCCTGCAAATCCGATACGAGGAACAAATGTAAATGCCACCAATATACGGGCAATCATCTCCATAACTCCTGAATAGATAGCGAAGGTAGAAAATCCCATTCCCTGAATCGCAAACCTGAAAATATTTACCGCTGCCAAAAAGGTGTATGATACTGAATTGGCAAGCAAAAACATCATCGCCTGGCTAATGACTATATCAGTATCTGTAAACAAATGTAGTATTGTTCTACCTCCAAAATACAAAACGATAAAAATAAACACTGCATAAATCGTGCCTAAAAGTTGTGCGGTCCATACGCCTTTCTTAACCCTTGGGATATTTTTAGCACCAACATTTTGGCCTGCATATGTGGCCATGGTGCCTCCCAATGCATCAAATGGACATACCACAAACATGGACACCTTGGAGCCGGCCGTCATGGATGCAACCGCAACGGTCCCAAGACCATTAACAGCTGTCTGCAACACAACAGACCCTATCGCAGTAATCGAATATTGGAGTCCAAATGGAATCCCCATTAAAATAAGAACCTGGGTATGATGCTTTCCAAGTGATAAATCCTCTTTCTTAAGTTTTAAGATTGGGAATCGTTTTTTCATGTATACTAGGCAACTCATACCTGCAATTAGCTGGGATAAAACAGTAGCAAGTGCCGGGCCATTTACGCTCATACCTAGTACAAGTATAAATACTATATCAAGAACAATATTGATGCCCGCCGCCATTATCAAAAAATAGGTAGGGGTCTTGCTATCACCTAAAGATCTCATAATACCTGCTGTCAGGTTGTATAAAAAAGTGACCGGTATTCCAAAAAATATAATAGATATATATGAATATGCCAGATCAATTATATCATCAGGGGTTTGCATGATAGCTAATATCTGATAGCAAAATATACTGACAAAAGTAGTAATGACTACTGCAAAAATAGTAGATAAAATTATTGAATTCCCAACAAATTTTCTCATAGAATCATAAGATTCTGCGCCAAATCTCTGGGCCACAGGAATAGCAAATCCAGAACAAATCCCCATACAGAATCCATTTATCAGAAAATTGATAGAACCGGTGGAACCAACAGCCGCCAATGCGCTATCACCCAGCGTCTGCCCCACTATAATTGTGTCAACCAAATTATACATTTGTTGAAAAACTAATCCTGCCAGCATAGGAACTGAAAATCCAAGAATTAATTTCATTGGATTTCCTTCAGTCATTTTTTTCGTTGAATCAGCAGCCATCATTCACCTCATATTAATCTGATGTTTTGATATGAAAGTCAAAATTAGCATTGCCCCTCATTAATAAAACATATATACAAATCTTATGATACACCTTTGTATTTCGTTAGCAAGATAATTTTGTTTTAAGAAAAATCCTGCTAGTTTTTTACTTTATAAGAATTACAAAGTAATTTCCTATAAAGTAAAAAACCCAGGACTTACGTCCTGGGAAATAAAATATCTTGTTAAACTAACTCAAGAACTACTTCCATAGCAGCATCGCCCTTACGTGGTCCGATCTTTACGATACGTGTATAACCACCCTTGCGATCAACATACTTAGGAGCAACCTCATCAAATACGAAGTTTGCCATATCTACCTTGTGAGTCTGGCTCTTCTTCTCGCCCTTTGCAGTAGGTGTGTAAAGAACCTGCATCATCTGACGGCGAGCATGAAGTCTTGAAGGAGAATCCTTCTTAATCTTCTTATCAACTGTATCGTATACAGTTACCTTCTTGCCATCAACAACTTCTTTTACTCTCTTACCGTCTTTATCTTTGCGAGCAACCTTAGCCTGAACAGTAACTTCCTCGAAGTTATCCTTTTCCTTTACGCCAAGTGTAATAATGTGCTCAGCAATCTTCTTTACTTCCTTTGCCTTAGCTTCTGTAGTAACAATCTTGCCATGATAAAGAAGCTCAGTTACCTGATTTCTTAAAAGTGCTTTTCTCTGTGAAGATGTTCTGCTTAATTTTCTGTACTTTGCCATTTTTCTTTCCTCCTAAATGCATAGTCATGAGTGCTCATCGGTCTTATCTCATAACCAAATGATGGAAAGCATACACGGACGTGCTCATCGGTCTTATCCTCCATGCATTATTTCCTGTTAATTTATATCTAGCGATTAATCCTCTACTAATCTAAGTGAAAGTCCTAACTCGCTAAGTTTCTGCTCTACTTCTTCCATAGATTTGCGACCAAGGTTACGTACCTTCATCATATCGTCTGGCGACTTATCGCAAAGCTCAGCAACAGTATTGATACCTGCTCTCTTTAAGCAATTGTATGAACGAACTGATAGCTCAAGCTCATCAATGCTCATCTCAAGAGTCTTTCCTGTTGTATCATCAGGCTTATCAGCAATAACTGAAAGATCCTGAGCTGCCTCTGAAAGGTTAACAAACAGATTCAAGTGTTCACTAAGAACCTTGGCAGCCATAGAAACTGCTTCATCAGGTCCCATGGTTCCATTAGTATATACATCAAGTGTAAGCTTATCATAATCAGTTACCTGACCTACACGTGTGTCTTCTACTGTCATATTTACACGCTCTACCGGTGTGTAAATAGAATCAACTGCAATCTTACCGATTGGAGTATCAGGAGTCTTATTCTTGTCAGCTGAGATATAACCACGATTCTTTGTGATAGTAAGCTCCATGTAAAGCTTGCAATCATTGCCGCCGTTTAAGTGGGCAATGACTAAATCCGGATTGATAATCTCTATATCAGAATCGACCTGAATATCAGCAGCAGTAACTACTCCTTCACCCTCAAACTCGATATATGCTGTCTTAGGCTCATCTGAGCTACTATTATTTCTAATAGCGAGCTCTTTAATATTCATAACTATCTCAGTAACATCTTCCTTGACTCCAGGAATGGCACTGAACTCATGAAGTACGCCTTCAATCTTTATCTGGCTAACTGCAGCTCCTGGCAGAGATGAAAGCATGATTCTACGAAGAGAATTGCCAAGTGTAATGCCGTAGCCTCTCTCGAGAGGTTCAACAACAAATCTGCCGTATTTTTTGTCCTCAGAAATCTGCACGATTTCTATATTTGGGTTTTCAAAATTTAACACTACATTGCCTCCTTAAAATATTGTGCTAGACTCGAAAAAACAGAATATCGCAAAATATTCTGAATAAACTCATGTCGCATAGTAAAATTTTAACAAATCGCACTTATACAAGCAAGCTTGTACAAGTGCTTTTTGTAAATATTTACTAAAAATTATTATTTTGAATATAACTCGACGATAAGCATCTCGTCTACAGGAACATCAATCTGCTCTCTATTAGGAAGCTCTTTAACTGTACCTTTAAGATTCTCAGCATCAACCTCAACCCACTCAGGTGTTGTTCTGCCGGCTGTAACTTCTGTGATATCCTTAAATCTCTGAAGGCTCTTAGACTTCTCGCGAACTTCGATAACATCTCCAGCCTTTACAAGGTATGAAGGAATATTAACTGACTTGCCGTTTACAAGGAACATCTTGTGATCAACTACCTGACGAGCTTCTTTTCTTGTACGAGCAAATCCCATACGGAATACTACGTTATCAAGACGGCTCTCAAGAAGTGTCATAAGGTTCTCACCTGTCATGCCCTTCTGGCGATCAGCCTTCTCATAATAATTACGGAAAGGCTTCTCAAGTACGCCATAGATGAACTTAGCCTTCTGCTTCTCCTGAAGCTGAAGAGCGTACTCAGACTTCTTGCCTCTTCCTCTATTTTTCTGTCTACGTGACTTTTTATCATATCCTAAAAATGTAGGATCTAAATCAAGAGATCTACATCTTTTAAGAACTGGTGTCTTATTAACTGCCATTAGATTTCCCTCCTAATTAGACTCTTCTACGCTTTGGTGGACGACATCCGTTATGTGGAACCGGAGTGACATCCTTGATTGTGAGAACCTGAACGCCATTAGCATCGATAGCTCTGATAGCTGCCTCACGTCCTGAACCAGGACCCTTAACGAATACATCTACACTCTTTAAACCGTGAACTAATGCAGCCTTAACTGCTGTCTCTGCTGCCATCTGTGCAGCATAAGGAGTAGATTTCCTTGAACCTCTAAAACCAAGACCACCAGCACTTGCCCATGAAAGAGCGTTGCCCTGAGCATCAGTAATAGTAACGATAGTATTATTGAAAGATGCCTGAACATGTACCTGTCCGTGTTCAACGTTTTTCTTTACACGCTTTTTTGTTGTCTTCTTTGCAACTTTAGCCATAATTAAACTAACCTACTTTCTATTCAATATGAATTACTTCTTCTTATTTGCTACTGTACGCTTAGGACCCTTGCGAGTACGAGCGTTTGTCTTTGTCTTCTGTCCGCGAACAGGAAGACCCTTTCTGTGACGGATTCCTCTATAGCATCCGATTTCCTGAAGTCTCTTAATATCAAGAGCAACTTCTCTTCTAAGATCACCTTCAACAGTAAGTGTCTCATCGATAACAGTGCTAATCTTCTTAACCTCTTCATCAGTCAAGTCCTTAACACGTGTGTTAGGATCTACACCAGCTGCCTCAAGAACCTTGTTTGAGCTTACTCTACCAATTCCGTAAATGTAAGTTAAACCAATTTCAATTCTCTTGTCTCTTGGTAAATCTACACCTGCAATACGAGCCATGTGTGTTTACACCTCCATAAAATTTCTACAATTAATAAGCGATATGAATAATACAGCTCCGAATAATCGGCCTGAAATGTGTGTATCTCCATATCTGGTTCTAATGTGGCCTCGGTATGATAGGCCTCTTTATTATGAACAGTCTAAATTAGATACTCTTTAGACTGCAGCCGCACATAATAAAATGCTAAATAAACAGCCGGATTAACCCTGGCGCTGCTTATGCTTAGGGTTCTCGCAGATTATACGAATGCTACCCTTTCTTTTGATGACCTTGCACTTCTCGCACATAGGCTTTACAGAAGATCTTACTTTCACGATTTTCCTCCTTTCCATGCCCTTTTTTCAAAGGTTGTGGTCAACTTTTATATTGGACTACTAAAAAACGTCCGTTTAATAGTATAGCGGCCGTTTAATAGTATGTCAATAACAAATTTTATTTATCTCTCCAAATAATTCTTCCTTTTGAAAGATCATAAGGACTCATTTCAATTGTAACTTTGTCACCCGGCAAAATACGAATATAATTTTGTCTCAACTTTCCACTGATATGTGCAAGAATCTGATGACCATTTTCAAGTTCCACTTTAAACATAGCATTTGGAAGTTTTTCAACTACAACTCCCTCTACTTCAATAACATCTGCCTTAGACATTTTCGTTCCTCCTATTATAAACCTTAAGAATTCTTTTTATCATCACGTCATCCAAAGTATCTATATCTCCAATTTCTCCGAGTACTTCTGATGGTATATTTTTGATAAGTTGCAAATGAATCTTTTTCTTTTTTTTGGGCTTTTTAATTGGCTTTGTCTCGCCGTTTGCCAATATGTAACAATCATCTATCTCATCAATTATTACATAATTTTGATTTTTATCATGCCCTGCTTTTGAAGTGGCTAAGATTAAATCCATTTGTTACCCTCCGGATTTGCAAGTTCTGTAGGCGTAAGTGTAAGTATCTCAGGGGCTCCGTCAGTAATGATAATTGTATTTTCGTAGTGAGCGGATAAGGACTCATCCATTGTTACAACTGTCCATTCATCATCCATCCAAGCCACATCCGGCCCACCGGCATTTATCATGGGTTCAACCGCCAAAGTCATACCCTTTAAAAGCTTTGGACCTCTCCTAAAAGGCCGTCTGAAATTAGGAATCTCAGGCGCCTCATGTAACGAAGTACCTATCCCGTGGCCAACCAAATCTCTTACCACACCATACCCGAAGCTTTCAGCATAATCTCCAATAGCACCGGATATATCGTACAATCTTCTACCAGCTGTGGCATATTTCATTCCTTGAAAAAATGACTGCCTCGTCCTCTCTATAAGAAGTCTTGCCTCTTCAGAAATCTCTCCGACGCCAACAGTTCTTGCAGCATCTGAATGATATCCTTTGTAAAGTACTCCCGTATCAAGACTAACAATATCTCCATTCATCAAGATATGATCGTCTGTGGGTATACCATGAACCACTTCGTCATTAACCGAAACACATACACTGGCAGGATATCCATAAAGTCCCTTAAAGTTTGGTTCACATCCAAAGCTTCGAATAACTTCTTCACCAAGCCTGTCTACATCAAGTGTAGACATTCCTTCGTGCAATTCTTTTGCAAGAGTCTCATGTACCTGAGCCAAAATCTTTCCGGCTTCCCTCATCAATTGAAGTTCTTCTTCAGTTTTAATAGTAATAACGTCTGACATCTTAGGCTCCCAAAATACCTGTTATATCCTCAAAAACCCTATCCATAGGCTGAGTACCATTAACAGATTTTAAAATACCCTTTTTACTGTAATACTCAATCAATGGCTGTGTCTGGTCATGATATACATCAAGTCTCTTTTTAACTGTTTCCGGTTTGTCATCGTCTCTAAGAACAAGCTGATTGCCACAAGAGTCACATATTCCTTCCTTCTTCGGTGGAATAGAAACGAGGTGATATGTAGCTCCGCAATTTAAGCAAGCTCTACGTCCTGACATTCTGTTGATAATATTGTCATCAGGAACATCCACATCAATAGCAAAGTCCATAGACTGTCCTATTTTAGTGAGTGCAGCATCAAGCGCTTCCGCCTGAGGAATTGTACGTGGAAATCCATCTAAAACAAAACCATTTTTTGCATCGTCCTGAGCAATACGGTCCATAACAAGATCACATGTAAGTTCATCTGGAACAAGCAAACCCTGATCCATGTATTCCTTAGCCTTTTTCCCAAGATCTGTACCGTTTTTTATGTTGGCACGGAATATATCACCTGTAGAAATGTGAGGAATTGAATATTTCGCAGCAATCTGTTTTGCCTGCGTCCCTTTGCCCGCACCAGGTGCACCTAACATAATAATCTTCATATCATGAACCCTCCTAAATAAATTTAGTGATTTAATAAATATTCTCTTAAAAACACCTTAAGAGATACGCGAAATTATCACGTATCTCCCTAGATGCATTAGTGACTATTAGTCATTTAAAAATCCTTTGTAATTACGAACCATCATCTGTGATTCTACCTGCTTAAGTGTCTCAACAATAACACCAACAATAATGATAATCGATGTACCTCCGAACGAAACACTCGCTCCAAGCAAACCATTAAAGACGATAGGAAGTAACGCTACAACAGCCAATCCGATAGCTCCGATAAATATTACATTTTTCAATATAGATGTAAGATAATCAGAAGTCGGCTTGCCCGGTCTGATACCTGGTATAAATCCGCCTGAACGTTTAAGATTTTCAGCTATTTCTAGTGGGTTAAATGTAATCTCAGTATAGAAATATGCAAATCCAATAATCAATAGGATATACACAATTGCGCCGATTGAATAAACCCAATTACCAGGATTGAACCAGTTTGACTGATTCATAGTATTTAATACTTTGCCCCAAAATCCAGATACTCCATCCTTGTCAAATAACTGAACAAGCATGATAGGAGTCTGAAGCAACGATTGAGCGAAGATAACTGGGATAACGCCAGCTGTATTTACCTTCATAGGAATTACAGATGAGTTTCCTCCAACTTGCCTTCTGCCCTGTATTTTATTGGAATATTGTACTGGGATACGTCGTTCTGCACTCTGAAGAATTACTACGAATACTACAAGAGCAACGATAATTGCAGCGATAATAATACCGGCAAGGATTGCCTTTGGTATTGTCTTGCCTGACATAAACTGCTCATACAACTTTGTCAAATCAGAAGGAATTCGACTAATAATGTTGATAGTAAGCACTATCGATATACCATTACCAATTCCTTTTTCTGTTATTCTCTCACCAATCCACATGAGTACTGCTGAACCTGCAGTAAGAGAAGCAACAACTAAAATAACATATAAAGCATTATACGCTACCAAATATCCACTTTTTCCAAAACCAATTGCCATAGCAATTGACTCACCTAGTGCCAATGCGATAGTCAGATAACGAGTAATTTGCGTCATCTTTTTTCTACCTGCTTCACCATCACGCTGCATTTCTTCTAACTTAGGAAATGCAATTGTCAGCAATTGCATAATAATAGAAGATGTAATGTATGGTGTGATATTCAGTGCGAAAACAGACATTGATGAAAATGAACCACCAGTGATTGAATCAAAGAAATTCAAAGCACTGTCACTATCCGCGAAAAGACTGCTAAAGGCACTGCCGTTGATGCCAGGCACCGGAAGCAAACTTCCGAGTCTGACAACAATAAGCATTAAAAATGTAAAACCAATTCGTCTTCTTAAATCTTTAATTTTAAAAGCATCGCGTAGTGTCTGAAACATTAGATCACCTCTGCAGTTCCGCCCAAGGCTTCTATTTTCTCCTTTGCGCTAGCACTAAAAGCATTTGCCTGAACATTAAGCTTCTTTGTAAGCTCACCACCGCCAAGAATCTTAACGCCATCGCGAGGGTTCTTTATGATACCGCTCTCTATAAGAGTATCAACAGTTACAGTAGCACCATTATCAAATCTCTCTAAATAAGAAACATTGATACCAACGATTTCCTTTGTATTTCTATTCTTGAAACCACGCTTAGGAAGACGTCTGTATAAAGGCATCTGTCCACCTTCGAATCCAAGTCTGATGCTTCCGCCAGAACGAGCCTTCTGTCCCTTATGACCCTTACCAGCAGTCTTGCCATTACCTGAACCGTGGCCACGGCCTCTTCTGAAATTATCGCTATGCTTTGAGCCTTCTGCTGGCTGTAAGTTAGATAAATCCATTATGGCACCTCCTTCTATTAAATTTCTTCAACTTTTACTAAGTGATTGACCATTCTAAGCATTCCGCGAACGCTGTCGTTGTCAGGAAGCTCAACAGTCTTATTGACCTTTCTAAGGCCAAGTGCTTCTACAGTCTTCTTGTTCTTTGGAACAGCACCGATTGTAGATTTTACGAGTGTTACTCTTAACTTCTTCTCTGCCATTTTACTTTCCTCCATTAGCCAAGAATGTCTTCGACCTTCTTGCCACGAGCCTTAGCTACTTCCTCAGGAGATTTAAGTAACTTAAGTCCTTCGATAGTAGCAAGAACAACGTTCTGCTTATTTGATGATCCAAGTGACTTTGTACGGATATTTCCGATACCTGCAAGCTCACAAACTGCACGAGCCGGACCACCAGCGATGATACCGGTACCTTCTGGAGCCTTCTTAAGAAGTACAGAAGCGCCTGTGTGCTTACCCTGAATGTCATGTGTAATACTATGGTTGTCATCAAGCTTAACTGTGATAAGCTTCTTCATTGCATCTTCCTTACCCTTGCGGATAGCTTCAGGAATTTCAGCTGCCTTGCCAAGTCCGGCGCCAACGTGTCCGTTCTTATCGCCTACTACAACAAGAGCTGTGAAACGCATGTTACGTCCACCCTTAACAACCTTTGTTACACGCTTAATTTCTACAACCTGCTCAGTTAACTCTAACTGGCTAGCGTCAATGATTTCACGTTTCATGTGTTCTCCTCCTAGAATTCTAATCCAGCTTCTCTAGCTGCATCTGCAAGAGCTGCAACCTTGCCGGCATAAATGTAACCACCTCTGTCGAAAACGACTTCCTTGATTCCCTTTTCCTGTGCCTTTTTAGCAATAACTGTACCAAGCTTTGAAGCAGCTTCTACGTTATTGGTCTTAGCAAGATCTGCCTTAACATCTGCGTCAAGAGTAGATGCTGAAACGAGTGTATTTCCGCATGTATCATCAATAACCTGTACATACATGTGATTGTTGCTTCTGAACACTGCAAGACGTGGTCTCTCTGAAGTACCGGCTAGAGTGTTGCGAAGTCTTCTATGCTTTGTCTGGCGAACTTGTGATCTAGATTTCTTACTTACCATTTTACATTCACTCCTTTACTATTTCTTACCGGTCTTACCGACTTTACGTCTAATAACTTCATCAGAGTACTTAATACCCTTACCCTTGTATGGCTCAGGTCTTCTCTTATCTCTGATGTTGGCTGCATACTGGCCAACCTTTTCCTTGTCGATTCCCTTGATGATAATTTTATTTCCGTCAACAGTAGACTCGATACCCTCAGGATCTTCCATCTCTACTGGATGAGAGTATCCAAGGTTCAGAGTAAGCTTCTTACCAGCCTTTGATGCTCTGTAACCTACACCGTTAACCTCAAGAGTCTTCTCATAGCCTGTTGTAACACCAACAACCATGTTGTTGATAAGTGTTCTTGTAAGACCATGTAAAGACTTCATTTTCTTTAAATCATTAGGTCTAGTAACAACAACTTCTGCACCCTCAAGCTTAATATCCATCTCAGATGGTAATGTTCTCTCAAGAGTACCCTTAGGACCTTTTACAGTCACATGATTATTTTCTGCAATCTCAACTGTTACACCAGCTGGAACTGCGATTGGCATTCTTCCTATACGTGACATGCCCGTACCTCCTTAAAAATATGATGTATGTCCGTCTTCTATAAACGGGTTATACTTTTAGGTAATTAGTAACATTGTTTGGAAATTACCAAACGTATGCAAGAACTTCACCACCAACCTGAAGCTTACGAGCCTCTTTATCTGTAATGATGCCCTTGTTTGTAGAAAGGATAGCGATACCAAGTCCACCTAAAACATATGGGATATCGTCCTTACCAGCATAAATACGAAGACCTGGCTTAGAAATTCTCTTAATACCAGAAATAATCTTCTCGTTCTTGTTTGCACCGTACTTTAATGTAACATGGATATCCTTGAAGTTACCATTATCAACGATGTCATACTTTGTGATAAATCCTTCATCAACAAGAATGTCTGCAATTGCAACCTTCATCTTTGATGCAGGAACATCTACTGTATCATGTTTTGCAGTATTTGCATTACGGATTCTTGTAAGCATATCTGCTATTGGATCACTCATTGTCATGATGCAATTTCCTCCTAATAATAAATCTGTGTTCGTTATCTTACCATGAAGCTTTCTTAACGCCTGGAATCTGTCCCTTGTAAGCTAATTCACGGAAACATACTCTGCAAATACCATACTTTCTAAGGTATGCATGTGGACGACCGCAGATTTTGCAACGACTGTACTCTTGTGTAGAGAACTTTGCAGTACGCTGCTGCTTAACTTTCATTGACTTCTTTGCCATAACTTTCCTCCTATGCTTCCTTAGCGAAAGGCATATTGAATAAACGAAGTAATTCTCTAGCCTCTTCATCTGTCTTAGCTGTAGTTACAAAGATGATGTCCATACCACGAGTCTTGTCAATCTTGTCATACTCGATCTCAGGGAAGATGATCTGCTCCTTGATACCAAGTGCATAATTTCCTCTACCATCGAAAGAATTAGGATTAACACCTCTGAAGTCACGAACACGTGGAAGTGCAAGATTGATGAGACGATCTGCGAACTCATACATCTTTTCACCACGAAGTGTAGTCTTGCATCCAATTGCCATACCTTCACGAATCTTGAAGTTAGCAACAGAATTCTTTGCTTTTGTTGTAACAGCTTTCTGACCTGTAATCATTTCCATATCCTTGACTGCAGACTCAAGAAGCTTTGCGTTGTCCTTTGCTTCGCCAACACCCATGTTGACAACGATCTTTTCGATCTTAGGAACTTCCATAATATTCTTGTATCCAAACTTCTCTACCATTGCTGGCACGATATCATTAAGATACTGATCTTTTAATCTACTCAACGAACTGTTCTCCTTTCTTCAATTAGTCAATAACCTCGCCGGTCTTCTTTGCGAAACGGACTTTCTTATCTCCGTCCATCTTGAAACCAACACGTGTAGGCTGACCGTTATGAAGTAACATAACATTTGAAGCATCGATAGGAGCTTCCTGCTCGATGATACCACCTGCCTGGTTGGCCATGCTAGGCTTAACATGACGCTTAACCATGTTAACACCTTCAACTGTAACGGTGTTATTCTTCTTATCTACTGCGATAACCTTACCTTCATTGTTGACGTCACCACCAGCGATGACGCGAACTGTATCGCCCTTTTTAATTTTCATAGTTGCCATTCTACTCTTCCTCCTACAATACTTCTGGAGCGAGAGAAACAATCTTCATGAACTGCTTCTCACGAAGCTCTCTAGCTACAGGTCCAAAAATACGAGTTCCTCTTGGAGTCTTGTCATCTTTGATGATGACTGCAGCATTTTCATCAAACTTGATATAAGAACCATCTTTACGACGGGCACCTTTTACTGAACGAACAACTACTGCCTTAACAACGTCACCCTTCTTTACAACGCCACCTGGTGTTGCATCTTTAACGGTAGCAGTAATTACGTCGCCAATGTTGGCATATCTTCTTGTAGATCCACCCATAACACGGATAACAAGGATTTCCTTTGCTCCTGTATTATCGGCTACCTTTAATCTACTTTCCTGTTGTACCATTATAGTAGCCTCCTTTAATTATTTTGCTCTCTCGATTACTTCAACAAGTCTCCATCTCTTATCCTTAGAGAGTGGTCTGGTCTCCATAACCTTTACTGTATCACCGATGTGAGCATCGCCGTTCTCATCGTGTGCCTTAAGCTTATATGTCTTCTTAACGATCTTGTTGTAAAGTGGATGCTTTACGTTGTCACGAATTGCAACAACGATTGTCTTATCCATCTTGTCGCTTACAACAACACCTGTACGTGTTTTTCTTAAGTTTCTTTCCACGTTTTTGTTCTCCTTTCAAATAATTAAGATTCAGATTTAACTATGCATTCTTCTCAGCTTCTGTGATAACAGTCTGAATACGAGCGATGTTACGACGAACCTCGCGGATTCTTGCTGTGTTATCCAACTGGTTTGTAGCATTCTGGAATCTTAAGTTGAAAAGTTCTTTCTTTGCTTCTACGAGTTGAGCATTAAGCTCTGCTACTGAAGTATTTTTTAAATCTTCTACGTACTTTGTATTCTTCATTATGCTTCACCGCCTTCTAAATCCTCACGGGAAACTATCTTGCACTTGCAAGGAAGTTTATGTGTAGCGAGACGAAGTGCCTCTCTGGCAACCTCCTCAGATACTCCTGAGATCTCGAATAATACACGGCCCGGCTTAACAACAGCTACCCAATATTCAAGTGTACCCTTACCTGAACCCATACGAGTTTCAGCAGGCTTTGCTGTAACTGGCTTGTCTGGGAAAATCTTAATCCAAACTTTACCACCACGCTTGATGTAACGTGTCATCGCGATACGAGCTGCCTCGATCTGATTTGACTTGATCCAAGCTGGCTCAGTTGCTACGATACCAAACTCACCGTAAGATATCTTATTTCCTCTTGAAGCACGTCCTGCCATGTTCCCACGGAACTGCTTTCTATGCTTCGCTCTCTTTGGCATTAACATATTACTCGGCTCCTCCTTCCACATTCTTCTTCTTTGGAAGTACTTCACCCTTATAGATCCAAACCTTTACGCCAACCTTACCATAAGTAGTGTCAGCCTCAGCGAATCCATAATCAATATCAGCACGAAGTGTCTGAAGTGGAATAGTACCTTCATTGTATGACTCGCTACGTGCCATATCAGCACCGCCAAGACGTCCTGAGCAGCTTGTCTTGATACCTTTGATACCAGTCTTCATTGCTCTTGACATGCAAGACTTCATAGCTCTACGGAATGATACACGGTTCTCAAGCTGACCAGCAATGTTCTCAGCAACAAGCTGTGCATCACGATCCGGTCTCTTAATCTCCTTGATATCAACTACGAGCTTATCGCTTGTCTGCTTCTGAAGCTCAGTCTTAATCTTGTCGATCTCAGCGCCGCCCTTACCGATAACAACGCCCGGCTTTGCTGTATATACAGTAACCTTTACGCGTCCTGCAGCACGTTCTATCTCAATCTTTGAAACGCCTGCAGCATAAAGCTTCTTCTTAAGAAATTTTCTGATATTATAGTCTTCAACTAAGTAATCTGAGAAATTCTCGCCCTCAGCATACCACTTAGAATCCCAGTCCTTAATAACACCGACTCTTAAGCCATGAGGATTAACTTTCTGTCCCATGTTTTGCCTCCTTAATTTTTCTCGTCAAGCACGATTGTGATATGGCTCATTCTCTTTTCGATTCTATAAGCTCTACCCTGTGCTCTTGGTCTGATTCTCTTCATTGTAGGTCCCTTGTTGGCATAGCATTCAGCTACAACAAGATCCTTACGATCTAAGCCGTTATTGTTCTCAGCGTTCGCAATAGCAGACTTAAGTAATTTTTCTATAACGCTTGAAGCGTATCTTGGATTGTACATTACGATAGCAAGAGCTGTATCAACATCCTTACCACGAATGGCATCAAGTACGAAACAAGCCTTCTGAACTGACATTCTAGCATAAGATAACTTTGCTGAAGGTCTTGTATCTTTTACTTCGTTTCTCTCACGTTTAATTTGAGATCTATGTCCCTTAGCCATGATAAAAACTCCTTTCCTTTAATTAACGTACTTTTGACTTCTTCTCGTCTTTACCATGACCTCTGTAGGTTCTAGTAGCAACGAACTCACCAAGCTTATGTCCAACCATGTCTTCTGTAACATATACTGGAACATGCTTTCTTCCGTCATGTACTGCAATTGTATGTCCAACCATCTGTGGGAAGATTGTAGAACGGCGTGACCATGTCTTGATAACTGACTTGTCTCCGCTTGCGTTCATTGCTTCAACCTTCTTTAATAAGCTTGCATCAGCAAATGGTCCTTTTTTTAATGAACGTGCCATGTGTATCCTCCTTATTTGATAGCTCTACCATCGCGTCTTCTTACGATGAGCTTGTTAGACTGCTTGTGCTTCTTTCTTGTCTTGAGACCAAG
>FLNY01004323.1_pt1 | contig 15230 bp, 11 predicted proteins | sample 1140381 | NCBI WGS metagenome assembly FLNY01 (sample SAMEA3878172, study PRJEB12797) | bioreactor metagenome | biome: Moose rumen | place: Sweden | collected 2011-10
CCGCAGCCATCGCCCTGTCGCTGGGCATCGCCATCCAGAACATCCCGGAAGGCGCCATCATTTCCATGCCGCTGAAGGCTGCCGGCGGCAGCCGCGGCAAGGCCTTCGCGATGGGTGCACTGAGCGGCGCCGTGGAGCCCGTCGGCGGAGCGCTGGTGCTGCTCCTTGCCTCCGTGATGACCCCCTGGATGCCTTATCTGCTCGCTTTCGCGGCCGGCGCAATGCTGTATGTCGTGGTGGAGGAGCTCATCCCCGAAACCGCCGAAGGCCCCCACTCCAACATCGGCACCGTGGGATTTGCCCTGGGCTTCGCCCTGATGATGGTGCTGGATGTAGTAATGGGTTGATAATTACGGCCAAATTGCCGGATGGTACCTGATAATATTCCATTTCCAGCTCACCTCAAGGGAGTTCAGCGCCATAGAAAAGCTCTATTTCTCGGCCAAGGAGCTGCTTCAGCTGTCTCCCGAAAAGACCAGGGGCGGGAAGGCCAACTTCAGCTGGCTATAGCGGCTACAGTTCCGATTTGTGCATTTTGCCGTAGAGTTTCAGTCCGCGAAGGAGTGAACTGAATTCGGATTTGGCAATATGTGCAACACGCTGATAGCCGTCACGTTCGATGACGAACTGAAGCTGGTTGGCAAGGAGGGGCTGGTACCTGTAAACCTGTACGGTCTCCGTCTCTTCCGTGGGGAAGAAGGGCTTGAAGCTGCCCTGGATTTCACGCATCGTTCCCTTGGGTTCCTTGTAGAGGGTCCCAAGTTCTTCCATCGCCGCGGAAGCGTCGGTGATGTTGTTCCCGAGAGGGATGTAAAGACGATAAACAGGATCCAGCTCAATCTGCACCGTCTTGTTGCCGAAGCCCATGTTGCCGACATGGAGATAATAGCGGTTCACCCCGTCGATGGGAATATTGACGACCTCCACCATCTCTCCGGTGTTTTCGTTTTCTATGGAAACGATTTCCCTGACGTCAGGGAGTTTGCCTGTCTGGGCAAAAAGGCCGGCTGTGCAGATGAGGGCGGCAAAGAGGGCTGCGATTCTTTTCATGGTGATTCGGATTTATTGTTGTCGAAAACTGTATTGCGGTGACATTGCACCAGGATTGCCGCATGTGCGGTTCCTGCAAATTTACGATTTTTTTTCGTACAAAAACCAAATACTTCCTACCTTTGCACAACAGTACCTTATATGAAAATGAAAAGAATATGCATGCTTGTCGCCGCGGTGGCGGCAGCCGCCTGTTCGCATGCCGGGCAGATGGCAGAAGTGAACTCATATGTGCCCCGGTATGCGGTGATGGCCCACAGGGGATCCACCTACTGGGCTCCCGAAGAGACCGAGAGCGCCTGGCGCTGGGCCCGCGAAATGGGTGCCGACTACCTGGAATCGGACCTGCAGTGCACCAAGGACGGGATTATCCTGGCCAACCATGACGTGAACCTCACCCGCACCACCAACATAGAAGAGGTGTTCGGCGACGGCATCCCCGCCACCCGCCGGGAGTTCTATCTCTCGCTCGGATTCAGCCCGGAAGACGCCGACGCACAGCTGGCGGCCGACGCACAGGGTTTCAAACCCTACTATGCGGCGTCCTACTATTATGCCGAACTGCTCACCCTGGACGCCGGTTCCTGGTTCAACAAGGCCCGGCCGGAGCAGGCCCGTGCGGCTTTCGCCGGCAGCCAGTACGTCTCGGCCCTGCAGGACCAGATCGCCTACGCCGAGGGCATGATGCTCAACCGGAGCGGTGACGGCCGCCGCATACTCCCCTGGGCTCTCAGGGAAAGCTGCAGGGGCAAGACGCTCGCCACCCTGCGCGCAGAGGCGAAAGAAGGCGGCAAGTACATGGAAATCATCAGCTACGACTTCTCCCGGGCCTACGTCCCCGACCCGGCTGACAGCGGCCACAGGCCCGGCATCTACATAGAATTCAAGGAGCCGGAAGTGAACCCTGCAGACATGGAGCAGCGGGTCTATGACATCCTGGACGCATGCGGGTGGAACATCATCACCAAAAAGCCTCAGGAAAAGGAGTTCTACAAGGACGGGATGGTGCAGGTGGGCAAGACAAGCGGCAAGGTGATCCTGCAGACCTTCTCCCCCGCCTCGCTTTTGCGGGCCAATGCCGTCTTCAAAGGGCGCCTGCCCATGTGCTTCCTGCTATGGACGCCGTGCCCCGCGGAGATTCCCGGAGGCGACCTGGAAACGGAGGAAGGCTTCCGTACCATTCTGGAGTGGGCCAAGGCGGGCGGTGCCGGCATCAGCGGCCCTTCCATATCCGGGGAGCCCAACAACTACCCCGAGCTAAACCACCCCTGGCAGGCAGCCCTCGTGCACGAAGCCGGGATGCTCAACCACCCTTACTCCTTCGACTCGCTGGAACAGATGCAGGAGCAGGCCGGCATATCCGACGGCTTCTTCACCAACCGTTCGGACCTCACGCTTCAATACCTGATAGACAACGGTCTGAGGGCAGGCCGCGAGAATCCGCAGGCCCCCTCCACCGTCCCGGACCCGGTCGCAACCCTCGGGAGGCTCGGTTACTGAGTCAGTCCTCCGGGGCGAACATCGGATCCCAGGAGGGCAGCATGACGGGTTTCTGCTTCATAAGGGCCATGATGTCGTCAGGAACGTACTTCTTTTCCACGACAAGGCGGAACATGTACTCGTCGAACCACTCGTCAGTCATTATGATGTTGCCCTTGTAGCCGCTCGAGGCGCCCCAGCTGTTCTCTACCATCCACTTCACGGGCTTCCCTTCCCTGATGTCCACGGCGATGAGGGTCATGGCATGGGTGGAACCGCTGGCATGGGTGAGGATGCGCTGACGCTTGTCCATTCCGAAGTTCACGCCCAAAAGGGATCCGTAGTCATAATTTCCGAGGTCGGCGACGCCCTTTTCCCTGTTCAGGAACTTGCCCACGTCGCAGGAGAAATAGAGGGCGGTGCCGTCCTTGATTGAAGCTATGGCCATCTCCTTGATCCGCGCCATGGGAAGGTTGAGATACACCCAGTTCTGCCCGTCATAAACGTGGCGGTCGTACTCTATCTCATAGAGCCTGCCGTACTCGACGGATGGGTTGTTCATCACCATTATGTAGTTGTTCTCCAGGTCTTCGCCCACGAATTCCTGATAGAAGGACTTGGGGGTGTAGGTCTTTTCGCTCACGAATTCGCCGGCCGCGTTGTACCGTGCCCAGGTAAATTCGGCGGGGGGAACGCCCAGGCATAGCGCCAGCATGCGGTAGATTTCCTTGAGCATGCCCAGCTTCAGGGCAGGAAGTTCCCCGGGAGAGGCATCCCGGAGGATGAGCGCATCCTCACGCAGTTTGGTCTTGAGCTGCGTGCTCATCTGGGAGGTGCTGTTGGCCGGCAGGGTTTCGGGCATGACCTCCGAAGGAACCAGTCCGTATTTCATGACGAGGTTGGACACCCCGGTGAACTGCCCGCCGTCTCCGATGGGATTCGACAGGAGCCAGTCCACCTTGCGGTCGTCGAGGGGAAGGTCCCTGGTGTCGATGATTCCCTGGAGGAAAAGATTGGACTTCTCCAGCTGGTCGTAGAAGAAAAGGTAGTTCTGCGAAAAGGTGAAAGCACCCAGGTCGTGCCTGCTGATCATCCGGGCGCGGAGGACGTTGAGGCCAGTGAAGAGCCAGCAGCGTCCCGATGACTTCTGGTCGGTACGCCCCTTGGTGACCACCTCGTCGCTGAAATGCGTGTCGGTCATGGCCAGATGGTCGGCCGAAGCGGCAAGGACGCTGATGGATGTCGAACTCAAGGCGTTGTGGATGGCCTTGTCCGAGGCATTTCCCTCGTAGGCCGTGCCGAGCTCCCGGAGCATGCTTTCCGAGATGCCGCCACGGGGGTCTCCGGCGGGTTTCTGCGCAAAAGAGAGCATGGAGACGGCTCCCGCGGCAATAAGGAGGATGATTTTTTTCATATGCACACAGAAATTACGTTACTGTTCAAAAGGCTCCGTCAATCCCTGTCCATGGGATAGCGTACGCCCCATTCCTTCCGGAGGGAATCCATCAGATCCATGATATACAGGGTTTCGTCCAGCGGCATTTCCCTGGGCTCCGAAAGGCCCTCACGGATGGCGTCCCGACAGGCGATGAACTGGTATTCGTAGCCTGTAATCCTCTCGGGGACAAGTATTTCTTCCTGGAATACGCGGTCCGCTCCGTTGACGGTGACCTTTCCGGGGTTGTTGATGTTGTCGATGATGATGTTCCCCTTGTCCCCGGCGATGACGCCGATATTGTCCCCGACGCAGGAGGCCGATGAATGTACCGATGCCAGCATCCCGTTTTCCAGTATCAGGGATATCGCATTGGTAAGATCCATGCCGGTGGAGGACTTCACGCACTGGGAGCGCATGGAAACGACGGGACTGCCGGTGAACATACGCACGAAGTTGAGGCCGTAAACGCCCAGGTCCAGGAGGGCGCCGCCGCAAAGGTCGGGGCGCATGATGCGCTCCTTGCCGCCCATGCTGTAGCCGAGCGTGGCGGTAATCATCTTCGGTATACCTATCCTTCCGTCGCCCAGCAGTTTGCGGACGATGTGCACCGCCGGCTGATAGCGGGTCCATATGGCCTCGGCCAGAAAGACCTTGTTCTTCCGGGCAAGCGCCACCGCCTCGCGGGCCTCCCCGGCATTGGCCATAAACGCTTTCTCCACCAGGCAGGGCCGGCCTTTTTCCAGCGCCTGCATGGTCACTCCGAAATGATGGGAATGCGGCGTCGCAACGTAAACCAGGTCCACGCCCTCATCTTCTATGAGTTCAGAATAACTGCCGTAGGCGCGCTCCACGCCCCATTTGCCGGCAAATGCCTGAGCCTTTTCCAGGGAGCGCGAGCCGATGGCATAGCAGCGCAGCCCCTCCAGTCCGTTCAGGGTGACGGCAGCCCTTTCCGCAATCCATCCCGCCCCGATGATTCCAACCTTGAATTCGTCCTTTTCCATGATTGCTGATGTATTTTGCCCGAAAATGATTTCGATGACGGTAACAAATATAAGCAGATTTCTTTACATCCGTATTGCAAAGGCCACTGATTTGCAATACCGTGCGGAGGGGCTGGCACACATTGAATTATTTCGTATATTTGCAACCAACCATCAAATACACGCATGTCGTTCAATTCCTTTTCGTTTGGATTCTTCCTGGTCATTGTCTATTTGCTCTATTGGCTGCTGTTCAACAGGAATATCAAGATCAGGAATCTGTTCATTTTGGCCGCAAGCTATGTCTTTTACGGCTTCTGGAACTGGAAACTTCTGATACTGATCGTCATTGTGTCGGCCACGGATTACATATCCGGCTATCTGATCCACAAAGAAGAGCGGAATTCGCGTCGCTTGATGTTCCTGGCAATGTCCCTCGTCGTCAATCTGGGAATTCTGGGCTTCTTCAAATACTTCAACTTTTTCATCGGCAGTTTTTATTCCTTGCTGAACCTGTTCGGCTCAAGCGCTTCTTTCACGCCGCTGAACATCATACTCCCCGTCGGCATCAGTTTCTACACGTTCCAGGGCTTGAGTTACGTGCTGGACATTTATTACCGCAAGTTCGAGCCGACAAGCGATCCGGTGGCCTTTTTCGCTTTCCTTTCCTTTTTCCCGCAGCTTGTCGCAGGTCCCATCGAGAGGGCGCGCAACCTTCTGCCGCAGTTCTCCACAGTCAAGACTTTCGACTACGACACCACTCGCAAAGGGCTTTTCCTGATAGCCGTCGGCCTGTTCAAGAAGATTGTGATTGCAGACAGGCTGGCAATTTACGTCGATTCCGTGTATGCGGATGTGGCGGCCGTACACGGCCTTCCCGCCCTGATGGCCGCCATCTTCTTCACCTTCCAACTATATCTTGACTTCTCGGCCTATTCACAGATTGCCATCGGTACGGCCGGGCTGTTCGGATTCAAGCTGAGCACAAACTTCAACAAGCCCTACCTGTCCACCTCTTTCAAGGACTTTTGGTCGAGATGGCATATCACGCTCACCAACTGGTTCCGCGACTACCTCTATTTCCCTCTTGGCGGAAACAGAAAAGGCAAGTTCCGTACTTATCTCAATATCATTATCGTGTTCACTGTCAGCGGATTATGGCATGGGGCTTCCTGGAACTTCGTGCTATGGGGCTTTCTAAACGGTATTTTCCTCGCCGTTTTCGACAAGACTTTCCGGCTGAATCCCGGGAACATTCCCGCAAAGATAGGGAGCTGTCTGTTTGTCACCGCATTATGGGGGCTCTCCCTCGTGTTTTTCCGCGCCGAGACCTTTGGCGACGCCATCACCATGTTCGGAAACCTGGGCTTCGGAAACGCTGGCGACCTGTTCAACCACGGCTTCGACCGGACGGAGTTCAATTTTACGCTGGTTCTCCTTGCCGGCCTTATGCTGGTGGAACTTTTCCTTAAAAACAAGCAGGAGAAGGTGGAGGAATTCTTTTTCCGGAAGTTTTTCCCTCTGCGCTGGCTTGTCTATCTCATACTCATTTTCGCCACCATCTACCTTGGCGTGTATGGCGTGGGCAGTGACAACTCCTTCATCTATTTCCAATTCTAGAATGAGAAACGATGGCTAAAAACAGTTCCCGTTCAAATAAAAAGAAATCCCAGACTGTCCAGGACAAGCCTGTTGCCACAAAACGCAAATCGTGGTCGCTGCTGGCGGTAAAATTCCTGCTGCTCTTCGCCGCAGTGCTGTCCGTTGTCTATTTCACCGACACGAAAGGCTACTTTGAGCCGGACCAGAACAACGACCACACCTCACGGAAATGGGACTCCTTTTACAAGCTCACGGAAACCGAAACGGTGGATGTGGTTCTGGTGGGCAACTCCCACTGCTATGCCGGCGTAAATCCCAAGAACCTGTCGGCGGCACTCGGCGCCACCAGCTTTGTGCTGGCCTCACCGGGCACCACCATCATGGACTCCTATTTTTGTCTGAAAGAAGCCCTGGAGCGAACGCATCCGACGGTGGCCATCATAGAGACATACGGCATCAGCAACACGGTGAATCGGGAATTGACGACAGAAGACCTGTCCGACCAGTTCAAGAGTTTCGATGCCCGCAAGAACTTTCCGGTCAAACTCGCCTCAATGCCAGTGCTGTTCTCCGCCGAGCACTTCATCCCAGCATGGTCCAAAACCATACGCAATCACGACTTCATCTTCCGTGACCGGGAGCAGATAAAAAAGAACATAGCTCAGAGCCGCCACAAGCCCAAGAAAAAGGAGGAGAAACTGTATCTTGGCCGGTTCGTCCGCTTTGCCACCGGACTGGAAGATTCGACAATGGTGAAATACGATTCTCTCGGTGCACCTGTCGATGGCACGGAACGGGAAATCAACGGAGAAAACGGCACATATGTCCGAAAAATCGTTGAAATTTGTAACCAGCATCATGTGACCCCCGTTTTCGTCACCCTCCCCATGTATTACCGGCACATTGCGAATTATCCGGCATGGAAGGAGACCGTTGCCTCCGTGGTGGAGCCGACCGGTGCGGCATGGCTTGACCTTCAGGAACCTTACGACTATGTTACATTCGACCGCGACTGCTTTGAGAACACCATGAATCCCAACCAGCACATGACCTACAGGGGCTCCCTGCGCAGCTCTTACAAGATCGCTCATTTCCTGGTGGACAGCTTGAAAATCGACCTTCCCAAACGCAGTGCCACAAAGCACTGGAACGAGCTCTTCTACGGTGAGGAAGGCTACTTTGAGAACTACCCTTCAAGGAAGGACGACCAGACGAACATGCTGCTCTGCAAAAACATAACTATCAACGGAATTGAAATTGCCGATTGTCTTATGTGCAAGAAGGAGAACAGGAATGCTGTTCTCTTGAAGGTAAAAAGGGGGTCAAGGGATGAGAGCCCTGCCGACCACATCCAGCTGTTTGTCAAACTCCGGTACCAGGGAAATTATTATACCACCACTCTGAATTGTGCCCTTCAACCGGACTATAATCCAATCAATCATTATCTTTATGGTGTTAACATAACGAAGGGTGCGGAAATTCTGGAAATCACCGACGTCCGGAACTAGTCGAGCAGGGACAACCACCGCACCATCTTCGCTTGCGCCGATGGAAGGTATCTTGATGGTGACGGCCCCCAGGGCGGTACGTTCCAGCTCGACGGGAATACCCCTTAAGTCCCAATCATCGACGGTTCAGCACAAATATAATTATTTTCCGCAAGATGGAAATTCTCCACCGGTGCCGGGGAATAATTGTTGATAAGTTTTTGATATCTTCACGCCGGCAGGCCGGATTTTCGTAAAAAATTATTTACATTTGCATCCCGATTGGCTCTAATCGGGATTTTTTATGTCTGTTCATTCACGTGGAGCGAGCCTGCGGTTTGCAGGCCTGCAAGAGGACACAAGCATATATGAACTGCTTTCTCCGCAGTTCCGCAACAGGTATTTCATTTTAAGCGGAGAGGGGACCCGCCGTCTGATGGCCTTTCCCGAGACGGTGGGATTCGACAACTATCTGTCGCTTCTCCCCGAAACTGTCGCCGCCCTTCGCCACGTATTTCCTTCAGGCAGGGGCGGCGACATCGATATTCTGACCATCCTCCGCGGCGGCCTCAACTATCCGCTCGAAGAAGCCTGCCACCAGGCCGGAGTGAGAGTGCGCGACATGCACTTCCTCTCATGCGAGCGCATCATCGAAAACAACGTAATCAAGGGGCTCGACATCAAGTACGACAAACTCCGGACGGGGAAAGACAGGATCATCGCCATCGGAGACATAATAGCCACCGGCGACACCATGAAACTCTGCCTGCAGCGGGTGGTGGACTATTTCCACTGCAAGGGCGGGAGCATACGCAAGATTATCTTCTTCACCATAGGCGGCACGCGCGCAGTGGACATAATGGAAGATCTCGCCGCCCGCATCCGTTCCCTGTTCCCCGGCTTCGAGGGCTTCGAGTGTTTCTTCTACGAGGGCATGTTCACGGTGTACGAAGACAAGGGGGTTAGCGGCGTCAACCTTCCCGACATCGATTTCGGATGGAAAGGCGGCGTGGTCTCCCCCGGATTCCGGCGCTTTGTCATGCTGCATCCGGACGCCCTGTTCGAGAGATGCATAATCTACGACGGCGGTGCGCGAAGGTACGAGATTCCCGTACACTTCGAAGAGGTGCTCGGCTATTGGCGTGCCCTGCTGGAAAGGGCCGGCTCCATTTCCCCCACCGCGCTGGCAGCGGAGAAACTTGGCTACGACGGACCTCTGGAATACGCTCCCTGGCTGGAGGTTACGGGATTCTCCTCTCTGCCCGAAGACGGCCTCCCCGCTCTGTGGAAGGCGGAGCAGGACTTCTGCGGGAAAGCCGCGGACATAAAAATCGCCGACATCGCCGGCAGGCGGATAAAGGAAATCAAATCAGTTTTCAAATACTATGAATGACAAAAAGAAAGCAGATGTGGACTACACATCAATTCCCGTAGATCGCGCGGGCCGCAAAAAGACTCTCAGCATGTTCATGGTGATGCTCGGCTTCACCTTCTTCTCCGCGAGCATGTGGGTCGGGCAGCAGCTCGCCGCCGGTCTCGATTTCATGGGCTTCGTATGGGCCCTCATCCTCGGCGGCATCATTCTGGCCGCCTATACGGGCGCGCTCGGATACATCGGCGCGGAAAGCGGCATGTCCCTGGACATGCTTTCCCGGAGAAGCTTCGGTTCCAAGGGCAGCTGGCTTCCCAGCGCCATGATCAGCTTCACCCAGATTGGCTGGTTCGGCGTAGGCCTCGCCATGTTCGCCATCCCGGTGGCGAAGGAACTCCTCGGCCTGGACGTCACCCCCGACCACATGCCCTGGCAGGGATACATGCTCGTCGCCATCGCCGGCGTGCTCATGACGGCCAGTGCATATTTCGGCATCAAGAGCCTCACGATAATCAGTTACATAGCGGTTCCCGCCGTCGCCATCCTGGGCACCGTGGCCATGATACTCGCCGTAAAACGCGGTGATACCGGGCTCATCGAGCAGTTCAACGTGGGGACCAAGGACCTCGGAATAATCGCAGGCGCCGGGCTCGTGGTGGGCAGCTTCGTATCGGGCGGCACCGCTACGCCGAACTTCACCCGCTTTGCCAGGAACGGGAAAATCGGCTTGTGGACCACCGTGGTTGCATTCTTCATCGGCAACAGCCTAATGTTCTGCTTCGGAGCCGTGTCCAGCATCTACGCGGGAGGCAACGACATCTTCGAGGTCATGCTGAACCTGAATCTCTTCTACCTGGCGGTTCTCGTGCTGGGCCTGAACATCTGGACCACCAACGACAATGCCCTTTACACCGCCGGACTCGGCCTTTCCAACATCTTCGGCCTCAGCAAGAAGACCATGGTCATCATATCCGGAATCGTCGGCACGCTCACCGCAGTGTGGCTCTACTGGAACTTCTGCGGCTGGCTCAACGTGCTCAACTGCACCCTTCCTCCTGTCGGCATCATAATAATAATCAGCTACTTCACCAACAAGAAGGCATACGCTCCGGACAGTCCCGACTCCAGCATGAAAGTGAACTGGTTCGCCGTAGCGGGCGTGGTGCTCGGCGCGCTCGTGGCCAATCTCGTGCACTGGGGCTTCCCCTCCATCAACGGAATGGCCGTCGCCGCGCTCTGCTACCTCTGCGGGCAGGCATTCTATGCCCGCCGCACCGAATAAGCGGAAAATTCCGTATATTGGCGGAAAACAGTTCCGACATGAATAAAAATACGACACTCCCCGCTCTGCTGCTCTCCCTCTCCTGCCTGCTGTCCGCACCTTCTTTCGCGCAGCAGCCGCAGGGGGAGGAAGGCCCCTTCGCCATGGTATGGGGAAGAATGGTCCCCGTGAACCAGTACATCCACCGCCTGCACACGGAAACAGATTCAACCTTCACCCCAAGGGCATGGGGAGACCAGGGCAACGGCACCTACGTCAACCCGGTCCTCAACGCCGATTTTTCCGATCCCGACGTCATCCGTGTGGGAGAAACCTACTATATGGTGGCCTCGGACTTCCATTTCCTCGGCATGCAGCTCCTCTCCTCGCGGGACCTCGTGAACTGGGACTACGTTACCCAGATTTACTCACGCTTCGAAACCCCCGGCTGGGACGGCATGCCCATGAACTATGCCAACGGCAGTTGGGCACCGTCCATCCGCTATCACGACGGCAGGTTCTACGTGTTCTTCTGCTCCCCGGTGGACGGGCTATACATGACCAGCGCCGAATCCCCCGAAGGCCCCTGGAGCGAGCTGCACCTGCTCTGGCAGGGCGCCGGCTGGGAAGATCCCTGCCCCTTCTGGGACGAGGACGGCCAGGCATACCTCGGCCACAGCAGGACCGGAGCCGGCCCGATTATAATACACCGTATGACGCCTGACGGGAAAACGCTCCTGGACGACGGCGTGGAAGTGTATCGCGGCCCGGTAGCCGAAGGCACCAAGTTCCACAAGATCAACGGCTACTACTACCTGAGCATCCCCGAAGGCGGAGTGAGCAGGGGCAACCAGGTGGTCCTCCGCTCGGCCTCCATCTACGGCCCCTACGACAAGAAAGTCGTTCTCGAGAAGGGTTCCACGAAGATAAACGGCCCGCACCAGGGCGCGCTGGTGGACACTCCGGACGGACGCTGGTATTTCATGCACTTCCAGCAGACCCCCGTACTAGGCAGGGTGGTCCACCTCCAGCCCGTCACATGGCAGGAAGGATGGCCGGTGATAGGTGTGGACATCGACCGCAACGGCATAGGCGAGCCCGTGTTCTGCTGGGAAAAGCCTTTCCCCGACACAACCCCCGGCAAGCCGTTCTCAAGCGACGACTTCTCTTCGCCCGTCCTTTCCCCCGCATGGCAGTTCAACCACAACCCCGTCCCGGAAGCGTGGTCGCTCACCGAAAAGAAAGGCATGCTTTCCATCCACGCCCTCCAGGCGCCCAACTTCATCCTGGCCCACAACACGCTCACGCAAAAGCTTTTCGGATACAGGGGAAGCGTCACCGTAACGCTCGACACGAAGGGCATGGCCGAAGGCCAGCGCTGCGGCCTCGGCGTCATGGGCACCCTGCAGTGGTGTCTCGGAGCCGTCATGGAGGGAGGCAGGAAATATCTCGTGGTCGATGAACTCATCAACGGCGAGCAGGAACGCATACCGCTCAAGGCCTCCAGGGTGTGGCTCAGGTTCACCTACGATGCACAGGAAATCTCTTTCCAGTACTATTATTCACTGGACGGAAAGAACTTCACGAAGGCCGGCGGGGAATTCCGCAACTTCTACGGCAACTGGAAGGGAGTTCGCCCGGCCCTCTACAGCTTCAACACCAAGCAGGACGGAGGCACGGCCTGCTTCGACGACTTCACGGTTGACTACGACGAGAAACACTGATTTGCAATATGATGAAAACAATGAAAAGGCAACATTCTCTGCTGCTCGCAGCCGTCGCCGCTGCAACCCTCGCCGCCTCATGCGGCACGCTTGTCAAGACTTCCGCGGCCATCCTGGCCGGTAAAGCCGTCGGCAAAGCCATCAACGCCATCTACGCCGCCGTAAAGAACGGCGGCATCCTCAGCCTCACCGACTCCGAAAACGTCGGACATCTCACCACCATCGCCAAGAATATCCAGGATCTAGGAAAATCCGGAGCCGGCTCCGACTACGCCGCCGACTTCGCCAAGGGCCTCGTCTCCGGCTCGGGCAACCTCATAAGCTCCGCCAATTCCGCAAAGATTACCGGCGCGCTCTGCTCGCTCGCGGGCGTACCGGCCGTATCGAAACTCGCGGAATCCACCGACACGGCTTCTCCCCTTACCCTGGAAAGCGCCGCCGAGCTGCTTTCGGGTTTCAAGTCCCTGGTGGAAAAATTGGAATAGAGCACTGGGCTCGCCGGAAGTGACAATTACAGAAATAAATTCCCTCTCGCAGGACGGACTCGAAATTTTCTCGCGCCTTACGGATTCGCAGCTCCGGAGGCGCGGGGATATTTTCATCGCCGAGAGTCCTTACGTGGTGGAGCGGGCGCTGGACGCCGGGTGCATCCCGGTGGCGCTGCTTTGCGAGCGAAGCCATGCATGCGACGCCGTCGTGGAGCGTTGCGGGGACATCCCCGTTTACACGGGCGGAGCGGACATCCTGAAAGGGCTCACCGGCTATTCCCTCACCCGCGGGGTGATAGGGGCTTTCAAGCGTCCTCCCCTGCCCTCCGCCGAATCTGTCTGCAGCGGGGCCAGGAGGGTGGCAGTCGCCGCCGGTGTCGTGGACGCCGCCAACATGGGCACAATCTTCAGGGGGGCGTCCGCACTCGGAATGGACGCCGTCCTGGTGACGGAAGACAGCTGCGACCCGCTGAACCGCCGCAGCATACGCGCCTCCATGGGGACGGTGTTCCAGGTGCCCTGGACCGTTACCGCCTGTCCCGCCACCGGCCTGGAAGGGTTCCGCACCGTGGCCATGGCCCTTGCGGACGACGCCATCCCCCTGGACGATCCGGCGCTCAAGAAAGAAGACAGGCTGGCCATAATCCTCGGCAACGAGGGGAAAGGCCTGCCGCCGGAAGTGATTGCCTCCGCGGACTACGTGGTGAAAATCCCCATGTCCCACGGGGTGGATTCCCTCAATGTCGCAGCGGCAGCCGCGGTTGCATTCTGGGAACTCCGCTGAGTTTTCCGGCTCCAGGCCGCGCAAAGAGTCCGCAATCTTTTGAAATAAACCGGAAATATCTTAATTTTGCGATAACACATAAAACAAAGCCAATCAAAATGAACAATTCCGCCATCACCTTTCCCCTCGCCCAGAACGAGCCTGTAAAAAGCTACCTGGAGGGGTCGCCGGAGCGTGCCGCCCTCGACAGGGAACTGGAGCGCCAGTACAATACAGTAGTTGAAATACCCGCCATAATAGGAGGCCGGGAGGTCCGCACCGGCAACATCGCGGAAGTCACCTGCCCGTGCGAGCACGGCCATGTGCTTGCCCGCTATCATCTCGTGGGGGAAAAGGAAGTGAAAATGGCCATCGACGCAGCCATGAAAGCGCGCGAAACCTGGAGCCGCACCCCCTGGACCACCCGCGCCGCCATCAACCTCAAGTGCGCCGAGCTCCTCTCCACCAAGTACCGCGCGGTCATGAACGCGGCGAACATGCTGGGTCAGGGCAAGAACATCTACCAGGCGGAAATCGACGCCGTGGCCGAGACCTGCGATTTCTTCCGCTACAACGTATCCTTCGCCTCGCAGATATACGCCATGCAGCCCAAGGATGCGCACAACTGCATAGACCATAACGAATTCCGTCCGCTGGAGGGCTTTGTCCTGGCGGTCACCCCGTTCAACTTCACCAGCATAGCCTCCAACCTGTGCATGAGCCCGGTGCTCATGGGCAACGTGGCCGTATGGAAACCCAGCCGCACCGCCCTGCTCAGCAACTGGTATCTCATGAAAATTTACGAAGAGGCCGGCCTGCCCGCAGGAGTCGTGAACTTCCTTCCCGGCAGCGGCGAGCTCATAGGCCGCATCTGCACGGAAAGCCATTATTTCGCCGGACTGCATTTCACCGGCAGCACCGCCACCTTCAACAGCCTCTGGGCTGCCTCCACGAAGAATCTCAGCAACTATATAAGCTATCCCCGCATCGTCGGCGAAACGGGCGGCAAGGACTTCATTTTCGTACATCCCTCCGCCGATCCCGACGCAGTGGCATCCGCGGCCTTCACCGGCGCATTCGAATATCAGGGCCAGAAATGCTCCGCGGCATCCCGCATGTACATTCCCAGGAGCATGTGGCCGTACGTGCTGGGCAAAATGAAGGAGTTCGCCGGGGAGGTCAGGATGGGTCCCGTCAGCGACTGCAACAACTTCATCAACGCCGTCATCGACGAAGCCTCGTTCGACCGCATAAAGGCGCAGATTGACGGCGCAAAGGCTTCCCCCGACGCAAAAGTGGTGCTCGGAGGCGGCTGCGACAAGAGCGTCGGCTGGTATGTCGAACCCACGGTTATCGAAACCTCCGACCCCAAGTTCAATACCATGGTGGAAGAGATATTCGGCCCGGTGCTAACCGTGTTCCCCTACGACGACGACAAGGTGGATGAAACGGTCGCGCTCTGCGACAGCACCTCCCCCTACGGCCTCACCGGTTCAGTATTCGGACGGGACAGGCTCGCATGCGAGAGTATTTCGGAGCGGCTTGCATACGCCGCGGGCAACTTCTACATCAACGACCGTCCC
>FLNY01001773.1_pt1 | contig 15189 bp, 14 predicted proteins | sample 1140381 | NCBI WGS metagenome assembly FLNY01 (sample SAMEA3878172, study PRJEB12797) | bioreactor metagenome | biome: Moose rumen | place: Sweden | collected 2011-10
GACGAGGAGATTACCTCCGGAAATGATGCAAAGGAGGATAATGACAATGCTTAAATTTGCACTGATTATGCTGACAGGTACTTTCATTGCATCAGCATCCCAGATTATTTTAAAAAAAGCAGCAGAAAAGGAATACCCTTCTAAACTGGCTGAGTACCTCAATCCTATGGTTATCGGAGCCTATATCATTTTCTTCGGTGCTTCACTTTGCTCAGTGTTTGGATATAAGGGCGTGCCTCTTTCTCTGGGACCTATCCTGGAGGCCACCGGATATATTTGGGTGGCTATTTTCGGTAAAGTGTTTTTAGGAGAGCGCATCAGCACAAAAAAGGCACTGGGGCTGGTGGTTATTATACTTGGAATAGTAATCGCTGCAATGGGAGCATAGGATATGAAGAGTATAGCTATCATGGGAGCTAGCGGCCATGGCAAAGTCATAGCGGACCTGGCACTTTTAAACGGTTATGATGATATAGTTTTTATAGATAAAAATCCCGACATAGATATGTTGGCGGAGTACCCTGTGGCTGACGAGGATACGGACCTTGAGTACTATATTAAAAAAGGTCATGATTTTATCGTGGGCATAGGCGATGCGGTCATCAGAAAAAAGATGCAGGACAAACTTGTGGATGCAGGCGTTAGGGTAGTCAGCCTGATACATCCCTCAGCTGTGGTTGCCTATGATGTGACCATAGGTGATGGCACAGTGATTATGGCAGGGGCTATCGTCAATCCGGGCACTGTCATCGGCCGGGGATGCATCATCAATACCGGCGCCTCTATCGACCACGACAATGTCATCGGTGATTACGTCCATGTGTCGGTGGGCAGCCATACTGCAGGCACCGTGACTATAGGCGACAATACCTGGCTTGGTATAGGTGCTGTGGTCAGCAACAATATCCATATCGCCCCTGATTCCTTTATCGGAGCTGGAGCGGTGGTGGTCAAGGACATTGATGTGCCCGGAAAATACATCGGAGTGCCGGCAAAAAAGACTATCTGATTGGGGAGATACATGAAGACTGCGAAGGCAAAGACCAGAAATAACAATATCGACATTATAAAGGGCATAGCCATTATTCTGATGGTCTATGGCCATACATTTGGCATGGCGAAGGATTACATTTATCTCTTTCACATGCCTATTTTTATATTTATCAGTGGATATTGCTTTAATAATTTTCACGGTTGGGATGTGCCTCAGGCGGAGCATTATTTTTTCTCCAGAATCAAGCGATTGATTGTGCCATACATGGGGTATAATATAGTATTTACCCTCCTCACCAATTTTTTTATCAGGATTAATTTTTACTCGGACAAAGAAGAATTCAAGATGGCAGTGGTGCCTATCCAAAAGGCAGCCCAGGGCCTCCATGAGCACTTGGAAGCCAAGGATATGATAATGGAGCTGTACCGCGTGATTACTCTAAATAGTATTCCGCAGATGGGCAGTGCGGGATGGTTTTTGATAGTGCTTTTTTATGTGTGTATCATACACTGCCTGCTGATATTTGTGCTGCATCGCATCGAAAACAAATACCTCAAGTGGGCAGCCTGGATAGCAGTCTTTGTTATAATGGCTATCATGACAGGTATGATTTCCGATGGTCTGGGTATGGATGCAGGGATTCCTATGAGGCATCTGGAGATATTTGAGGTGTACACCTGCTTTTTGATAGGGGCGGCCGTAGCCAGATACGATTTGCTTAAAAAGCTTCCCGGCACTGTGCCAGTCAGGGCCGGCCTGGCTGTAGCAGCTGCAGTTATCCTGTTATTTCTCCTTAGATTTGGTACACTTGAGATGTCAAAATGCTTCATCGTAAACACCTTCTTTTTGATAGCTGTCACCCTGCTGGGGTACGTGCTATTAGATAGTGTGGCTGAGCTATTGAAGCGGACGGCCCTGGGCAAAGCACTTATAAAAGTGGGCAATCACACCATTCCCATATTGTTTTTGCACATCCTGTCCTTCAAGTTCGTCTCACTTTTTTATTTGCTGATTACCGGACAGCCTCTCTACCTGATGGCCTCATGGCCTGTGATATTTCAAGTGCCTGAGTGGATGTGTCTGATATATACTGTAGTCGGCGTGGCATTGCCACTTGCCGGCGTGAGACTCTATCAATTTTGCAAAGATCAATTTAGAATGTAAACTATGTTATTTAATTCATATATTTTTATATTTTTATTTTTACCAATATGTATAATCGGATATTTCCTGATTAATAAGACGAAAAAGTACAGGTTGGGACACGTCTTTTTGCTGGGCATGTCCCTATGGTTTTACGGATATTTCAACCCGTCCTATCTGCTGATTATTGTAGCCAGCGTCATAGTAAATTATCTGTTTTACAGGTGGATGAAAAAGTGGCAGCTTAAGCAGACGAAGCCTGTCATGATACTTGCGGTGGCGGTCAATCTGGGAATTATTTTCTATTTTAAATACATGGATTTTTTTATAGAAAATGTCAATGCTATCGCAAATACGGATTGGCCTATGATGAATATCGTGCTGCCTCTCGGTATCAGTTTTTTTACCTTCCAGCAGATATCATTTATTGTGGATACTTACAGGGGCGAGGTGCCGGATTATGATTTTCTCACTTACGCCTGCTACGTGACATTTTTCCCACAGCTGATAGCGGGACCTATCGTCACCCATGACGAGATGATTCCACAGCTGATGGATGAGTCGAAAAAGAGTGTCAACTGGGACAATATGGCTAGGGGATTTTATATGTTTGCCATGGGTCTTGGTAAAAAGGTGCTCTTAGCAGATGTGTTTGGCACCACCGTCAGCTGGGGATTTGATGATGTATCTTCCCTCAAGGCGACAAATGCCATACTGGTGCTGCTGGCATACTGCTTCCAGCTCTATTTTGATTTCAGCGGATATTGCGATATGGCTATAGGCTTAGGCCAGATGCTCAACATCGACCTGCCGGTGAATTTTAACAGTCCATACAAGGCGCTGACCATCACAGATTTTTGGAATAGATGGCACATGACCTTAAGCCGCTTTTTTACCAGATATGTCTACATTCCTCTCGGTGGCAACCGTCGGGGCAAGGCCCGCACTTACTATAATCTGTTTATTGTGTTTTTGCTTAGCGGTTTTTGGCATGGGGCAGCCTGGACCTACGTGCTGTGGTCCGTGCTCAACGGCATATTTGTCATTGTCACCCGCATGTTTAAAAAGACCTTCGATGATATGCATCCGGCTCTCGGCTGGCTGATTACTCAGGGATTTTTTAATCTCACTCTGGTGTTTTTCAGGGCAAATACCATCAGCGATGCCATAGAGTTTATCAAGCAGATACTGTACGTGGATTTTACAAATATCGATGTGAATATCCTCTATGGTTTTCAGACGCCCCTGCTCAAATATTTCCTTGACGGCACGGCAGTCACTTACTCGCTGCCATTTATCTATGTGGGGTTATACTATTTCCTGGCTCTGTTTATCGTGTTGGGCTGCAGAAACTCGCACGAGCTTATGAAAGATTTCAGACCGAATGTAAAAAATATGATTTGGACCGCGATTCTTATAGCGGCAAGCGTCATGTCATTCAGTGGCATCAGTACCTTTTTGTATTTTAATTTTTAACTGTGATTTTTTGGGTCACTCTACATAACCTAGGTGCCCTACGGGAGCACGGAGTGCTTGGAAGAGTGTAAACTAATAAGGTTTTTATGTGCAATGACAATTAATATGAATAAATCTGTAAAAGGCTGGCTGATAGGCTTGCTGGTGCTGACATTGGCGATGTTGATTGCCATGTCATCGGTGATAATAGTGGTGGATCCATATTTTCACTATCACAAGCCACTCAGCGGTCTGTATTATGAACTAAATAACGAGCGCAGTCAGAATGACGGCATCATCAAACATTTTGATTATGACGCCATGATTATCGGCACTTCCATGGCGGAAAATTTTAAGACCAGCGAGCTGGACGAGCTATTTGATGTGGATTCTATCAAGGTCACTTTTGCCGGAGGCACCTACAAAGAGCTTAATGACAACATCGCCACAGCGATAGACTACAATCCTGACCTTAAGCTGGTAGTCAGACCTCTCGACTACGCATACCTGATGGATGATGCGGACAGGATACGAGACGACCTGGGTTCATACCCGGATTATCTGTATGACGCCAATCCATTCAACGATGTAAACTATATTTTTAATAAGGAGATATTGTTTGGTATATGCCTGCCCATGATTGATGAGGCTAGGGCAGGGGCTGCCGGTGGCGTCACCTCATTTGACGACTATGCCAACTGGATGGATGGCGCCGAGTTTGGGGCAGAGGTAGTATTAGGTGATAGGACATCTTATGAGGAGCCTGAGACCATACAGCCATTTGTGGATGAGATCAAGGATCTGGTAGAGGCAAACATCACCCAAAACGTAGTGGAGCTGGCCAAGGCCAATCCCGATGTGCAGTTTTATTATTATCTCACGCCATACTCTGTGGCATGGTGGGGCTCACAGATGGAGCTTGGCAATGTGGATAGGTGGATATCGGCGGAGGAGTATGCTATTTCACTTATTTTAGAGTGCGACAATATTCACCTGTTTTCTTTTAACAACGAATACGACTTGACCACTGACCTGTCCAACTATAGCGATGAATGCCACCACGGCGACTGGATCAACTCACAGATATTAGGCTGGCTATACGCCGGCACAGATGAACTTACATTAGACAACTACGAGGAGTACATAGCCGTCGAGCGGGCGTTCTATAATTCATATGATTATTCGTCACTTCTAGAGTAGGTATTTTGTGTTGTCAGGTTTTTGGAGGGAGCACGGAGTACTAAAAGGAGTGGCCAAGGAGAATGATATGTTCGAAATCAAAGGGATAAAAAAGAGCTATGGGAAAAAAGAGGTGCTATCAGGAGTGAGCTTTGAGATAGCACCGAAAGAAATAGTGGGAGTCTTAGGGGCCAACGGCAGTGGCAAATCCACACTGCTTTCGGTGCTTGCAGGCTTGCAGCCGCCAAATGGCGGTTTTTTTAGTATGGATGGAAAAGACCTGCTAAAAAATAACAAGCTGAGGAATCAGCAGGTGTCCTATGTGCCTCAGGACAATCCGCTGATTGAAGAACTTACCGCTTATGACAATCTGCGCATGTGGATGTCTGCTGACAAGATTAAGCGGGAACTTAAAAACGGAGTGCTGAAAGTACTGGGAATAGATACTTTTTTAAAGGTGCCTGTGGCCAAAATGTCCGGAGGCATGAAAAAGCGTCTAAGCATAGCCTGCGCTATGAATTCATCTCCGGGACTTATGCTTTTGGATGAGCCCACGGCTGCTATTGATCTGGTGTGCCGGGACAGTATCTACAATTATTTCGAAGATTTTTTATCCGGTGGAGGCGCGATACTCCTGGCTACCCACGAGCTACAGGAGATAGAACTTTGCGATAAATGCTATATTTTGAAAAACGGTAAACTGAGTGAATATTATTATGACGGTGACATATCCAATTTGGCAGGAAGGCTGTAGCTATGATTACATTTGGCAGATATTTACTGGCCCAGTATAAAAGAATAGCAAAACTCGTGGGAGGCATGGCTGTAATGATTCTTGTGCTGTCATTTTTGACCCTACTTTGCGGATATGCTTATCTGTCCCATAGCAAGGATGCAGCTGAGGAGGGCAGATACAAGCTGGGCATAGTAGGCTCTACCGAGGATGAAATGCTTGGCATGGGAGTGACACTTTTAGAGACCTCTGATGAGAGCAGATATATGATAGAGCTGGTGACCTATGATAACAAAGACGAGGCTCTTAGGGATATGAGGGCAGGTGAGATATCTGCATTTGTAGTTATAACTGATGAATTTACAGATGCGATAAATGCACTTAAGAATGAGTCAAAGATTGAATATTTTGCCACTTCATCCCAAAGAGGGATAACTAACATCATGATGGACGAACTGGCAGATATTGCAAGCGGCCTGATAGTGTATTCAGAAAAAGGATTGCTGACGCTTCGTGAGATTATGAAAAATGAAGGAATAGATGCAAAAACCATAGGCCAATCAGTGGATGAACTACTGCTTTTATATATATCAGCCATGTTGACACGCACAGATATAGCAGAATTTACAGAGATTGGCTACTCTGATGGCGTTTCAGTGGCATATTATTATATGATATCCATGACACTGTTTTTCCTGCTTATTATCTCCTTTTGCGGGATACCATATTTTTTAAATAAGCATCAGGGATTGTACCGGCTCCTTGCTGCAAAAGGCCTTGATGCCAAGAGGCAGATCATGGCAGAATATGTGGCTTATTTTTCAATCGGCTTGATAGGAATATTAATCATAGGGTTATTATATGCCCTGTTAACTAAAATAAATGCGCTGGCAGATTATAGCAAGATACTGCAAGTAGGAGTTGATATTAAATCTATAATTAATATTTGCCTCATAGCGCTGTTGTTTTCAACCATGAGTTTTTTTATAAATGAGCTGATAGATGGGGTGATTAACAAATTTTTAATATCATTTGTAGTCTATATAGGTATGGCATATGTGTCGGGATATTTTTACCCCAAATCCTTTTTCCCGATGGCAGTGCGTCGAGTAGGAGGGTATCTGCCCACAGGATTGGCTTTTTCATTGATGGAAGATGGATATACAAAAGTCTCGGATGTAATGACTTTAGCCTGGATACTGTGTTACATTTTCGTATTTTTAGGTAGTAGTATTCTTATTAGAAAGAGAAAAATTAAATGAGATATTTTCTTTTATTAAAACGTAACTTAAAAAAGAAAAGTTATATATGTATGCTACTTGCGATGGCTCTTCTGGTGGTGGTATTCAAATCCATGAGCTATGGAGATGCTTCCATTATGTCGGTGGGTGTCTATGCGCCGGGATCTGACGAGACTACCAATGCTCTTATAGACTCTCTAAATGAAGACCCGGGAGCTATCCACTATTATTTCTATGCTGATGAGAAATCTCTTCGTGAAGATATAGACAGGCAGCATCTTACTGAGGGATGGGTACTGCCTGAGGACATGGATGGGCTTGTGGCTAAGCTTGCTTCTAATGATTTCATTTCGGAAAAGATAGAGATACTTATCCCGGAGTCAGGCCTATCTCATTTGCTGGGACGGGAGATATTGGCTGCCAGGGTTTATAGGAGCGTAGCCCGTGAAGTTCTGTATAATTATCTCCAGTCACATGTGTACGATGGATTAATTACTGACACAGAGAAATTAAATATAGATAAAATATTTTCCGAGCTTCCGTTAGATGATAGCATTTTTGAGATGGGATATGTAGATGGTGACGCCGGTGCAAGTGATGACAGTATACTTTTGATGCCCTTGCGAGGCATCCTTGCACTGTGGCTTTTTTTGTGTGGTATTGCAGCAGCCATGTATTATATACAGGATATGAAAAATGGTCTATTTGTCTGGTGGAATATGACGAGCTCCATAATCTCTACCATAGGCTACTATGCGGTGATATTTCTAGTCCCTTCTGTTATAGTGTTGTGGGCGCTATATTATTGCGGAGTGTTTACCTCATGCACTAGAGAAGTGGCTGCGCTGCTGCTGTATGTTTTTTGTATCATATTTTTTTCTATGATACTGGTAGTGATATGCAGGAAAATAGAGATTATAGGAATATTAACCCCTGTTTTAACTATTGTGGGCTGCCTGCTTTCTCCGGTATTTGTCGATTTTAAAGAGCTTCGAGGGCTACAGATGCTATGCCCTACATTTCATTATATGTGTGCCATCCATGACGATTATTATCTTAGGACGCTAGCTGTTTATGCGGTACTCCTTTGGTGTCTTGTGGTACTTCTTTTTAAACTGCCTGTTAAAATGAGACAGGTTGTCGAAGCCCACTTGCTGTGAGATGGTAAGTATGTTTTCCTCTGAGCCAAGTAACAGCCTGGCTGCCATAGACAGTCGATAGTCATTGAGGTATGTGATAAAGCTGACTCCCAGAGCTTCTTTGAAAAATCGCATAAAATGTGATTCTGAAAAACCGGCCCTGTCGGCCATCTCGGCGACTGTCATATTTTCGCTGTAGTGAAGTTCCACATATTTGATGACAGGCTTTAGTTTGTCGATTTTATTTTTGCTGCCGGCATCCACTTTTTTTTCATATAAGGTCACCAGATCAAAAAACAGCAGATACATGTTGCCTTTGATTGCAAGCCCCCAGGCACCTTCTCTGTGGGAGGATATGTTGTCATTGGCATCTAAGTATCGCTTGAGACTTTCGTATCCGGCTACTCCCTTTTTAAAAATGTGTGGTATCTCCACCGTGTTGCTGAAAAAAGGCAGCAAAAAACTATCATAAAAACCGTCTATTGTCGTGGCAAACATCTTCTCGTCGAAAAGTATATTCTCATATTCCATAGATACATCTTTGTACTGATATATCCCGTGCACATTGCCCGGAAGAATAAAGGCGATGTCGCCGGCCTTTACTTGGTGTTCGCATCCTTCTATCACCACTATTCCCTGTCCTTTTTTGATATAGATGAACTCTGCATCCTCATGCCAGTGGAGAGGCACTGACTCAAAGTCCAGTGGAATCGTGCAAGGGTACGTATTGTACGGTATGTTGTAGTCAAAATGGCTGGTCACTTCGTGAATCGATTGATATTCGTCTATATTAAGCATACATCCTCCAAAACCTGTCTATTATGATAGAATAGTATCATTTTTTAATAGCTTCACGCAAGAGCTATGCGTAAAATGAGCATTATAATATCTATAACAGATGTTAGAAATGGGAGCACGGAACACTGGGACTGTGCCCCAGTAACAACTTAAAAAAGGAGGATATTATGACTGCAAATGAGTATATCAAGGTTCGCTTCGGCCGCCACATGAATGAGTGCACAAATGAAGAGATTTATGTGGGGCTCTTGGAGTATGTAAAAGATCGTGCCAAGGATAGACAGATAGCCGGCGGCAAGAAAAAGCTCTATTACATAAGTGCAGAGTTTTTGATTGGAAAGCTTCTGTCCAACAATCTGATAAACCTGGGACTCTATGATGAGGTGAAGTCTGAGCTGGAGGCCTGTGGCAAATCCCTGGCTGAGATAGAAGAGATAGAGGTGGAGCCTTCTCTTGGCAATGGAGGACTTGGTCGTCTGGCTGCATGTTTCCTTGATTCTATAGCGACTCTTGGTCTTAATGGCGATGGTGTAGGCCTGGCTTATCATATGGGACTTTTCAAGCAGGTCTTTGCAAATAATCTGCAGCACGAAGAGCCAAATCCCTGGATGTCAGAGCATAGTTGGATGACCAGGACCGATAGGACATATACAGTTGATTTCGGCGGCTTTAATGTGACCAGCCGCATGTATGATATAGATGTAACAGGCTATGATTCGGTGACTACCAAACTGCATCTTTTTGATGTGGAGTCGGTAGATGAAAGCATCGTACATGATGGTATTTATTTTGATAAAAGCGAGTTCACTAAGAATCTGACATTGTTTTTGTATCCTGATGATTCGGATGATAATGGAAGGCTTCTTCGTGTTTACCAGCAGTATTTTATGGTAAGCAATGCAGCACAGCTTATACTTGACGAAGCAGTGGCAAAAGGCTCTAATCTGTACGATTTGCCGGAGTACGCGGTGATACAGATCAATGACACCCATCCATCTATGGTTATCCCTGAGCTCATCAGACTTTTGCAGATACGTGGCCTCACCATGGATGAGGCAGTAGATGTGGTATCAAAATGTACCGCATATACGAATCACACCATATTGGCAGAGGCGCTGGAAAAATGGCCTATTCATTTTATGAAAAAGGCAGTGCCCCAGCTCATGCCAATTATTCGTGAGCTGCATAATAGGGTACACAAAAAATATAACAATCCTGAGGTGGATATAATAAAGGACGGCCTGGTGCATATGGCACACATGGATATCCACTACGGTATATCTATCAATGGCGTAGCTGCTTTGCACACGGATATTTTAAAGGATACGGAGCTCAACGCTTTTTACAGGCTGTATCCTGAAAAATTCAATAACAAGACAAACGGTATCACATTCCGCCGCTGGTTGCTCTATTCCAATCCTGAGCTGGCGCGCCTCATCGAGGAGCTTATCGGGCCCGGTTTTAAAAAGGATGCAAATGAGCTGAAAAAACTGGAACAGTATATGAGCGACGATGCTGTGGTACAGAGATTTTTGGATGTGAAAAATGCCAGGAAAACAGTCCTTAAAAATTATCTCGCCAAGACCCAGGGTATCGATATCGATGACAACAGTGTTTACGACATCCAGATTAAGAGATTGCATGAGTACAAGCGTCAGCAGATGAATGCTCTGTATGTTATCAACAAATATTTTGAAATCAAAGAGGGTAAGAAACCTGCCCGTCCTATCACGGTTATATTTGGCGCCAAGGCAGCACCGGCTTATGTCATTGCGAAGGACATTATACACCTGATTCTCTGCCTGTCAGAGATTATCGCAAAAGACCCTGAGGTCAGCCCATATCTCAAGGTGGTCATGGTGGAAAACTACAATGTCACCCTCGCAGAAAAGCTTATTCCTGCCTGCGATATCCACGAGCAGATTTCGCTGGCTTCTAAGGAGGCTTCCGGCACTTCTAATATGAAGTTTATGCTAAACGGTGCAGTGGCAATAGGTACCATGGACGGAGCAAATGTGGAGATGCATCAGTTTGTAGGAGACGACAACATATTCATCTTTGGAGAGGATTCGGACACTGTTATCAAGCGTTATTCTGAAGGCAGCTACGTATCTCGCAGTTACTATGAGAAGGATGAAAAGTTGAAAAAAGCCGTAGACTTTATTGTATCAGAAAAAATCATGTCAGTTGGACAGCGTGAGAACTTAGAGAGGCTCTACAACGAACTTTTAAATAAGGATTGGTTCATGACCTTCCCGGATTTTGAAGATTATTGTGCTACAAAAGATAGGGCTCTTGTGGCCTATGAGAATCGTATCGAGTGGGGCCGAAAGATGATTAAAAATATCGCCAATGCAGGCTTCTTCTCAAGTGACCGCACAATTGCTCAGTACAATCAGGATATCTGGAAACTCTGATAAAAATGAAAACAAAAAAGACTTCGTACCATAGTGGTGCGAAGTCTTTTTTTTACTTTATAGGAAATTACTTTGCAATTCCTATAAAGTAAAAAAATAGGCATATGTATTTTATTTATTCTTGGCTTGTTCAGCCTCCAGCTCTTTGCGCTTGTTTAATGCCCAGGCGCGAAGACCTTTTTTCTTTTTGGTATCCTGCTGTACATTGCCTCCGCGAAGCCCCTTGACTTTTGTGATATACAGACCTGATACAGTAGCTTTTACTTCTTTTTTCACAGGGATGTCATCAAAAATCTCTGCATCACAGATAAGTGTCATCATCTGTGGACCTACCTTTGCTTTAACTACAGGGACCTTAGAATTCTTGGCATACCATGGTGTGGCAGAAATAACAGCCTCAGGAAGTCCTGAATCCTTCATCTTAAGACGCTTTTTATCGATAATAAGCATAGACACCTGCTGGGCTACAGCATCCATCTGCTGCTTCTGTTCGGCCTGGCGCGCTTCGGCCTTTTTGCCCAAGAAATACAATGCAATAAATACTCCAATCAGTACCACCAACACTACCAGCAATACTATTATCGGTGTGCTCATAAAATATCCTCCTAATTCTAGCCCATATAGGGTCACAACTAGCCTATATTCTAACATGGCAAAAGTGCAAAATCAATATTTATTAGGAGGTAGGCAGCCAAGAAAGTGGCACACTTAATAAAATTCTAAGTTTTAAAAGCATTCTGAAAGTGTTAGAATATTCGCAAGAGACGATATCCGAAATATCATTCTAATCTCGGAGGGATATTTAGCCTTTAGGGATATGTAGATGGTACATCTGTATATATAATTATAATTGGGAGGACATATGAAAAAATTATTTTCAGGCGTTAGTAAGGTACTTATTTCATGTGCTATTGTGATGCTGGGGCTTGTGCTATCACCACAGCTTAAAGCAGAAGCTGTCAATAATGATGAGCTGAGTGCTTTTTCGAAAGTCTTCGATGGAGACTATTATGCTGCGATGTATCCGGATGTGGCTGCATCAGCAAATGGAAGTCAGCTTGCGTTGCTCAACCACTACATCTACTTTGGCATATATGAAGGACGCAATGCGAGTGCCACTTTCAATGCTACGGATTATATGAATAAAAATGCTGACTTGAAGGCGGTTTATGGTGACAATATGTCGGCATATGTATATCATTATGTCAATGCTGGGGTCAACGAGGGCAGAGATGCCACACCTGAGGTAGGAGCTGATATAGCAGTGCCCTCTAGCTATACTTTGCTTGGCATATATTCTACAGAGTATGATTCTTCTGCAGCCAGAGCCACCAATATCAAAATAGCTGCCGGTAATGTCAATGGCACCGTCGTGGCTCCTGGAGCTACATTTTCCGCCAATCAGGCCATTGGTCCACGTACCACTGCAAATGGTTTTGTGACGGCTCCTGTATTTATCAACAAGGAGCATGCTATGGGAATAGGCGGAGGTGTCTGCCAGGTATCATCGACCATCTATGCAGCTATGAAGACGGCAGGGATAGCTGCCACTGAGCGACACCCTCATTCGCTGCCTGTGAACTATTTGCCGACGGGATGGGATGCGACTATATCCGGCAACACTTTGGATTTAAAATTTAAAAATACTTACGATAGTAATTTAGTGATATATGAGACTGCCAACAACGGCATTCTTACTGCAGCAATTTATCTGCAGAATTAATTTGGTTTCCTTTTTGGTTGTTTTATCAGGAGAGATGATTTGGAAGATATATTGAGTAAAAATTCTCCGGAAGTAGCGGAGCTCATCCAAAAGATGCTTAAGTGCAGAGGTGAAGACTCAAAAAAGTATCTTGCTGCAGCCAATGAACTGTATGATTTGGCGCAGGCACATGGCAATACAGATCTCAAGGACTATGCCAGCTGTACATATGGGGATGCCTGCTGCTCTAATCTGGATTTTCCAAGAGCTTACTTTTACATATCAGCCGGTATCAAAGGCCTGGCAGAGACAGATGAGTACATGCTCTTGTCTCAATGTTACAACGAACTTGGCATTATATACAGGAGTCAGGGACACTATATCACCAGTGAGGAATTCTACCTTCGAAGCATCGATGTGGCCCGTGCCAACAGGTTGTACCTTAGGGAAGCTATAGCCTGTTCTAATTTTGCAGCTTTATGCGAGATGATGGGAGCCATGGGGGATGCACTGGTGTATCACCAAAGATCTTTAGAGTGCTGCAATCTCTTAGAGGACCATAAAGTCCGGGACAATTTCCTGGTGGGTGAGTATGCCCTCATTACCAAGGTCAATGTACAGTTGGATAATTTGCAGGAGGCCAAAAAGTACCTTGATAAGATGGAACATCTGTTGGAGACTTATTCTGAGTACGACGATTATTTTGATATCACCATAGCCAGGTGGCATTATTATCGGGCTGCAGGCGATAGGAATCGGGCAGATAGCTACAAGGCAGACTGCATCAAATGCTTCTATGACTGCGAAGATTATGTCACATATTTCGATGAATTGATTGCATTTTTAGAGCTGATGATGCTTGATAAAGAATATAAAGAACTCGAAAAAGTTTGTAAGCGGATAGAATCCCACGAGACCACTGACGAGACACTCGACCTCAGGATTCATATGGAACAGACTAGGATAGTCATGTATGAAAAAATAGGGGACGAAGCCCGTATGATGGCAAGCTCCTACAGCTATTTCAAGCTAGTATCCATGAGGGATGCCGAGAGTAGAAAATCATTTACCACTATGTTGCGCTTGCGCTCAGAGCTCGAACAGCAGAAGACTAAAAATCTTTTTCTGTCAGCTGCGGCTGAGACGGATCCGCTGACAGGCATAGCCAACAGACTCAAGCTCAACACCGTCATTGATGAGCTGTTCAACATGGCGAACACCGAGGGTAAGACCTTGGGCGTAGAGATGATGGATGTGGATTATTTCAAACAGATAAATGATACCTTTGGACATGCCAAAGGGGATGCGCTTCTTGAAGCTATAGGACGGATCCTAAGAGAGATGAGCTCTGAAAACGAAAAGATATTTGTGGCCAGATACGGCGGGGATGAGTTTATCATTTACTATTATGATATGACAGATGAAGAGATTATTGCCAAAATCCGCCATATCCACGATCGATTCGAAGAGATAGCAAAAGAGATGGGATTTGAAAATGTATCACTGTCTCAGGGTGTGGTCAACCGCATTCCTTCGGATGGTAATAGGGCCTGGGATCACCTGAATACAGCTGATTATACCCTTTACTACGTAAAGGAGCACGGCAAGGCCAATGCCAGACTGGTACACTGGCGGTCTGAGCTGGATTCCAAAGAATGGAACAAAGTCTTTTGACACTTGTATCAAATATAGTTAAAATGAATGCGACAGAAGGCAAATGTCTTCTGTCGATTGTTTGTAAAGGGGTTTAGTGATATGGCGAAGCTTTATTTTTATTATGGTGCCATGGGCTCGTCAAAGACGGCAAATGCGCTCATGACACATTTTAATTATCAGGAAGTAGGACAAGCTGCTCTGTTGGTAAAGCCGGCGGTGGACAACCGGGATGGCGAGAGGGTAGTGCACTCCCGCATCGGCCTTGAAAATGAATGCATATTTTTGGAAGATCTCATAGAGATGGATGAAAGTGAGATTAAAAAATATGATTGTATAATAGTTGACGAGGTGCAGTTTGCCACACCAGAACAGATTGATTTTTTATCGGATATTGTAGATTTTATGGATGTGCCGGTGGTGGCATATGGGCTCAGGGCTGATTTTAGAAACGAACTTTTCCCCGGCTCCAAGAGGCTCATCGCCATTGCGGATGTGATACATGAGGTGAAGACTGTGTGCTGGTGCGGCCGCAAAGCTACCTGCAATACACGCTACAATGAGCATGGAGTAGTGCGCTCAGGTCCCCAGGTTATGCTGGGAGCCAACGACTCCTACGTGGCCCTTTGCCGCAAGCATTTCAAGCTCGGCCAACTAACCGCCGCCGACGAAAAATAGCCAGTAGCGATTAAGCTATGACTTTTTGTGGGCCACTCTTCTAAGTACACCGTGCTC
>FLNY01003300.1_pt1 | contig 15178 bp, 16 predicted proteins | sample 1140381 | NCBI WGS metagenome assembly FLNY01 (sample SAMEA3878172, study PRJEB12797) | bioreactor metagenome | biome: Moose rumen | place: Sweden | collected 2011-10
TAAGAATAATGAGAATAATTATTACCAGAAATGAGAATAAATGATTTAATTCGTTCAATTCGTGGTCAAGAAAAAAAGTCACTTGGCCCGTTCCTTCGTGCTTCGTTTGTCGCGCTTGTAGCTGCGATACTCGTCGAGTTCAATTTCCACGTCGGGTTCTTCGAGCAATCCTTGGTGGGGCAGCTGATACTTCATGTATCGGATGTTCAGCCCGCGGTCCATCCACATCCTTTCGTAGTAGGTCTGTATGCTGAGGATGGGATCGTCCTTGATGCGCTCGTCGTTGTAAAGATCTTCCGTGCGGAAGAGCATCGGCAGCTGGTTGCGCTCCACGAGGTAGGTGGTGTAAGTGAAGAGGAAGTTGGAGTCGGTCTTCAGATGAATGGTGCTTCCGTCGACCAAGAACCTGCGGTATCGTTCCAGGAAGAAGGTCGATGTCAGCCGTTTGCGTGGGTTCTTCATCTGCGGATCGCTGAAGGTGAGCCATAGCTCCTGCACCTCATCGGCACCGAAGAAGCGGTCGATGATTTCAATATTGGTGCGCAGGAAGGCCACATTCTTCAGTCCTTCCTTCAAGGCCTGTGTGGCTCCCGTCCACAGTCGGGCTCCCTTGATGTCAACGCCAATGAAGTTCTTGTGGGGATAGAGACGTGCCAATTCTACGGTGTATTCACCTTTTCCGCAACCCAGCTCCAAGACAATCGGGGCATTGTTGTGGAAATACTGCTCGCCCCAACGGCCGCGCATGTCGAACGAGACGTCCTGCATGGCGGAATAGGGGTATTGGAACACATTTTCGTAACGTTCCAGATCGGCAAACTTTGCCAGTTTTCCTTTGCTCATACTCTTTATATTCTTGGCATTATGCTAACCTTTTCTATTATAGAATCTCGCTCAGCGGTATCGTCACGAATTCTCGTTGGTGTATCAGCGGGTGAGGTATCTTCAGGTCGGGTTCGTCGATGGTGAGTTCGTCGAAGTACAGAATGTCGATGTCTATGATGCGGTCGTGATATTGCCCGTTTTCCGACTTCTGTCGCCGGCCCATTTCCCGTTCTATCAGCTGCGTCTTTTGCAGCAGTTCGCGTGGTGTGCATTCGGTCTCGCAGCACGCCACGATGTTCACGAAAGCGTTGTCTGATAGGAAGCCCCACGGTTCGGAGTAGTAGTAGGCAGAGTGGCGCACTACATGGCCTATCTTCTCCTCAATCTTTTTCAAGGCTTGGCGGATATTCTTTTCTTTCTCGCCTAAATTGGAGCCCAATCCCAGATATGTAGTATGTATCATCCCTTTTTAAATTGCAGCCCCCTCTCCGATGAGGGAGAGGGGTACTTATAGGTCTGTTCTTGGCGAAATATCAGTCGTTCAAAATCAGCATGGCATCGCCATAGCAACCAAACTTAAAACCGTTTTCTACAGCCAGTTCGTAGGCTTGCATCACGAGCTCGTAGCCTCCGAAGGCGGCTGTCTCCATCAGCAGCGTAGACATGGGGTGGTAGAAATTGGCAATCATACAGTTGGACAGCCCGAATTCGTAGGGTGGGAAGATGAACTTATTGGTCCAGCCCTCGTATTCTTTCAGCAGCTTATCCGTACCAACGGCTGTCTCTGTGGCTTTCACCACGCTGGTGCCTACCGCACAGATGCGGCGCTCCTCCTGCTTGGCCTTGTTCACGATGCGGCAGGCTTCTGCATTCACGAACATCTGCTCGGAGTCCATCTTGTGCTTCGTCAGATCCTCCACTTCGATGCTGTGGAAGTTGCCTAATGCGCAATGGAGCGTGATGTAGGCAAACTCGATGCCCTTAATCTCCATACGCTTCAGCATCTCTCGCGAGAAGTGCAGTCCGGAAGCGGGTGCTGTGACGGCACCTTCGTTCTTGGCAAAGATGCACTGGAAGTCGGTCATGTCGTCTTCTGTGGCTTCTCTCTTGTCCACGATATAGTGGGGCAGGGGAGCCGATCCAAGCGCGAAGAGCTCACGTTTGAACTCATCGTGCGGACAGTCGTAGAGGAAGCGGAGTGTTCGGCCGCGACTGGTCGTGTTGTCGATAACCTCGGCCACCATCGTTCCGCTCTCGTCGAAGAAGAGCTTGTTGCCGATGCGAATCTTGCGGGCAGGCTCCACGAGAACGTCCCAAAGGCGCATTTCCTCGTTCAGTTCGCGTAGCAGGAACACTTCAATCTTGGCATCGGTCTTCTCCTTGGTGCCATAGAGGCGAGCGGGAAACACTTTCGTGTCGTTGAAGATGAACGTGTCGCCCTCGTCGAAGTGGTCGAGCACATTGCGGAAGTCCAGAAATTGCTTGTTGCCTTCCTCGTCGGTCAGAGGCTCACCTTTTTCATCGGTCTTATACAAGTCGATGGTCTGCGACTTCTTGTGAAGCACCATCAGGCGGCATTCGTCACGATGGAAGGGAGGATTCAGGGCAATCAGCTCTTCCGGTAGTTTGAATTTGAATTGTGATAACTTCATCTGTATCTATTGTTTCTTTATTGTTCTTTCGATGTTCTATGAAGCATGAGCCTCAAGCCAGGCAGGGAATTGCTCCAGCGTCAGGCAGTCTTCTACCCTCACATCGCCCACACGGGTGCGGCAGAGCGAGGTGAGATAGGCTCCACAGGCAAGCTGTTCGCCGATGTCGCGGGCCAAAGAGCGGATATAGGTGCCTTTCCCGCAACGTACGCGGATGCTCAGCTGCATCAGCTCTGGGTCGAAGTGCAGCAGTTCCAGTGTTTCGATGTGCACCGTCTTCGCCTTGATCTCAAAGTCGCGACCTTTACGGCTCAGCTGATAGGCTCTTTTCCCGTTGACGCAGACAGCACTGTAGACGGGAGGTACTTGTTCGATGTCGCCCACAAACTGGCTGAGTGTCTGTTCCACGCGCTCGCGGGTGATATGGCTCGTGTCGAAAGTCTCGTCTACGGGATGCTCCATATCGTGGCTGGCCGTATTGGCCCCTAATTGCAGGGTGGCCACATACTCTTTGTCGTGAGCCTGCAGCGTTTCAATGAGTTTCGTCTTCTTGCCTGTGCAGAGCGTGAGCACACCCGTCGCCAAAGGGTCGAGCGTTCCGGCATGCCCCACTTTCACCTGATACCCCTCGTGCTTGGTGAGTAGGTATCGGATGTGAGCCAAAGCACCAAAACTGGTCATAGCGTAGGGCTTGTCGATATGTAGGATGACTCCTTCTTTGAAATCCAACGTTCTTTTCCCTTTTAGTTTCTTGTTCTTTTCTTTCTCAGGGTCCTGTAAGTCGCTGTATCACAGCGATCTCCTCACCCCATCATACTATAGGCAATGGCCACGAGGCCGGCAATAGCGCAATAGATGCCGAAATAGATGAGCTTGCCTTTCTTCACGATGTTAATCATCCATTTGCAGGCAAAGCAGCCCGAAACGAAGGCGGCCAGAAAACCCACGATGAGGGGCAGCGTGCCGATGCTTCCGAACACATCCTCGCCCTTGATGGCTTTCACACCGTCGAGCAGGGCTTCGCCCAGGATGGGCGGTATCACCATCAGGAAGGAGAACTGTGCCAGCCGCTCTTTCTTGTTGCCTAAGAGCAGTCCCGTAGCGATGGTGCTTCCTGAGCGCGAAAGACCGGGCAATACGGCGCAAGCCTGAGCCACACCTATGATGAATGCGTCCTTCATGCTGATTTTCTCCTTCTGGCGAGGCTTGGCATAATACGAGAAGGTAAGCAGGGCGGCCGTCACCAAGAGCATGATGCCCACGATGAGCAGGCCCGAACCGAAGATGGCTTCCACCTGATCTTTGAAGAATACGCCAACGATGCCTACGGGAATCATCGACACCAGAATGTTGAGCGCATAGCGGGTCTCGTCGTTCATCTCGCATTTGAACAGACCCTTTACTATCCACTCTATCTCGCTCCACAATATGACGAGCGTGCTGCAAACGGTGGCCACGTGTACGACTACGTCGAACATCAGGTTGTCGCCACCACTAATGCCTAAGATTTCCTGTCCGATGGTCAGATGCCCGCTACTGCTCACGGGCAAATATTCCGTAAGGCCTTGTATCAGGCCCAACACAAGTGCTTGAAACCAATCCATTATGTCAATACCTCCTTCATTCTTCCTCCTTCATCCCTCTTCCTTCATCCTTCTTATACATGATGGCCACAACGATGCTGACGAATCCGAGGAACGTCACTAAGGGAGCCACCTTGATATGCATCGCACTGAAGATGTCGGGGTTGAATGCTTCTTCGGTGGAAGCTCCCCCACTCATCAGAATGAATCCGATAATCACTATGGCCAATCCGATGGCCAGCAGAATGAAATTGGTCTTGCCAAATGCTAAATTTCTTTTATCCATATTTCTTTTTCAATGTTTTCTTTCTTTCCCCTCCCTTGTAGGGGATGCTTATTATTATTCCCCTCCCTTGTAGGGGATGCTTATTATTATTCCCCTCCCTTGTAGGGGAGGGGTTAGGGGTGTGGTCAGTAATTACCCCCTAACTCTTATACAGTTCCCCCGCCTTCATCCGCAAGAAGCGGTTCACCGAGAAATAAGTGCAGGCGAGCGTAATGAGCAGACCAAACACCAGCACGGCGGCAGCTGTGATAGCCAGCACCTGCCAGGTGATGACGGTCGTCACTTCCGGTTCGTAGAGATAGAGTGCATAGATGCCCCCTCCCAGCACGGCAATAGCCAGAAGTGCGGCTCCGATGCCGATACCGATACTGCGCTTAAGGAATGGGCGGCGAATGAATCCCCACGACGCACCCACAAGCTTCATCGTGTGAATGGTGAATCTCCGGGCGAAGACGCCCAGCTTCACGGAGTTGTTGATGAGCGAGAACGACACGATGGTCAGCAGTACAGCCAGCACGAGCAACACCAGATTCACTCTACTCAAGTTGTTGTTCACAGAGTCCATCAGGTCTTGCGGATAGGTTATCTCGTTGACTTTCTGATTGGCCTTCAGTTCTTTGCTGATGGCCTTCAGCGAGTCGCTGTTGGCATAGTCGGCTTTCAGCTGTAGCTCAATGCTCCCCACAAAGGGGTTTACACCGAGAAACTCGCTTGGGTCGGTGCCCATAGCCTCCTTCTGTTCCTCTAAGGCTTGTTCCTTGCTAATATAGGTGAGGTTGCTGATATAGGGCTTGCCCTTGAGTTCCAGGCACATCTTCTGTGCCTCGGGCGTTGTCATGTCTTCGCTGAGCATCAGAGTCACCGTGAGATTCTCTTTCACATAGGCCGAAAGATTGTCGGCCACCTGTACGGAGAATACCACCATACCCAAGAGTATAAGCACCAATGCTGTGCTTATACACAATGTTACCGCCTGTAGTCCACGATGACTGCGGGCTTTCTTTCGTTTTCTTGCCATTCTTTTTACAACGTAAGTTACGCTATTGCGGCTGCAAAGTTACATATAATAATCCACAAATCGGTATTCGTAATTCATAATTTTAGTAAAATAAGTTTAAATCTACACTCTTTTGTCAGTTTATTCGTAACTTTGCAGCCGTGAACATCGATCGCGCCATACTGAAGATAGCCTTACCAAGCATTGTGAGCAACATCACGGTGCCGCTCCTCGGACTCATGGATGTAGCCATCGTGGGACATCTCGGCGCTGCGGCCTACATCGGAGCCATCTCTATCGGTAGTATGGTGTTCAACGTGATGTACTGGCTCTTCGGCTTCTTGCGTATGGGAAGCAGCGGACTCACGTCGCAAGCTCTCGGCCGACGCGATTTGGTCGGGGTGGCGCAGTTGCTGTTGAAGGCCGAGCGGGTGGCTATGCTCATCGCCTTGCTCATTCTCCTGTTGGGTTGGCCGCTGCGATTGCTGGCCGACTGGGTGATGAGTCCTTCTGCCGAAGTGCTGCCGCTTTTCCATACCTATTTTAGTATATGTATCTGGGGCGCTCCGGCCTCATTGGGACTATATAGTTTGTCGGGGTGGTTCATCGGTATGCAGAATTCGCGAACGCCGATGGTTGTAGCCATCTTCCAGAATGTGGTCAACATCGTGATGAGCCTGTTTCTCGTCGTCGTTTGTGGCATGAAGGTGGAAGGGGTTGCCCTCGGAACGCTCATTGCTCAGTGGAGTGGGTTCCTCTTGGCTGCAGGGTGCTGTTGGAAATACTATGGGAAGATGATCCGGAGAAACCTCAATGCGGCAAAGCAGTCTGCTGCCCCTCGCTCCTCGCAGAGAGGAGAGGGTGTTTCTTTCTTTCACGTCAACCGAGACATCTTCCTCCGAACGTTGTGTCTGTCGAGCGTCATGCTCTTCTTTACGTCGGCTGGTTCGCGTAGCGGCGATGTTATCTTGGCTGTCAACACGCTGCTCATGGAGTTCTATCTGCTGTTCTCTTATGTGATGGATGGTTTTGCTTTTGCGGGCGAGGCTCTCAGCGGGCGACACAAGGGCGCAGGCAACTCTGCAGCTCTGGTGGCTACAGTACGTCGCATTTTCCGATGGGGAGCTGCGCTTACGGTGGTGTTCACCGTCGTTTATCTCTTTGGTGGCCAGCTCTTTGTGCAGTTGCTCACCGACGAGGCTTCGGTCCGTGAGGCCGCTTCAGCCTATCTCCCTTGGTCCATTATCGTTCCGGCTGCGGGTGTGGGCGCATTCCTTTGGGATGGGGTGTTCATCGGTATGACGCTTACCCGGGGGATGCTCATTTCCTCGTTTGTGGCTATGTTGTTTTTCTTCGGCTTCTATGTGCTGCTCTTCCCTGTTTGGGGCAATCATGGCCTTTGGTTCGCCTTCATCATCTATCTGGTTCTGCGCGGGGTCATCCAGACTGTCTGGTTCCGAAAGACGAAGAAGTGAGTGCTCTTTTTCCGCCTTCTTGTTCTTTCTTGAGCTGCGACAGCACCCATTTCTGGTCGCTTTTCAGCGAGCGGTTGAAGGCTTCCTGAATCTTGTGTCTTTCGTCGCCCTCGTTTCTGATGAAGCGCTCGCGCATCTCTTCCGAATCATCGCAAAATTACTACTTTTTTTTCAAATAATCAACCAACCAAAGTAAAAATTTCTTTTCATAACCCTTCCACTTTTTTCCTTGTAATACTCTCAACGATATTCGCAACTTTTCAATCCATCTCACGATGCCTTCTCACCCTGAAAATGAGCAAAAGAAGTCTCCGATTCCGACTCATAATTATGCAGATAGAAATAGTCCTTCGGGATATGATAGCTTTCCTTCGTAATCTTACCCCGATGCTTCAGCACCTTGATGCTGATGATGCCATGCAGATCATTCCCCCGTTCATCCTCAAAGATGCGGTGCTCTTCATAGTTCGAGAACCCAATCACCACATCATGCCCATGCAAATAACTCGATCTGCCCAAATCGAAGAGCAAGGGTTCTGCACCCCCAAAGCTCTCTCGGTCGTTCGATAATTCACATGTAACAACAACCGGTATGTTTCGTTCTACGGCTATGTCCCTGATGCAATGCAATTTCGCAGCATCCTCAAGCGAAAGGTCATAGAACACCTCATCCACGAACATCATCTTCACATTCTTCCTTTCCACGAGGTTCACTATTCTCTCAAATACAGGAGTCTCCACATACCATTCTGCTTTGATCATGTACAAAGGAGAGTCTTTCAATAAGCTCATGAAGTTGTCAACAATCTCTTTGTATTTTTCTTTGTCGAATATATCATGTACGCTATCCACCTCCAGGCTATAGTAATACGCTATCATCGAAGCAAGGAAATTCCTCTCAAGCATATAGTTGAGTAGCAACAAGGTGGGCACCTTCTCGTTGATTGCAATCTTGCATATTTGCTGGATAACGAAAGCCGTCTTGCAGCAGCCTTCCTCTCCGCAAACCGTCGTCATCTCCCCCGGATAGTACCCCCCGATTGTCTCGTCCAGATATGCAATCCCCGTCTTGATAGGTTCCACCTTCTGTCCGCGCACCTCCTCTAATATTTCGCTAATATGTTCCATGTTCACATCAATTTAAAATGTTACAACAAAGCATCCTCATACATCTTTCTTGTTCTCTTTCCAAAAAACGAAAACAAGCAAAACAGCTACCACCACATCTACCACATTCCATATCGTGCGCCCCAATGCAATCTTGATGAAAGGCTGAAATAACAGAGCGAGTGCCCCGAATGCGATCGCCCATCCTTCCTGCTTCTTTTCATAATAATTCCAAGCCATCACTGCAAACGCCACCATCGCTACAAACCGCACCAACTGATAATAGCCGTAAGGCATCGGTGCAAGACAAAGCAGCAACAATGCTGCCATCAAAAGATATATGTATCTAACCATATTCTATATTTTTTGCAAATTTACTACTTTTCTTACATATGGCCAAATATCATGGGCCATAATCCTCACGCATTTCTTAGCAATCCTCGCAAATCTTCATTTTCTTGCCCGTTTGGTACATCTTCAGCTCGGTCAAGCGCTTACAAGCCTTGTAGAATCACGATTTTATTCCCAAACCACCAAATCTCGCGGTAGTTTGATCGTCTTCTTTTCTCCACGTTCACCTGATATATAATAGTTCTTGGCCAAGTGGTCGTCAAACAGCTTTACAAATGCAGACCGCACTCTTGCTGACTTCTCGTTGATGGAGTTCAGAAGTGGATTCGTCAAGTCTGCTATACTTTGCCTTGCCCTGTCTGTTATCCCCAACGGTCTCAGACGTTTGTATATGTCAACAAGTTCCTCCTGATAGTCTGACAACTGCTTGAATGCTATTCCCTCCGGATGCTTCAGAAAAAGGAAGAAAACGGCTTTCACCAATGGTTCCATCTTCACTTCAAGGTCATAATCGGGCAGAAGAATTCGGTTGTTCTTCGTGATGACGAGCTTGCTCAATTGTGCTTTCGTCCTGAACAATTGCCTGAACGTCCATTCATTCATGCCCTGGCTCCTGATTTTCTTCACTCTTACATCCATGTCTTCCAGAAGCGTCAGACTGACGAACTCTCTGTTTTCGTTGAGCGCAAGGATGCACGGAATATGGCCATTGTCTTTGCACCCGTTAATCAGGCATGTGTATTCCGTCCACATGACAAAACGGCACTCTTCGTCGTCAAATGTATGAATCTCTATCAAAACATCATAAGACAACCCATCGAGAGTAAACGACAACTGACAATGGGAGTTTTTCAACTCGTATGGGGTGGCCCATTTGATGGTCTTGTCGCCAATCTCGGTCTTGACGTATTGCTCTATAACGGCCACGGACACTGCCAGTTCATGCAATGAGGTTTGATGAATGACACCAAACGGAGACTTGCCACCTAATGCCTTGAACCACCAATCACCGGAATGACTGATGCGAATTTTTTTGATGAGTCCATCAACAATTTCTAATTGGTAGACTTGATCATCATTCGAATCGTCCATCGTGATGCGTGCACTATATTGGCCGTTGGGGAGAATGATATCGGCCTTGTAGCTGTTTTTTGAATACTGCAAAGAGTCGAATACCCCCTGCAACAATTTCAGAAAGCTGGCTTTGCCTTGAATGTGCTTACCTGCTGTATAATCATCTACTTCAATGTTCTCATCGAGGAAGGGTTCTATGATACGAACATCAAGGCTGTTCCATGCTGAGCAAATCAGTTCAGCGGCATGTCTATGCGAGGAAAGCTTGTTGGGACTTTTCTCGATTGACTTGTTTTTCTCGTAGACAAAATCGAATATATCCATAACAACATGTGTGTGCTTCTGTGAATCGCATGCAAAGTTACGATATTTTTCACAATAGAAAAAATTATCCAGAAAAAAATCTTTTCACAAGCCTTGTGATTCATTTTCGTTTGGATAAATAGAGAAAACACCTTACCTTTGCGGTCAACTAAAATATAAAGGTATGAAAAAGAAAATATTAGTATCAGCAACTGCCTGTTTCATGGCAATGAGTGTGAATGGACTACTTTGGCAACACTAACACATCTCACCAAGACCGTTACGGCGGCACGACGGGCACATCAACCACCTCAAAGGACATCTACGGAAACACGGCGACCACCCACAAAGACAACTATGGCCAGACGGTAGGTTCCTCTTCCACCACGACCGACTACTTCGGCAACCAGAAAACCCAGCAACGCAGCAACGATGCCAACGCCACCATCTGGAGTTGGTAGAAATTCTCCTTTCCTGATAGCCGTTCTACTCAGTACACTCCCTTGCTAAAGCTCATAGTTACGCAAGTAGAAATAATCCATCGGGATAAGATATAATTTCTTTTCGATCTTACCCTTTTAATAACTTGAAGGCAATGATGTCATGCTGATGTTTCCCAGCTCATCTATGACAGAAGAAGTTGAAACATTAATTGCAGAAAGTCCAAAATTAGCCCTAAAAAAAGCATTTTCACGGCTATTGCGCCTTACTGATTCTGAGCACTTGACGGAAGTTGTCCATCTCTATTTTCCCCAAACGTCCCAACACCGATTGCCCCAGCAAGAGCGGTGCCTTTTGGTTGCGCACGACAGTAGCGCGGATATTGCTAAGTTCCAGTCCTCCAAGGTCCACATGCTTTAAGTTGACAACCGTTCCTACGCTGATGTCTCCATTCGCATCCATGTAACGCTGATTTCCTATGATATCACTGTCTGTCAGATATCCATTCTTCAACATGAAAGTCGCTTCTACCATTGATATGGATACATCGCTGGCTCCTGTATCGAACACGAAATGCAGCGCTAAACCATTGATACTGCACTTCACCTTGTAGACATCTCCGTCTTTGGTGAAGGGTATTTCCGTGATATCCTGACTTTCTATTGCTTGGAATGCACCAACGACAACGTGCTTTTCATCTCCAGCTTCCGCTTGCCTGTACTTCCGAATGAGTGCTTTGTATTCCTCGGTGTCACGCAAAAGATCCATGTCGGCGTCTCTCTCCATGTGAGAAAAACGGCGATATCCAAGTTCCAGCGACTTCTCCAAATATTCTAAAGCCCGATGTTTGTTCCCCATTCTTGCATACAGGCAGGCAGCATCATAATAGTTGCCGGCCTTTTCTTCATCTCTTGCTATGATGCTGTCCATTGCGGCTATCGCTTTTTCATACTGCCCCAAACCCTGATAGGCATAATGAATACAGTCATACTTTTCTGGTTTGTCTTCTATCTCTATCACCTTCTTGAAATCCGCTTCTGCCAGTTCTCTTTTTCCTTGCTTCAAATAGATGTCGCCACGCGTCTGATAAGCATAAGATTCTTCAGGGTCGAGTACGACACAAGTCGTCAGATCTTCAATCGCTCCGTCGAAATCGCCAGACAGTTCCTTGAACCACCCGCGACGGTAGTAGCCGAACCCGTATTCAGGAATAGCCGACAGCACCTTGTCCCAAACATGGATAGCCGAATCTACATCCCCCAATTCGTACAGTATATTGGCTTTCCTGGCCAAGCTGCCATTGTCTGTACTGTCCATGTTCAGTGCCATGTTTACGTTGCGTAAAGCATCGGCATATTTTCCTTCTTTCGACCGGCATTCTGCAATTCTTGTATAAATAGATGGTGAAGCATTCCTGCGATTTGCCTCTTGGTAAGCGCTGACAGCCTTGTCGTATTTCTTGTTATGCTCGTTCATCAGCCCCATGACGTATGGCCACTTGCTCTCATTTGGCCATTTTGCCGACTCTATCTTCATTTTCGAAAGAAGGAGTTGGCTGGCTGGCTCTGTCAATTTCACGGCCAGGTATACGGCTTTGGGGTCGTATTCCACGAGAAGTGCCTTCACGATGTCGTCGGTGGCCTTATTCCAATCCTCTTTTCCTATATACGCCTCAGCGCGAAACGAATAAGCTTTGGAAAGCTCGCCATCCAGCTTGATGGCGTAATCGAACTGCTTGATGGCATCATCCCACCTCTTCTGGTCGCTTGCATTACGCCCAATCCCCAGATAGCCCGTTGGTTCTCCCGGTTGAAGCGCTATCATCTTATGGTAGTCCATATCTGCCAGATCATATCTTTTCTGCTCATAGTAGACTTGGGCGCGCTTCTCATAAAGGCTCTCGTCCTCAGGAAGCAGGCCGATGGCAGCAGTGAGGTCGTTTATTGTTTTCACCGTATCTTCCAAGTTCAAATAAACCTGTGCCCGTACCGTGTAGGCAAACACCAGATACTCAACATCCTTCTTAGGCAGGTATTTCAGCGCTAAGTCGGCAGCTGTCAGAGCCTTTCCGTACTCTTCGTTCTCCATTCTGATCATGGCCACCCACGAATACGAATAGCCATTCTTCGGATTCTCTGTAATGTCCTTGTTCAGAAAATCCAATGCCTCCTGGTAGTTCTCATTTTGTACGGCTTCTACCCCTCGCAGATAATTATAGCCTTCTGGCCGCTTCTGGGTTTGTCCGGAACAGGTGATTGCACAAACGAAGCTAATCACCATGAATACAACTTTTCTTCTTTTCATAAAATTCAGATTATTTGTTTATCAATCATCATATACAAACATACAGACCGTGCAGATGCCAAAACTTGCGAGTATTTCTCCAAATGTTACAACGGCACCAAAATAATACCAGAACCCTTGACCAATCTCGTCGACGATTGGTTCTATAGGATGGATAAAAAGAACATCAACGAGATGGATGGTCTGAAGGATAAAACAGATAATAGGCAGGGCTGCTATGATCTTGTTTCCCCTTACCAGTGCTACAAGCCCTGCACCGATCAGCCATAGAATGGACCAAGCTATAGGAAGCAGGAAGCCTCTGAAAATATCAAAACTCAGCCAATTGCTCCATGATATATTAGCAAAAAAATGCGCTGTCCCTGCAAAGAACAGGGTATGAAACACGGATGCCAAGAAACTAAAGATCCATGCCAAGGCAACAGCTCCCAAAAATCTCAATACTTTGTACACCATCATGTCAACCTATTACTTCATTACACCGTAAACATCCCACTCGTCAGCCTTTTTCTTGACAGTCGAAAGGATTTCTTCTTGATTCATATCTACCGGAAAGTCCCACATCTGTTTAGATGTTTCGCCCCCATCAAAATCTATATGTGCCTGATACTTAACATTCAAATACTTGAATGTAGGCTGCAGTATCACAGACCAAATGCCACATTCTCTGTTGCCTATTGGATCAAAGAATACACCTCCAATGGTGACAAAATCCGTTTTGTCTTGTATAATTCGCGCACTTCTATACGCCAAAAGACCGTCTATAAGGGTCTTGTAAACCGTCTTGATGCCACCTCTTGCAGCAATAGATTTACGCTGCTTGCTAAAATCCATGATGAATCTGAAGAAGAACCACACTACAATAGAAACAATAATAATGATAATCCATTTCATAGCTATACCAACAATTTTATAATACCCCAAATGAAAATACAAATAAGAACAATGATGCCAAGGCAACAGCCCAAGCCTCTCTTCGCCCGTTCCTGGCGAGCATATCGCTTATAGCATGATTTGCAGACATGGTATACGGCTTCACTCTGTTGGTTTTGGAGCTTGTAAGCTATGTCGTCTTCTCTTACGGAACACATCGGACATTTTCCGTTATCTATCAACCCTATGAGTTTTAAGTAATTGACAGCATCGCGGTCAAAGACGATGGATCCGCCGAATACACAGTCGCTTGGTTCATACGTATGTTGCTTATCATGGAAGTCATACCGAAAACCAGCAGCATTCAGCTCTTCACATATCGCAGACTCATATTCATCTTGAGTCATTGCTTTCACTTGTTCCCGGGAATATTTCATAGCAATCATCATCGTGTTTGAATGGTTGTATTCCGCTTGATGTCTTCAATAGTATGCATAATCATGGCATCTATCACCTCATGCCTGAAGCCCAGAGCTATAGCTGTGGCTTTGCAAAGGGCAAATTCTCTTTCATGAATGTCGCCATCACACATCATCAACAGTACCATATCTCTCAAATACTGCACTTGTTTCTCCGGTGTTTCAGGCGGTAGGAATTTAATGCCTTTGGGGTTCTTGATACATCTTTCAAGATTAGATGGTTTTAACCCCTCTCTTGCCATTACTGCGGCCAAGGCTGCCATCTCTCTATCTTCTAATTTGCCATCGGCAAATGCCACTGCCACTAAAGCCTTCAGGTGGCTCAACTTCTCTCGGCTTTCGCGAGATTTAAACAAATCAATTAAACTCATATCCTTTATTTTTTGTGCAAAATTACGTCTTTTCCTTATTTCAACCAACACTTTTATATTCACAAGCCTTGTGAAAAGATTAACTTCATCTTTAATCATCAGAAACTGCAGGTGTTGCCGCAACAATAGAAGACGTTACACATCTTAACAGCAGCTATATACTTCACTTGCGCTCGAGTTCTGCTCGCTTGCCATCAACAAGACGCAAGAAGTTATAGCTGCTGTTGTTACAATATAGATGAACTGCTTGATTATGTCGCTTTGCTTGCAAAAAAACCACCTGTTGTTTATCGAATGCACGCCATGCATTCGGCTCTTAGCCGCTTGGCTCATTCAAGAACTCTGAACCTTGAACCAGCAGTCCCTTCTTCCTTTTGGCAAGCCTTTATTTACTTTTCCGTTGGTATTAGTAAACTCATTGAGTAGCACATCAGTATGTCTAAAGTATGGCCACGTCCTTATTCAACCGTTTTGCCATCTTTCCAAAAAACGAGAACAAGCAAAACTGCTACCACCACATCTACCACATTCCATATCGTGCGCCCCAATGCAATCTTGATGAACGGCTGGAATAACAGGGCGAGTGCCCCAAATGCGATCGCCCATCCCTCATGCTTTTTTTCATAATAATTCCAAGCCATCACCGCAAACGCCACCATAGCCACAAACCGCACCAGCTGGTAATAACCGTATGGCATAGGCGCAAGACAAAGCAGCAACAATACTGCCATCAAAAGATATATGTATCTAACCATAGTCTTTATAATTAATTCAGCTGCAAATTTACTACATTACTTTTAAATGGGCAAGCATCATGGCCCATAATCCTCCAGCATATCTTCGCAATCTTCGCAAATCTTTATGTTCTTGCCCATTTGGTACCCTTTCATTTTGTCTAAAGACTCAGCATTAAGAGCTTTATCACAATCATCGACAAAAATATCCAAATGATATATTCTGGCATTCTTGTCAACATAGAATGTGTCGCATTCAAAAGCGTATTGTTTACTGTATTTGTAGCTATAATAAATTGCCAAAATCCCAATTATAATCAATA
>FLNY01004685.1_pt1 | contig 15154 bp, 13 predicted proteins | sample 1140381 | NCBI WGS metagenome assembly FLNY01 (sample SAMEA3878172, study PRJEB12797) | bioreactor metagenome | biome: Moose rumen | place: Sweden | collected 2011-10
CGGCTGCGGCCTGGGCGGCGAGCTGGGCCTTCTTCTCCTTGGACTTCTTGCCGAGGAACCAGATGAGGGCGGCGGCGATAATCAGCAGCAGGATACCCAGCAGCGGCCTGTACCACAGCCAGGCGATGGCTATGACGACGAGGCACCATACGGCTGTGAGCACTCCGGCAACCAGGTTGACGCCGAGGTCGGCGATGTTGGCGAGGAACGGGAGCACCTTGAGCAGCTGGGTGATGATGTTGAAGATGTTCTTGAATCCACCGAATACGAGCAGGATACCGATGATGCGGAGAAGCCAGGCCATGAACTTGTTGGAGGCATGCTCGTTGGCGAACATTTCGTCGGCGCTGACGGTGCCGTCCTCGAGGGTGATGAGGCTGTAGCCGTTCTTGGCGGTGTACTTCTCGAAGGTGTTGCCGTTGACCTTGGCAAGGATGGAGACGTCGCCGGGAACGACCTGCTTGTAGGTGATGCGGACATCACCGATGGTGGGGCTGGCGGAGTTGACGCCTACGTAGACAATATTGCCGTTGACGTGGATGAAGTTCTGGCTTGCGGAGACGCTGTAGGCCTTGTGGAACTGTTCCTCGTAATACTGGGTGACCTCGGGCTTGAGCTCGACCTGGAAGGCCCTGGAATTGTTCATCTGGCTGATGAGGGACTCAGGGAACTGATAGGCGCCGAAGCTGACGTTCTGGGCCTGCCATGTGTTGCTCTCTACGCTGAGGAGGACAGAATTGTCGATGCCGCGGTAGTCGGGATCCTCGAAGTTGTAGGAATTGACAGGCGAAGAGACCCACTCCTTGGAATAGGTGTAGGTGGTAATCGTTTCCTGTCCGCCGCCGACTTTGTCCTTGGTTTCGGAGTGCTGGTGCTCGACCCACTGGTAATACTCGACGGAACGGATGAGCTTGATGGCGTTGACGCTGATGTCGAAGTCGCCGTCGGTGAGGATGTCCTGGGTGGTGGCGAATCCGGAGGCGTGAACAATCTTGCCGTCGGCCTCGACGTTGATCTGGTCGACGTCACCGAGCTCGATGCAGACGCTCTGCGCCTCCTTGAGCATCTTGGTGGTCTTGACCGTGCGGCCCTCGTTCCAGAAAAGGAGTACGGTACCGGCAATGAGCATCAGGAAGCCCATTCCGACGCCCTGGGTGGCCTTTTTGAGGCGGCCGCCATAAGAGGTTGTGGTAACTTTTTGGTAAGCCATAATATTGAATGATTAGAATTGAACTATCACCGCAAAACTCCGTAAAGATAATACTTTTCCACCTAATTACAATAAGTTGCACACAAAAAAGGCGGTGAATAACCCGAGGGGGCTGGCCAAAATCATTTTTGACCAGCCCCCTGGAAGGAATCACCGGCTCATCAGTTTTTCTTATAGATGGCCAACTCAGTTGCAATACTTGATGAAGGTTTGTAGAATCTGAAGTAACTATAATCTACATTATAACGCAAGGCATGGTCACCCGCTTCCAGCGTGCAGTAGATGGTGGCTATTCCATCGGAGACTGTTATCGAGATCTTGTAGATGTCGGTAGAAGGTTCGCTCTTGGTTGAACTAATGCCGTTGTTGTTGTTGGATTTTGCACCAAGGTAACAGCCGCTGGCTGTCTTGAGCGTCTGGGCGGAAGGATCGAAAGTAACGCAGATTGAAGGATCAGCAGTAATGGTGCTGCCATTGATAGTTACATCTATGTAATTCGTCTTGGAGAAATCTGTCAGGCTTCCGTCGAGTGCCTTGTTGCCGTCTTCATAGACAATCAGGTAGTCTCCAGCGCCTACGGTACCCGAAGTCACCTTCGTGAAAGTGGCTTTGGTTCCAGAAACGGGTGCACGCTGATTGATCACCAGATTTGCATTCTTAGTACCGTTCGAGTGAGTGAACTTGACGGTGCAACTTCTGGCATCGCCGGTATTGACAGAAACGGACACAATCACCTGAGTCCCTGATTTTGTGATAGTTATCCATTCTTCGACAGACTCGGTATCCCAATACCAATCAGTATTGTTGCTGGTAACCTCGACTGTCTGCGGAGTGGTGGAATCGGCATCAAAAATCAGAGATGCCGGAGACAGTGAAATGGCATCGCTTGCTACCGCCCCTTCCTGGCTGACCTTCACCGTAGCGGTGAGGGTGCCGTTGGAGTGGGTAAGGGTAATGGTGGCGCTGCGCTTGGTATCCGTGTTCTCGCCTGCACTGAAGGTGATGGTATTGTCTGACCTGGTTGCCGTGAGCCAGGTGGGAACGGACTCCGTGTCTATAGTCCAATTGCTGTCGTCGGATGTCACCGTAACATCTGCGGAACCGCCCTCCTGGGGTATGGAAACAGATGAAGGAGAGGCCGAGAGTGTCTCTTCGGTGATTACTTCCGTTGCGCTGTCCACGAACATGCAGACTTGGGGAGTAGTATTATTATACCAGCCGTAAACATAGCCGGTAAGGGTGTAAGTTTTGTCCTTGGACGTGGATACTCCGGCAGCCTTGGTGAGATAAAGGATGGCATCGGAGCCGGGAATCGTGCCTTTGTTGTGATCGGTCAAAGAAACAGTATAGGAAACATACGCAATCTTGGCATCTCCATAGGCGGCTGCCATCTGGGCGTCTGTCCATTCGACAGGGCTGATGGAGACTGTCCCCTCGCCGGTCTTCGTGACGGTGGCTCCGCTGAATTCGACAAGATTGTTGTATGCTTTTGTCTTGCCGTTGATGGAAATCTTGTCCCCTTTGACCAGCGTATTCTTGGAGTTATAGACCAGGATGGTGCCCGTGTCGTCCGTAGCAAAAACGTTATTGCCTACAACTACAGTGACAAGAGCCTCCTCAATTTCGTAGCTTGAGCCGGCGGTTCCATTAAGTGCGTCGGCAACGGTGTTATATACTTTGCCCTCAAACTGGGTCACATTCAAGGCTACGGGCTTGATCTTGCCGGCGGAGAAAACTGCCTGGGCTCCGGTGGGATTCAAGTCGAATGTCGCGGTTTTTGCTGCGCCGCCCACTGTGCAGTCGAGGACGACGTGGAAGGATTCGCTCTCGCTCTGGGTGTAAGGCTTTATGGGGAGATAGACCTTGCCGGACTCGCCGGACTCGAGGGTGCTGTCCTCCATGTTCACCTTTGCGGAATTATAGACATAGCTGCTGCCGCTGGAAGTGTAGGTGGGGGTGTCGGAAACGAAATCGATGTAATAAGTCCCCACGATGTCCTCGCTGGCGGTCAGGGTGACGCTGTTGACTATGAAGCTTGCGCCGGTGTTGTTGGTGATGTTGAATTCGATGACGGAGGTGAGGTGCTTCATGGAGACGAGAGCCTCGGACGCGGTCTTGCCCTCGACGGAGCCGTACATGGGGCAGACGTTTCCGCGGAGCGCCGACATGTTGTCGAAACCGTCCTGGGTGATGCCCTTTGAATGGCCGATGTAGTTGTAACCGGCAGACCCGTCGGGTGCGGTCATGTGGCTGTTGTAGGGGAAGAATACATACCAGTCGGCCTCGCCTGAAGGGACGTCGCCTGAAACGTCGAAAGTGGCACGGGTGGTGCCGCCTCCGGCGGAGACGGTGCCTTTTGCTCCGGTGTAGGTGGTGCCGTCGGTGGTGTAGAAGACATTGACGGTGTCGACAGCCTCCCAGAGGGTGGACATGCCGTCGTTGGTGGTCCTGGTGCCGGCATCGGTTGAAGCGGCAATGGTGAAGGTGCGGTCGGGGAGGAACTCGCCGGAGATTTCCTTGACCTGGCAGTTGGTGAGGGAGATGGCGGCTGCCGTCATCAGCCCTGCGAATGCGAAGAATCTTTTCATAGGGCTAAAATCCGTTATCGTCATATTCCCAGTCTACAAGGTCGCCGCTTTCGCAGATGACCATGCCGGCGAGGCACTCGCAGGCATCGCAGTCAGGAGCCTGGTATTGCCTGACTTTGAAGGTGTTTGTTTTGATTGACATGGTATGGTTGGTTTATATGATATTATCCTTAACCCGCAAATTTACTCAAACATTCCGACAAAGCCAAAAAGAATGGTTATATTTGTCAACACTTTGTAAACATATACAGAAGAAATGTGCGTGAGGAGAAGTTTCGCAAGCTGGCACAATTCTTTGAAACATAAATAGTTCATGCTTGCGAAACTTGAGTTGTGTTATGAAGTACGACCTTATTGTAATCGGCGGAGGGGCGTCAGGGTTGATGGCAGCCTGCAGCGCCGCCGCAAAGGCCAGGCAGGAAGGCAGCAGCCTGAGCATCTGCGTGCTTGAGAAAATGCCCAGGCCCGCCCGCAAGATGATGATAACCGGCAAGGGCCGGTGCAACTTCACCAACGTCAAGGACTGGGAGAGCTTTGCCTCCCACATCCGCAGCGGTTCCTCTTTCGTACGGTCCGCATGGCGCAGCCTCCCCCCGCATAAGGTGCTCGACTTCTTCGAGTCCGCCGGCATGCCGTACGTGGTGGAACGGGGCGACCGAGCCTTCCCCGCCTCGTACCGGGCCGGCGACGTAGTCGACGCTCTCGTCCGCGAATGCCTTGGCGGCGGCGTAATCATCCAGACCGGCGCCGAAGTGGCATCGGTCGCGGGGCCCGGACAGGCCGGGCCTGACGGGAAGTTCACCATAGGCCTCACCGACGGCACCACCCACACCTGCCGGCGGCTCATCATCGCCACCGGCGGCCTTAGTTACCCCGGAACCGGCAGCACCGGCGACGGCCTGCTGTGGGCGCGCACCCTCGGGCACACGGTGACGCCCGTCTTCCCCTCGCTTACGGCGCTGGTGCCCAAGGGGTACAAGGACGGCAGCGGGGAAGCTCCCGGCCGCGCCCGAAATGACGGCACCGTCTCCCGCGGCGGAGCGGAGCGGAGCGAAAAGGCCCCCAGCCAGCAGCAGGCCGAACCGGAGCGGAGCGAAAAGGCCCCCAGCCAGCAGCAGGCCGAACCGGAGCGGAACGGAGAGTTCCCCCTCCCCCGCCACATCCCGCGACAGACGCCGCTCACCGAGTACGGCCGGAAGCTGTGCGACGTGAGCCTCAAGAACGTGGGAGCGACGCTGCTGGTGCAGGGAACGCCCGCAGGCGAGGAATTCGGCGACATCGACTTCACCGACGGCGGCATCGAGGGGCCCGTCGGCTTCCAGCTCAGCCGCAAGGCGGTCAAGTCCATGGTCAACGGCGGCAACGCCTCCATGCTGCTCGACCTCAAGCCCGCCGTGAGCCTCACCGAACTGACCACCCGCATCAAGGAACTCTGGGAAGAAATAGGCCGCGACCCCCGTTCGGAGCGGCTCCGCGAGAAGGAACGCTGCCGCATACTCCTGGGCAAGCTCATGCCCTGGGAACTCATTCCCGCCTTCACCGCAGCCCACCCCGGAATCATCACCCTGGAGCGCCGCAGCCGCACCGACACCAAGGTCTGGATAAACCTCGTAAGCATAGCCAAGGCCCTGAAGGAATGGAAGTTCGATCTCGAAGGCTTCGTGGGCTGGGAACGCGCGGTCGTAACCGCCGGCGGAGTCAGCACCGACGAAGTGGTCCCCAAGACCATGGAGTCACGCATAGTCCCGGGCCTGTATTTCTGCGGCGAAGCCCTCGACATGGACGCCGACACCGGCGGCTACAACCTCCAGCTCGCCTTCTGCACCGGCTGGCTTGCCGGCGCAAAAGCCGCTTCTTTCTGACGCAGGGGCGCGTCCCCGGCCGCCCCTATGCGGCGGTCTTGAAGAATTTGTCTATGTCCTTGATGGTCTGGGGCAGGGCGAAGACTGCCACCCGGTCGTAGTCCTCGATGCGGGTGTCGCCCACGGCGATGAAGGAGTCGCTGCCGCGTATCACGCCTGCGATGATGGCGTTGGAGGGGAAATCGAGGTCCTTGAGGGGGGCCTTGGTGATGGCGCTCCCGGGAGCCACCGTGTACTCGATTATCTCGGCGTTGCTGCCCGACATGTACTTGACGAAGCGCGCCTTGCCCGACAGGGTGAACTTGAATATCTTGCCGGCGGTGACGAGTTTCTTGTTGATGACGGTGTCGATGCCCATTTCCTCGGCGAGGCGTATGTACTCGATGTTCTCGACCTCGGCGACCGTGCGGGGCACGCCGAACTTCCGGGCCACGACGCACGAGAGTATGTTGCTCTCGTCGCTGTCGGTGAGGGCGATGAAGGCGTCGCAGTCGCGTATCCCCTCCTCGAAGAGGAAGTCGGAGTCGGAGCCGTCGCCGTTGACGACCAGCACGCTGTCGGGGAGGTTCTCCGTGAGCGCCACGCTGCGCTCCTTGTCCTTTTCTATCACCTTGACCATCTGCATGCGGCCTGCAAGCGATCGGGCCACCATCTCGCCCATAGGGGAGCCGCCCAGGATCATCACCTTGTCGACCGGGGTCTCGACCTTGCCGAAATACTTGATGATGCTCGCCAGGCCCTGACGCTTCGAGACGGTGAACACGAGGTCGCCGAACTGGAACTTGGTGTCGAACTTGGGGATGATGGTCTGATTGTCGCGCGAGATTGCGATGATGCGGAAGAGGCTCGTCTCCTCGGGCGCCATCATCTCCACGAACTCGCGGAGGCGCAGGTCGACCATGGGGGATTCCTCGTCTATGCGGAACACCGAAATCTGGAGCCGCCCGTGCGCGAACTCCATCGACTCCATCGCCGACACCTGGTGCAGCGAGGCGACGATTTCGTCGGCGGCGCTCTTCTCGGGGTAGAACATCAGCTCGATACCCAACTCCTTGAAGAGCAGGCGGTTCTCGGCGGCGAGGCAGTCTTCGTCGTTGACGCGGGCGATGACTTTTTTGGCCCCGAGCTGCTTGGCGAGCAGCGCCGCCACTATATTGACCTCCTGCGTCGTGAAGGGATACACGGCGATGAACAGGTCGGCGCGGGAGACCCCGGCGGCACGCAGGGTGCTTATTGCCGAAGGGTTGCCCTTGAAGGTTTCGACGTCGGCGTAGGCGCTGAGGGTCTCGAGACGGCGGGCGTCGTTGTCGATGACCGAGACCTCGTTGGCCTCGGCCCTGAGCATTTTGGCGAGGTGGGAGCCGATTTCGCCTGCTCCCTCGATGACTATTTTCATATTTTGCGGTGTATCAATATGCAAACGTTACGGTAACCTGGAACGGCCGACGAGGGCACTGCCCGGGAGGGGGCCTGCCTGCGGAGCGTACGGTATTCCCGGTGGGCGTCCCGGACGGCGCGGGCGTACTGCATGCGGCCGGTCAGCAGGTACACGAGCGCGGAGCCGGCATCGAGCAGCCTGCGGAACGCTATCCTGGAGCGGGCGGCACCCGGGCCCACGGTATCGGGGAGGTTGTTCTCGAGCAGCAGGAGGTTGTTGCGGTAGTTGAGCTTGAGCTTGAAGGGCGAAGACGGGGCGAGCGTGCCTCCCCCAAGATGCCAGACGCAGCTCTGCGGCACCACTTCGACCGAATACCCCTTCAGGCAGGCCCTCCAGCAGTAGTCGATCTCCTCCATGTGGGCGAAGAAACGGTCGTCGAGGCCTCCGAGCTCGCGCCAGAGGCTGCTGCGCGTCATAAGGCATGCCCCGCTGACCCACAGCAGGCTGCAGGGAGTGTCGTATTGGCCCGTATCCTCCTCGGTGCGGCTGAGCACGCGGCCCCGGCAGAAGGGATAGCCGTAGCGGTCGACAAAGCCTCCTGCGGCACCGGCATACTCGAAGCGGGACGTGCGCCCGTATCCTCCCGAACCGTCGGGCACGAGGGCATGCAGCTTGGGCCCGCAGACTCCGCATCCGGGGTGCGTGTCCATGTGCGCCACCAGCGGTTCGAGCCAGCCGGGAGAGACGTCGATGTCGGAGTTGATGAGGACGAAATATTCGGCCTCCGTCTGCGCGAGGGCGCGGTTGTATCCGCCGGTGAAGCCGTAATTCTGCCCGAGGGCGATGGTGCGAACTCCGGGAAAACTGTCGGAAAGCAGTTTGAGCGAGGCGTCGGTGGAACCGTTGTCGGCGACGATGACGGCGGCGTCGGGGGGGCAGGAAGCCACGAGAGAGGGCAGGAACGCCCGCAGCAGGTCTTCCGTGTTCCAGTTGAGTATGACGACGGCCGTGCGCATGCTGATTCGCCCCTGAAGGTCTTAGTTGCAGCCGCAGCCTTCTTCCTTGCAGCCGCAGCCTTCCTCTTCGCGCCGGCAGTCCTCACCTTCGCCCTTGTGGCAGCGGCCCTTGCCGTGGCAGCAGCCCCCGTCGTCCTCGGGGGGGAGATATTCGCCGTTGAGCCCTTCGCGGAGCTCCTTTTCGGTGGCGGGACGCACCTCTTCAATGCGGCCGCTGAAGTTGAGGGTCTTGCCTGCCATGGGGTGGTTGAAGTCCATTTCGACGAAATCGGCGCCCACGGATTTGACCGTGCCCTGGACCACCTGGCCGGAGCCGTTGAGCATGGGGAGCGTGCGGCCGACGACGAGGAATTCGGTCATCACCTTGCCGTCTACCGTAAACGCCGCGAGGGGCAGCTTGACGAGGCCGGCGGGATTGTAGGGGCCGTAGCCGTCCTCAGGGGACAGGGTGAAGGCGAAGGGGTCGCCGGGTTCCTTGCCTTCGAGGGCCGCCTCGAACCTGGGAAGGAGCATGCCGGTTCCGTGGATATAGCGCAGAGGGGCGTCTGGGGAGGCCTTGTCGGCGAGGGCGCCCTCTACCTGGAGCTCGTAGCTCACGGCTACGACGTGGTCTTTGAGTACTTTCATTCTTTTGGGTATTGAACTGCAAATGTAAGCAAAAAATTATTATATTTGTTGTCCGTATGAAATACGGATTCGACAACAGCAAATATCTCAAAATCCAGTCCGAGCACATCAAGGAGCGCATAGCAAGGTTCGGTGACAAGCTTTACCTTGAATTCGGCGGCAAACTCTTCGACGACCACCACGCAAGCCGCGTCCTTCCCGGCTTCCAGCCGGACAGCAAGCTGCGCATGCTGATGCAGCTGTCCGACATGGCCGAGATCATCATCGTCATCAGCGCCCTCGACATCGAGCGCAACAAGGTCCGCACAGACCTCGGCATCACCTACGACATGGACGTCCTCCGCCTCAAGGACGAATTCACCCGGCGCGGGCTCCTCGTGAGTTCGGTGGTCATCACCCACTTCAACGGCCAGTCCAGCGCTGAGGCCTACAAAGCCCGCCTGGAGCGCCTCGGCATCACGGTCTGCTACCTCTACAACATAGAGGGCTACCCCGAAAACGTCGACTTCATCGCCTCCGACGAGGGCTTCGGCCGCAACGACTACATCCGCACCACCCGCCCGCTGGTGGTGGTGACGGCCCCCGGCCCGGGCAGCGGCAAGATGGCCACCTGCCTGAGCCAGCTGTACCAGGAAAACAAGCGCGGCGTCAAGGCCGGATACGCCAAGTTCGAGACCTTCCCCGTCTGGAACCTCCCCCTCAAGCACCCCGTCAACCTCGCCTACGAGGCCGCCACCGCCGACCTCAACGACGTCAACATGATCGACCCCTTCCACCTCGACGCCTACGGCAAGACCGCCGTCAACTACAACCGCGACATCGAGATCTTCCCCGTCCTGAGCGCGCTGTTCGAGGGCATCTACGGCGAGAACCCCTACAAGTCCCCCACCGACATGGGCGTCAACATGGTCGGCTTCTGCATCAGCGACGAGCAGGTCTGCGCCGACGCCTCCCGCGACGAGATAGTCCGCCGCTACTACACAGCCCTGAGCCGCATGGCCGAGGGCGACAACAACGAAGGCGAAGTCAAGAAAATAGCCCTCGTCATGAAGCAGGCCGGCATCACCACCGCCTGGCGCAAGACCACCGTCGCCGCCTACGACCGCAAGCTTCTCGAGGGCGGCGCCCCTTCGGCGGCGATCGAACTGCCCGACGGCACCATCATCACCGCCCGCACCTCTTCCCTGCTCGGCCCCAGCGCGGCCCTCATCCTCAACGCCCTCAAGCACCTCGCAGGCATCGACCACGACGTCAAGCTCATCCCCCAGGAGATGATAGAGCCCATACAGCGCACCAAGGTCGATTTCCTCCACGGCCACAACCCGCGCCTCCACACCGACGAAGTGCTGGTGGCCCTCGCCATGCTCTCCCGCTCCGACCAGAACTGCCTGCGCGCCCTGGAGGCCCTCCCCCAGCTGGAAGGCTGTCAGGTCCACTGCACCGTGATGCTCAGCGAGGTCGACCGCAAGACCTTCAAGAAACTCGGCGTCGGCCTTACCTGCGACCCCGTCAAGAAAGCAAGCAAATCCTATTGATATGTTGAAATTCCTCCGTCAACCCGAATACAAACCGGAACAGACCGGGCCCGAAGCCGACGCCCGCTACAAAAGAATGCGCCTCCAGGTGTTCCTGGGAGCTTTCATCGGCTACGCCGGATTCTACCTCGTCCGCAAGAACTTCTCGATGGCCATTCCGGCCCTCGCCCCCCTGGGCTTCGAAAAGACCGAGCTGGGCGTCGTCCTCTCCATGAACGCCATCGCCTACGCCCTTTCCAAGTTCCTTATGGGCAGCGTCTCCGACCGGTCCAACGCCCGCGCCTTCCTGCCCCTCGGCCTCATCCTCACCGCCATCTCGATGGCCTTCATGATAGTCCCCATCCAGTGGATAGGCGCCGACCACAAGGCCCTCGCAGTAGTGGTGATGGCCGTCCTGAACTTCCTCGTCGGTTGGTTCAACGGCATGGGGTGGCCTCCGTGCGGCCGCGTCATGACGCACTGGTTCTCGGTGAGCGAACGCGGCACCAAGATGAGCATCTGGAACTGCGCCCACAACGTCGGCGGCGCCCTCGTCGGCCCCATGGCCACCTACGGAGCCGTCTGGTTCGGCAGCTGGCTGTACGGCTCCCACCAGGAGCTCTACTTCCTCGCCGGCACCTTCCTCTTCCCCGCCGCCACGGCCGTGTTCATCGCCCTTCTGGCCTATATCCTGCTGCGCGACACGCCCCAGAGCTGCGGCCTCCCCTCCATCGAGAAGTGGCGCAACGACTATCCCAAGAACTATTCCGAGAAGCAGGAAGAGACCCTGAGCACCAAGGAGATATTCTTCAAGCACGTGCTCAACAACAAGTTCCTCTGGTACATCGCCCTGGCCAACGCCTTCGTCTACATGGTGCGCTACGGCTGCCTCGACTGGGCCCCCACCATACTCACCGAGAAGGGCATCGACCTCAAGTCGGCCGGCTGGGCCTACTTCGCCTACGAATTCGCCGCCATCCCCGGCACGCTCTTCTGCGGCTGGCTGTCGGACCACGTGTTCAAGGGGCGCAGGGCCCTTCCCACCATGCTGTTCATGGCGCTCGTGGCGGTATTCATCGCCCTCTACTGGATATTCATCGACAACCTCACCGTTGTCATCATCGCCCTCATCGGCATAGGCTTCTTCATCTACGGCCCGGTGATGCTTATCGGCGTGCAGGCCCTCGACCTCGCCCCCAAGAACGCCTCCGGCACCGCTGCGGGCCTCACGGGCTTCTTCGGCTATTTCTTCGGTACCGCCCTGCTGGCCAACATAGTGCTCGGCGCGGTCGCACAGTCCTTCGGCTGGAACTGGACTTTCCTGCTCCTGCTCCTCGCCTGCGCGATGGCCATATTCTTCATGGGTCTCACCTACAAGGAAGAGCAATACCTCGTACACAAGTCCTGAACGGACTTCTGACAATTTGGCAGGAATTCCCGGATGGCAGGTTATTTGCGCCCTGCCCCTGAAAAACATACAGCAATGGCAGACAAGAAACAGAATACCGAAAATCCCAGGACACCCGATACAGACAAGAAGCTGAAGGCCCTCACGAAAGAACTTGAACAGGCCCGCAAGGAGGCCGAAAAGGCAGCGGCAGAGGCCGACGAGGCCCGCGCCGACGCCGAAAAGGCCGCCGCCGAGGCTGCCTCCGGCAAGGACGACTACCTGCGCCTGATGGCCGAATTCGACACCTTCCGCCGCCGCACCGCCGAGGAGAAGCTCGCCCTTGTGGGCTCCGCCGCAGCCGATACCATAAAGGGGCTGCTCCCCGTCCTCGACGACTGCGAGAACGCCCTCAAGATGCTGGCCGAATCCTCCGACGAGGCCGCCCGCGAGGGCACCACCCTCATATACAACAAGTTGATGGATTACCTCAAGACCCGCGGCCTCACCGTCATCGAGGCCCTGGGCCAGGACTTTGACACCGATTTCCACGAGGCCCTCACGCAGGTTCCCGCCCCCTCCCCCGACATGAAGGGCAAGGTGATGGACGTATATCAGACCGGCTACCTGCTCAACGGCAAGGTCCTCAGATATGCAAAAGTAGTCGTAGGAGCGTAACGAAATGGCAGAAAAAAGAGATTACTACGAAGTGCTCGGCGTCGGCAGGGACGCTTCGGCCGACGACATCAAGCAGGCCTACCGCAAGGCGGCCCTCAAATGGCATCCCGACCGCTGGGTCAGCGGCACCGACGAAGAGAAGAAAACCGCCGAGGAAAAGTTCAAGGAAGCCTCGGAGGCCTACTCCATCCTCAGCGACCCCGACAAGAAAGCCAAATACGACCAGTTCGGCTTCGCAGGCGTCGACGGCGCCGGCGCCCAGGACTGGAGCCAGGGTTTCGGCAGCCTCAACGACATCCTCAACAACCTCTTCGGCGGAGCGTTCGGCGGCGCCTTCGGCAATGCGTTCGGCGGTGGTTTCGGCGGCTTCGGCGGCACCCAGTCGGGTCCCCGCACCATTCGCGGCCGCGACATTCGCACCCGCGTGCGCCTCACTCTGGAGGAGATAGCCAAGGGCTGCACCAAGGAAGTCACTCTCGAGCGCAACCGCCCCTGCCCCGACTGCAGCGGCCGCGGTACCAGGAACGCCTCCGACATAAAGACCTGCCCCACCTGCCACGGCAGCGGCCAGGTCCAGAACGTCGTCAACTCCCTGTTCGGCCGCACCATGACATACAGCACCTGCCCCCAGTGCAACGGCGAGGGCAAGGTTGTCAGCAACCCCTGCTCCCACTGCAAGGGCACGGGGCTTGAGCGCAAAAGGGAGACCGTCAAGGTCCAGGTGCCGGCAGGCGTCGAGGACGGCATGCAGCTCACCGTAAGGGGCGAAGGCCATGCCGCTCCCCGCGGCGGCGTCAACGGCGACCTCCTCGTCATCATAGAAGAACAGCCTCACGCCCAGCTCAAGAGGCAGGGCTCCGACCTCTTCTACACCCGCGTCATCAGCGTGCCCGACGCCATTCTGGGCACCGAGATACAGATTCCCACGCTCGACGGCCCTTACAAGATGAAAATCGATTCCGGCACCCAGTCGGGCACCGTGCTGCGCCTGCGCGGCCGCGGCATGCCATCCGTCAACAGCTACGGCAAAGGCGACCTGTACGTCAAGATTCTCGTCTGGATGCCCCGCAAGCTCAGCCGCAGCGAAAAGGAAGCCCTCGAGAAAATCAAGGACAGCAATTCCTTCAAGCCCGACCCCAACCGCGACGACCGCGAACTTTTTGAGAAGGAAAGCAAATATTTTTAAAAAAACATTGCCAATTCCAAAAAAGTCACTATATTTGCGGTCCCATTTGGCAGCCTCTCTCCAGACGGTTTGGTGACGCTGCAAATTTATTTGACATATAATTATGGATTTGATTAAATTGGTGGAGGAATCCTTCTCGCAAAACAAGACGGCCTCCTATCCTGCATTCAAGGCCGGTGACACCATCACCGTCACCTACAGGATCAAAGAAGGAGACAAGGACAGACTCCAGAACTTCCGTGGCGTAGTCATCCAGATTTGTGGTGCTACCCCCTATACCAGGACATTTACCGTCCGCAAGGTTTCCAACGGCATCGGCGTGGAAAGGATTTTCCCCTACGAAAGCCCGTTCATCGACAAGATAGAAATCAACAAGGTCGGTAAGGTTCGCAGGGCACGCATCTTCTACCTCCGCAAGCTCTCCGGCAAGAAGGCTCGCATCAAAGAGGCCAAGCGTGTTGTAAAGGAAGCTTCCTCCGCCGAATAGGACTACAACCGGGCCCGGGCCCGGTTCCATACTGGCTCCTTAGCTCAATTGAATAGAGCATCTGACTACGGATCAGAAGGTTACAGGTTTGAGTCCTGTAGGAGTCACTGAGAAACCCCGTCTGACATACGTCAGGTGGGGTTTTCCTTTAAAACTTAACCAAAACTTAACCAATAACCGGTTTTCGGGCATATTGCAGAAAATTGCAATAGGGCACGTTCAGAGGCCGATTTATATGCGCGTTTCTTCCTATCTTTGCATAGACAACTTAACCTACCGTTGACTATGCCGCGCTTTACGCCATCCATACTGATTTCTGATTGTTGGGGCTCCGTCGGGGACCTGACGTTCTATCATCAGAATGGGGAGACTTTCTATAAGAAGAAGGCGCGCTGCACATTCAGGGGTACGGCGGGGCAGCTGGAGCAGTTGGATGTTCATCGTAGGGCACTTGCTGCATGGAGGGAGGTGCCCTCGGAGACGCAGAAGGTCTGGAATGAACTTGGAAGGGGTGCTGTGAGTCATCGGCCGCCTTACGATGGGAAATGCTATATCAGCGGGTACAATCTCTTTGTGAGCGCCTATCACGGCTTTGCTACACTGGGGTGCGAGCATGTGCCGGAGCCGCGGCCTTATGAGAATTTTCCGGTGTATGCGATGGAGTTCCTTTCTGCCGATTTCGTCGGTGACTACAGCTTGCGCCTGCGGTTCAAGGTGACCTTTGAGAGCTGCCCCTCCCCTGAGCGGTATCAGATTCTCCTAAAGCTCCTGCTGACAAGACCAGGCGGCGGGAGGAATTCCGGCCTGCTGCGGAACTTCCTGGCAGAGCGTCCATGCAGCGCCGGCGATTCGGTTGTGGAGTTCCTTATCAGGAATTACAGGGGCATCTGGGGGCTTGACCTGCCGGAATACCAGGCGCATTGCAGAAGCCTTCTGTTGGACCGGGTGACCGGCTATCGGAACATTCATACGCCACAGTCGTTCATTATTTGAACAATTTGTGCAATCTCGGATATTGCGGGCCTGTGCAGTTCAGCTTGCACCGGCCCGCTTTCTTTTTACCCCCAAAGCCGTTTTCCGTTGCAAGTAGTTTTATAGTATTTCATCTAAAGGAATACTGCAAATAAATGCATATAAATTATTGTTTTTGTATTCGTTAAAGATTATTTATATTTGTGCAGCACAAGGGGTTGTGTCGCTTACTTAAACCTAAACCAAACC
>FLNY01002105.1_pt1 | contig 15126 bp, 10 predicted proteins | sample 1140381 | NCBI WGS metagenome assembly FLNY01 (sample SAMEA3878172, study PRJEB12797) | bioreactor metagenome | biome: Moose rumen | place: Sweden | collected 2011-10
TTCGCCAATACTCTCGGCTTGCTTTTAGCTCGCCGTACTTATTTTTACTAAAGCGTTTTTATTCCCCCAGTAGAACTGGGGGTTTATTCTGTGCTGAAGACCAATTAAAACAGATTTACAGTTTACCGTACATCTGTTTAATATCATTTTAGGAACTCATACTCAAAAAGTTTATCAACTATGTTGTTAAGATAATAGCTTTTTATCATGCCTTTCATGTCTTTTATAAGGTTGTTTAAATCGCCATATTTTGTCACCATATTTGGTGTGCCGTCTTTTTTTACGCCTTGCTGAATCTTTATATTTATTTCCTCATCAATCTGGTATAGTCCGTATGTGTATTTTGGATTATACTCATCAGTTTCTTTAGTTTTTTCAAGTATATTATTCCATTTATCAAACAGTTGCATTTCTTCCTCAGATAATTTATAGCCTTCGGAAATAAATTCTTCAAGTTTTTCTCGTGCAAGAGTTGTTTTGCCATCCAAATTGTCAAAGCAGATTTCATTCTTATAGAAAAAACGATTATCTTTACTGTTAAGAGAGCGTAAATGGGCATAGTGAGTTAATCCAGTCCAAATAAGAGTCTGACACAGGAACTTATTTAATATACCTTTTTTTACGTCAGCGTTAAACTGTTCGGCTTTGTCACCAGATTTCATAATCATAGACATAGTCTTCCAGTCATTGTAGTTGTCTGTATATCGCGAACTTGCAAACAGCGGTAATTTTTGGACGAAGTTATCTTTCCTAAGATAAAATCCATGTGCATTATACATTCCACCTATAGTAAAACGAGAGGTTAACCTTGGATTATCAAATGTATTTCCTTCTGTTCTCAAATATCCCAAAATTGTTGGTCCTATTTTTCTCTCAACAGTAATTTGTTTTTCAGATTTCTGAGTTTCTTTGCCGTCCATGTCGCAAACAATTCCATCATTTTCGTCTGATATATCAGACCGTAAATCATAATATTTTTCACTTAGAGTTGAGAATACTTTTTTAACATTAATTTCACCTTGATAAACTAAATCCTTATTATCGTCAATGTCATATGCAGCAAGTTTAAATGAGTTTAAAGTTAAATCGTCCTCATTTGACCAAAGTATACAACTAATACAGGATCTCGTTTTTGCATGAAAATGAATTTTATTGAAAGCAAATCCAGATAGTACTTTTTTGTTGATTAAGTGTTGTGATTTCCAATACTTAATCGGGCTGAAAACAATATAGCTATCTGTTGGTTGTCTAAGAAACATTGAAAAGGCAGACCAAATAAATGCATTTGCAATATCATTAGTAGGCACCCCTTTTACTTCATCTTTCATTTGCGTCACAACAAAAGATTCTTTCCAATTTGTTGCTTCTTTTCCTTTGCCCATCTTTTGAAATTCAATACTGGTGGTTTCAATAAAAGGCGGATTTTCAAGCATAATAATTGTACATTTAGGGTTATCAATGTATTTTCGTACATTAGGATTATCAATAATATCTCTTGTCAAGGCGTTTGCTCCTGATAAGAAACCCTCCGTGTTTAAGTTTGGTAAATCTTCATAATTTGTCGGAACCGGTGGAATAATATATCTTACTCGCCCGTAATATCTGTCTTTTAATACAATCCACTCTTTTAATTCGTATGTACTTAATATTACATGAGAAAGAATATCTTCTCCTCCGTCATCAAGAAACATTTCCAAATTACCCGTACCTGCGCAACGGTCAATTATTACATAATCATTACCTTCAGGTACTCTTTTAATTGCCTGCATAACTAACTCAGTAGCTTTTTTTGCATATGACGGCGGTGTATAGAATGCTCCTAATTTTTTCTGTGTCATTGGATCATTAAGCATATCCATTATATACTTAAAATCTGTTTCTTGCCCCAACCACGGATTGATAAAAGCTTCCAGTGTACCCTCAGGATTTCTCAGTTCTTCAAAAAACTTTTTCTTTTCCGGTTTTTGTTTATACTCGTTCGCATTATCATAATAAAAATTTGCCCAACCATACACATTGTGCACATTGATATCTACCTTTACGTTTTGCGGGGCTTCTTGAACAAAAGAAAGAACATCTTGCATTCCTCTGAGAGGGCTTGACATATCAAAAGTAATAACCTTTGTTTTGGAGCCTGCAGAAAAACCAGGTATACCGTCTGAAGCTTTTATATTTGCATATTTTGGTATATTGTTAACTATATGCATATAGTTTTTAGTCTCATAAATATAGCATTTCTGTTCTTCCTGACCAACAAGACAAATCTTTGCAGGTACGGGAATACCATCTCTGTTAAACCTTGTTAAATATATTAATGCTTGGCTAAGAGCTTTTGATTCGCCATAACTACGGACATTAGATTTATGCTCAAATATTATTCCGCGTGTATAACCGTCCGTGCTTCTATCAACGGCAATACCATCTAAATCATCGCCAAAAAGAATTCTGTAAAATTCGCCCTGCCATGTTTTTTCATCCGATTCTATAGCTTTTGTAATAATAGCCATGCTCTTACTCCTTAATAAAATAAAAACGCACAACCGAAGTTGTGCGTAAAAACACATAACTCCGTTTAGGTGCGAATCTAATTTAATAACAGTACTATAAAGCACGTATTATTAGGAGTATGCATTTTTATCAATTTGATAAAAATAGCGTACCCATAGTACTGAATAATATTAAATTAGATTCGCAGTTTTATTCTATCAAATTAGTAAAGAATAGTCAACATAAACAGTATTGTACACTAAGAGAGATATCCCAAAAAAATATATAAAAAAGACATTGAGCCTTTTCCGTTTAAATAAAAAACGGATGACACTCGGTCATCCGTTATAAAATTACGGTGCATTAATTATCCATTCGTGCTCTTTGTCGTTAATACGCGTTTTGTCCCACGGGTCGCCTTCAAGGTGGCGGATAAGCCATACGTAGTACATCTCGTAGCACGGGGCGGTTACCTGCTGGTGCGCGTTGCCGCCGCGGATGCAAAGACAGTCGCCATGCTCCGTCTTATACGGAGTGTCGCCCTCAAAGCCCGCTCCGAAGCCCTGCGACGGGTTGAACTGATAATAATACAGCTCGGGCTGCGGGTGGTGATGCGGCGGATAGGACGACCATCTGCCCGGCTGATTGAACACCTCGCCCATTACCATATTGGAGTACGGCGCATTGTCGAGGTCGAACATAGTGGAAACGATACGGTAGCCCGTGCCTTCCCACTGTCCTTTGCCGAAATGCTGATAAAGGCAGTTATCGGGATTATAAAACTGCGGCTCCCATACCCTTTCGTTATCGGTCATCTGAACGAGCACCTCGCTCTCGTCAAGCGCGGTAACCGTTGCTTTTGTGCCGTGTGAAAAATGCACGGCGTAGGGCGTTTTCTGAAACGGGCTCTCCCTCTCGCAGTCCTTGTTAATTATATCGCCTACGGTAAAATTCACCCTGCCCGAAAGAAGAAGTATCGCGGTTTCGTTCTCCTTTTCGTCAAAGGAGAGAACCTCGCCCTGCTTCATTTTCTTAACATAAATATCCATAAGCATATCGGAATTTACGCCGTTCATTTCGCAAAGAATTTTTTTACCGTTTTCGTCGTATTCGGGTTTATAAAGCATATTGTTCTCCTGTAATTTACAATCCCTCAGTCGCTTACGCGACAGCTCCCTTTACACAAGGGAGCCTAATAGGATTATTCTATCGGTCTGAGATTTTTAAGGCTTACGTCCATAATTGGCGCGCTGTGGGTAAGCGCTCCGCAGGAAACGAAATCAACGCCGATTTCGGCGATTTCCCGAAGTCGCTCCTTAGTCACGTTACCGCTGCACTCGGTTTCAGCCCTGCCGTCAATATATTCGACTGCTTTCCTCATAGTTTCATTATCCATATTGTCGAGCATAATTATATCTGCGCCGGCTTCAACGGCTTCCTTTACCTGCTCGAGAGTTTCGGTTTCTATTTCAATTTTTCTCACAAACGGCGCATACGCCTTTGCAAGCTCGATAGCCTTTTTAACGGAGCCCGCCGCTCCGATATGATTATCCTTAAGCAGTACGCCGTCGGAAAGATTGTAGCGGTGGTTAGTGCCTCCGCCGACCTTAACGGCGTGCTTTTCAAACGGGCGCATATTAGGGGTGGTCTTTCTCGTATCAAGAAGCACGGTTTTATAGCCCTTAAGCTCGTCGGCATACTCCCTCGTCATAGTTGCGATACCGCTCATTCTCTGAAGGTAATTAAGCGCGGTTCTCTCGCCTGAAAGGATGCACTTTATCTCGCCGTAAATAACGCCGATTACCTGTCCCTTTTCAACGTAGTCGCCGTCCCTGAACTGAGTTTCAAAACGGCTTGTATCGTCAAGGAGCTTAAAGGTCCTTTCAAAAACGTCAAGTCCGCAGATAACACCGCACTGCTTACAGATAAGGTCGGCTCTGCCCTGCTTATCCTCGGGCATTACCGCGTTTGCGGATACGTCCTCGTAGGTGATATCCTCCCTGAGAGTGTTGAGAATATAACGGTCAACGTTAAGCTTCATCGTTACACCATTTAGCATAAAAATCCTCATCCTTTCTCTTGATTTCGTTCATAATAAGCTCTCTGAATTCCTTTTGAATTTCCTGCTTGGGCGGATATGAATTAAGGTCAACGGACGGAATATCGTCGCTCTTTTCACTCTTATCCCTCGCTATGTAATCAGCCGCGCGCTTTGCAAACACGAGGCTCTCCAGCAGAGAATTTGACGCAAGACGGTTCTTGCCGTGAACGCCGCTGCATGCGGTTTCGCCTACTGCAAAGAGGTGCTTCATTGAGGTAAGTCCGTTAATATCAGCCTTAACGCCGCCCATCATATAGTGCTGAGCGGGGGTTACGGGAACTCTGTCCTTGGTGATATCGTAGCCCTCCTCCATACATTCCTCAAAAATGTTCGGGAAGCGCTCATGAGCCTCCTCGCTCGTCATATTCGGAAGGGTTAAATATACGTGGTCGGTTCCGAACTTTTTCATTTCCTTAACTATCGCGTCGGTAACTACGTCCCTCGGCTGAAGCTCGTCGGTAAAGCGCTCGCCGTTTTCGTTAAGGAGAATCGCGCCCTCGCCCCTCACACTCTCGCTGATGAGGAAACGCCTGCCCTCCTTCTTGGAATAAAGGGTGGTCGGGTGAATCTGGATATAGTTCATATCCTGAAGCTCAATACCGTGCTTGAGCGAAAGCGCAAAGGCATCGCCCGTGATATGCGAGAAGTTGGTGGAATTCTTAAATAGTCCGCCGATACCGCCCGTCGCGAGCACTATATCGTGGGCGATAATCGCGCCCATTTCGCCGAATTCGTCCTCGCATACGATACCGAAGCACTCGTTATCGCGCTCGATTAAATCAATCATAGTGGTCTGTGTAACGAAGGTAATGTTCTTCCTGCTCATCGCTATCTGGAGCAGAGCGTCGGTAATCTCCTTGCCCGTTTCGTCCTTATGATGAAGAATACGGTTCTGTGAATGAGCGCCCTCGCGCGTATAGTCGTAATTACCCTCTCCGTCGACGTCGAACTTTACGCCGAGGTCGATAAGCGTAAGGATAACCTCGGGCGAGGACTCAATCATAACCCTTACTGCCTGCGGGTCGTTCTCATAATGTCCCGCCTTCATAGTATCCTCAAAATAACTGCCGAAATCCTCGATATTCTTTAATACGCATACTCCGCCCTGTGCGAGATAGGAGTCACATTCCTTCAAATCCTCTTTGGTAATAACAAGAACGTCCATATCTGAGGGCAGGCAAAGCGCGGTAAACACGCCCGCAACGCCCGAGCCGATAATAACAGTATCGGTTTTAATAAATTCCTCTTTTTTCATTTTTCCTTACCCGTGTTTAAAATTGAAAAATAAAACTATATTTATATAAATATATAATATATTTTTGGGATTGTCAATATTGCTTAATGCCAAGCGGTGTGATATAATAGGCTTACAGCTAACGGAATCGGGTTAGAATCCCGGGCAACAGCCATTACCGTATCTGACGAAGGCGGAAAGAATACCATTGGGCAACCGAGAAGGTTTTCCGCCGCGCATATGCTATATCACAAGCCGGGAGACGAGCTGTAAATAATTTTTAATTCTTGGGCAAACGAAGGATTGAAAATATGCAATAAGCCATTAATGGCTTTATTTGCGTGTAATTCTCCTTCTCTGCTCGGCAGAGATTTTTTATTTGGGAGGTATACTATGAAAAAACTTCTGTCACTATTTATGGCGCTTGTAATGCTGATGTCCGTGCTCGGCGCAGGCAGCTCAGTATACGCCGCAAATTCGAAAACCGTTGACGCTCAGATTAAGGGCGCGGCAAACTACCTGCTCGAAAACGTGAGCGACTTCACGGTTGAAAGCTCCGCGGATTTCCTTATGATTATCCGCTCGGGCGTGAACGTAAGCAAGTACAAGAATGGTTACGTAAACAGCGTTAAAAGCACTCTTCAGGCAAATTCGGGCAAACTGGCTTTCACAAGCACAAGCTGGGAGGAAGTAAACGGGAACTGGGTTTCCACAACAACAACGGTAGAGGATTTCTGTTTAACAGCCTCGGCAATACTCTGCCTCAAGGCGCTCGGCTACAATCCCGCAAGCTTTTACGGCTATAACCTGAATACTTATTTTGCGGGAATGGATTTTACCGCGTCAAATTCAAACCCGTATCAGTACAGATTTGCAATCGAGGTAGCGGACAGCACGCTTGCAAAGAAGATAATTAACTCATATATCAGCAGTTATTACGTTATGGGCAGCGGTATGAACTACTGGGGCTATAGCTGCGACAACACGTCTAACTTCGTAACCGCAATCGCGCCGTATAAGAACGATTATAAAAAATACGTTGACGACGCTAAGAAAGTAATACAGAGCTTTACAAAATCTAACGGCGCATACTGCGACGAGGTATACTCCACGGAGGTTAACGCCGACTCCACGGCAACGGCACTTATGGCTTACGCTTCGCTCGGCGAGCTCTCCATGGCGGAAAAATACTACAACTGGCTTGTAAACGGGTTCTCGGGAAGCAAAACGGGCGTGTTCACGGCATATGGCTCCGATAACGCATACGCAACCAAGGACGCCCTCTTAGCCCTTGAGTGCTACAAGACCGCACTTGACAAAAATGCGGCTGAAATCGCGAAGCAGACCGCAGCCTTTAAGAAGCAGAAAACGAGCCTCACAAAGCTCACCGCGGGCAGAAAGAGAATGAGGGTTGTATACAAAAAGCTTTCAACGGCTTCAGGCTACGAGGTTATGTACTCCACCTCAAAGAAGTTCACTAAAAAAACCACCAAAACCGTAAACGTTGGCTATACTAAAGCGGGCACCTACACCTTTAAGGGACTTAAGGCAAAGAAAAAATACTACTTCAAGGTCAGGGCATATAAGGTTATCGGCGGAAAGAAGGTTTACACCTCCTGGAGCGCCGTTAAATCAAAGAAAACAAAATAACACAAAATCGGGACAGTGACGGGGTACCCGTCATAAAGAAGTTTTGCAGGCTGAAAGGGAAATTCTCTTCTTTCGGTCTGTTTTCTTTTTCGGGATTTGGCATTACAAATCCTGTGCTCGCTACAATCTGTGACATATTTCTTGACTATATAATTATAAAATGCTAAAATAAGGCTGCGAAACTAATTGAATAATTCTTTCTGTCGGAGGAATAATAGCGTGTGCTTTTTTATTTCGATAAAAATGCATGCTCTTATTTGGCATATAGTTACACGCTTGTGTTCCGATATTGTTCAATTAGTTTCGCAGCTATGAGTTATGCGTTTTTGGCGCAGCCTCATGGCTGCGCATTTTTTATTTGCTAATAATATGAGAGGTGGATATCATGAAAAACCAAACTTCTGACACAAACAAAAAGAGCAGCATTATCAAGAAGATAATCATTATTGTTTTGGCAATTCTGTTGATGATAGGTATTGCGTTTATAGTTGCAAATATTGTACATAGAACAAGCAGTACGCCTGTCAGCGCTAAAATCGAAAATGGTTTATCTGCGTATGAGCTTGCAAAACAAACAGGCTATGACGGTACTCTGGAAGAATGGCTGAATTCCCTTAACGGAAAATCGGCTTATGAAATTGCTGTTGATAACGGTTACAGCGGAACGGAAAAGAAATGGGCAGACTCTCTTTCCGCAAAGAAAAACAAAGAAGGCGCAACTATCAAAGATGCCAATTTTAATTCTAACGGTGAACTGATTATCGTTCTTTCCGACGGAACGGATATAAATGTCGGTAAGGTTGCAGGAACAGACGGAAAGAACGGCGTTAACGGTAAAAATGGTACCGATGGTAAAAATGGTGTCGATGGAAAAGACGGTGTTAACGGCAAGAACGGTACTAACGGTAAAGACGGTAAGAATGGTACAAACGGACGTAACGGAACAGACGGCGTAAACGGAACCAACGGTTCAGACGGCGTTGGTGTAACTTCTGCGAGCGTTAACAGCGACGGTGAATTAGTTATTGTCCTTTCTGACGGTACTTCTTACAACCTTGATAAAGTAGTCGGAACAAACGGTATTGACGGCGTAAGCGTTACTAATTCCACGATTAACTCTAACGGCGAGTTAGTATTAACATATTCAAACGGTCAGAGCGCAAATTTAGGTGTCGTAGTCGGACGTAACGGAACTGACGGTACAAACGGCAGAGACGGCGTTAACGGACAGGATGGTCAAAGCGGAACTGACGGTATTAGCATTTCCTCTTCTGTTATCAATTCCAACGGTGAGCTTGTGCTTACTTATTCTGACGGTAATTCTGCCAATCTCGGTGTTGTTGTAGGACAAAACGGCGCTGACGGTGAGGATGGTACTAATGGACAAAATGGCGCTGACGGAATCGGCGTTACAAATGCAGAAATCAATACTGACGGGGAATTGGTATTAACATATTCAAACGGTCAGCGGTCAAATCTCGGCGTTGTGATAGGCAGAGACGGCACTAACGGTCGTGACGGTGTAGACGGTCAGGACGGAATAAACGGCGCTGACGGTATCAGCGTAACTAAATCGGAAATAAATGCGAATGGTGAATTGGTTCTTACATATTCTAACAACCTTGTTGACAACCTCGGTGTTGTAGTAGGCAGAGACGGTACTAACGGTACAGACGGCGTTGACGGACAGAACGGTACTGACGGCGTAGGCATTCAGACAATTAACATATCTACTGATGGCAAACTTCAAATTACTCTTACTAACGGTACAGATTTAGACCTCGGAAACATCAAGGGCGCTGACGGTCAGAACGGAACCAACGGCAGAGACGGCGTTGACGGACAAGACGGTCAGGACGGACGTGACGGACAAGACGGCAGAGGCGTTAGCGGCACCTCAATAAACAGTAGCGGCGAATTAGTAATTGAATATTCTGACGGTACAACAACTAACCTCGGTGTCATAAAAGGTGCTGACGGACAAGATGGCGCAAACGGACAAGATGGTCAAGACGGTCAGAATGGTGCCGACGGTGTTGGCGTGAGCAATACAGAAATCAACGCTGAAGGCAATTTGATAATTACTTATTCCGACGGAACATCATCCAATCTTGGAAAAGTTGTAGGACGTGACGGAATTGACGGTCAAGACGGTCGTGACGGTGTGGATGGTCAGAATGGTACAAACGGAACTAACGGTCGTGATGGCGTTGATGGACAAGATGGTATCGGTATTACTGATGTACAGATTAATCAAAATGGTGAACTTGTGCTGACATTCTCCGACAACCAGACTATCAACCTTGGAAGCATTAAAGGCGAGAAAGGCGACAAGGGTGACAAAGGTGATAAAGGTGATAAAGGTGATAAAGGTAATGATGGTGTCAACGGCACTAATGGAAATAACGGTCGTGACGGAACAGACGGACAAGACGGACAGGACGGTGTTGATGGCGTAGGTATAGCGAATGTTACGATTGACAGTACAGGAGCATTAACGGTTGAACTGACTAACGGCACAACGCTTAATCTCGGTAATATTAAAGGCGAAAACGGCATCGGAATTACGGCGACAGCGATTAACGCTGATGGCGAGCTTGTATTCACTTACAGCGACGGCACTACTCAAAACCTCGGACTGATTGTCGGCAGAGACGGTACTAACGGCACAAATGGTACTGACGGACAGGATGGCGTTGGTATAAGAACTGTTACGCTTGCAACCAATGGCGAATTAATTATTACTCTTACAGATAACACCGTTATCAACCTTGGCAATATCAAAGGCGAAAAAGGTGATAAAGGTGACAAGGGTGATAAAGGCGACGACGGTGCCGACGGCAGAGGAATTGCTAATATGCAATTAGTCAATGGCGAGCTTATTGTTACATACACTGACGGTACTACTCAGAATCTCGGTACAATTTCCGACGGAACAAGTCAGGATGAATATAAACTTGTATTTACGTTTACGGGCGATAATACGGCAAGCGTAAAAATAAACGATAATTATAAGAATAATATTGAAAGCATTGTAATTCCTTCAACTTATCAGGGCAGAACGGTTACAAGCATTGAAGATAACGCTTTTAAAGATTGTGCTTATCTAAAATCGGTTACTATACCCGATACAATAACTACGATAGGCACTTATGCATTTAGCGGATGTTCTAAATTAAATGGGATTGTGTTACCGAATTCAGTAACAACACTTGGAACTTTTGCGTTCAGCGGTTGTTCAAGCCTTAATAGCATTATTCTTTCAAACAAAATACAAAGACTTGAAGATAGAACTTTTTCAGGTTGTACATCTATTCATTTAATAACAATACCTGCTTCTGTAAATTACATTGACCACTGGGCGTTCAACGGATGTTGCGATACCCTTACAAGTATTGTTTTTGAAAAAACAACAGGTTGGTCAAGATGCAAATATCAAAACAGCAGTACATGGCTATCTATTAACTCGGATTCGTTGTCTAATCCTCAAACAGCGGCAAGCCTATTTTTTGAAGAGGCGAGCATATCACAGTATGTAACTTCAACACGGTATGCATATAATTGGAAAAATAACGGATAAAAAATCAGCCATTCAGTAAAAACTAAAGGGCTGAAAAGTTAAATGATATAGTAACACTAAAAATCTCTTTCTATGGCATAGACGGATTTACCGATGTGAATTTCAGCACCGCCGTTACCGAGGTCAACAACATCAATCGGGTAATCGGCAAGCTCATTAACAGACAATAGAAAGGCTTTGAGAACATCAACACCACATTCAAAAGGCTTGTTTCTCTCGGCAATTTCTTCCGCTGATAAAATTCTTTTAAACATACTCTTACTCCTTTCTTATGTATTGAAAAGAGATAATAACATTTCGGTTAAATGGAAAAAAGATTTTTCTCCCGTAATAATTGATGTTACACCTGAGATATTTAAAAATAATGTTTTCAATAATACTTTATATGAAGAGTATAATGAAAGCATAGCATCTATTCTCATTAACGAATTATTATAGTAAAAAGCAGCCTTCGGTTAATCCCGAAGGCTGTTGTTCATTATATTCAATTACAAACTTACTATTTTTTCGATTCCTGATACAGACTTTTTTGTTTTTCAAATGATTCATTTGTAATTTCAAGATTGAACCGAAATGCGATATTGTAGTTGTAACACCGTTCTGATACTTCTTTATTGGGGACGCCCGACCTCTGCCCCGTTATTTTTCCTTGATATAAAGCCTTCCGTGTTGTATAATGAGTATTAGCAAATATGAAAGGACGAAAACTGTAATGAATTTTACCGAGCTCCCCAACGGAATGGTTGACGGATTTGTAATACTCAAAAAATGCGAGGAGAAAAAGACGAGGAACGGCTCCTCATACCTTGACCTTGTCATCGCTGACAATGACGGCGAGATGAGCGCTAAGCTCTGGGACATCGGCGACACGGGCGTTTTTGAACAGGATATGATAGTAAAGGTGCGCGGAAACGTTGAGATGTACAACGGACGCGAGCAGTTCAGAATTGCAAACATCCGTCCCGTAAAGGACAGCGATAATTATAATCTTTCAGACCTCGTTCCCTCCTCCGAAATCGGCGGTGCTCAGCTTTACGATATGATATTTAATAGGGTTCAGCGTTTTCAGACGGCTGAGCTTAAGGCAATCGTTACTAAGATACTCTCGGACAACAGGGATAAACTCATAACCTACCCTGCTGCGCTCAGGCTTCATCACGCAATAGTCGGCGGACTTATGTACCACACAATGAGTATGCTGCGCATGGCTGAGGAAACCTGCAAGGTATATCAGAACATTAACCGCGAGCTGCTCTTCTCGGGAATTATACTGCACGACGTTGCAAAAACCTGGGAGCTTGAAACGGGTAAAACGGGGCTTGCAAAGGGCTACACCGCCGAGGGCGAGCTTATAGGTCATCTTGTAAAGGGCGCAATTTATGTCAGCGACGCGGCAAGGGAGCTCGGTATTGACGGCGATAACGAATACGTTACCCTGCTCCAGCATATGATAATTTCCCACCACGGCGTACCCGAGTTCGGCGCGGCGGTAAGACCGATGTTCCTTGAGGCAATTATACTTTCCGAGCTTGACAACCTCGACGCTACCATATACGAGGTTAATAACGCAACGGATAAGGTTGAGCCTCATAAGTTCACGGAAAGACAGTGGGCGCTCGACAACAGAAAGCTCTATAACCACGGGCTTGCGCCGACTAAGCACAGCGTTAATTTTATCAGCGAAGAGGAATAATTATGGGAATGACCAACGCGGTAGAGCAGACACAGTGGACCGAAATTTCAATAACCGTTAACGCAAAGAATATTGACCTTGCGGGCTCGGTTGCAAATATGGTAGTGCCTTACGGCATCTATATTGAGGACTACTCCGCGCTCGTTGAGGAAACGCTTGAGATAGCGCATATCGACCTTATTGAAGAGGAGCTGCTCAAAAAGGACAGAACCAAGGGCATTATCCATGTTTATATCAACCCCGAGGAGAATCCGCTTGAAGCGGTATCGTTCATAAGGGAAAGGCTCGAGGACTGCGGTATAGAATACGAAATTAAAATATCGGACTGCAGGGTTGAGGACTGGCAGAATAACTGGAAGCAGTATTTCAAGCCGATGCCGATAGGTGAAAAGCTGTTAATCCGTCCTCTGTGGGAAAACGACTTTGATTCGGACGGCAGGAAGGTGCTGAATATCGAGCCGGGGCTTGCGTTCGGTACGGGCTCCCACCCCACTACTAAGCTCTGTCTTGAAACGCTTGAGGGATACGTTAACGAAGGCTCGCGCGTGCTTGACATCGGCTGCGGAAGCGGCATACTCTCGATAGCCTCCATACTGCTCGGTGCCGAGAGCGCTTTCGGCGTGGACATTGACTCCCTCGCGGTAAAAACCGCAAAAGCAAACGCGAAGGAAAACGGCATCGGCGAGGAGCGCTTCACCGTCGTTCAGGGCGATTTGTCCGATAAGGTTAGCGGAAAATACGATATTATCGTTGCGAACATTGTCGCCGACATAATAATTAAGTTCAATTCCGAGGTCGGAAAATTCCTTAAGGGCAGCGGTACGTATATCACGGGCGGCATTATCGACTCAAGGGAAAACGACGTGCTCGCTTCATTTGAGGAAAACGGCTTTGAGGTTATCGAAAGACGTGAAAACAACGGCTGGCTTGTGTTTGTACTTAAAAAGAAATAAGCAAAAGCCCGACTCCGCTGAGTCGGGTTCTTTTTACAGGTACTGCCTTATATCGTTTGTTAAATCGAGCTCAATTTTAACGAGCCTTTCCGCGATATCCTTCGACTTTTCGTCTGCGCTTTTGTACTGATTGAGGTAACGGCTGAGCGACTTTACGCCCATATTGCAACCGTCGGTCATTAAATCCGCTATCGTAGAATCCGACGGGTCTGCCATCAGCATTGCCTCGGTTTTAATCCAGCCCATTCCCTTTACAACAGGGTTCGGGTTTTTGCCCTCGTCATTGTGTACGTCAAGAAGCTCCGAGAGCTCCGTGCTGAGCTTTTCATGCTCCTGACGGCAGCGCTGGAGCAGGGATTTAAAACGTTCGTCGCGCACCTCGTCAACAACCTCGTTAATTGAGGATATACCCATTTTTACGCCTGAGTCGCATTCGCGAAGGAGCTTTACGGTATCGCCGTCGCGACCGATATTTTCACTCATAATATTACCACCTTTCGCAATTAGTATTAACGTCACGCGGTAAAAAATTCAAATCTTTGAAAAATAATACTTGACCTCAAGCCGATTTTGTGTAATAATGATTAAGCACAAAAATCGAGGCGTGGCTCAGTTTGGTAGAGCGCTACGTTCGGGACGTAGAGGCCGCAGGTTCAAATCCTGTCGCCTCGACCAAGAAAAGAGCAGTGACCGCAAGGTTGCTGCTCTTTTCTTATTTAGGACAGGATTTGAAACGAACTCCAAATTTTTCGTGCAGCTTGCTGCTGGGAAAATTTGGGAGAACAGTCCGGTGGACTGTTCGATAGCTGAGAAGAAAATCCTGTAACCTTAATCTCAATGGCTTACTTGGGTTGCCATTAGTTGACTTGAGTTTGCCTGAATGTCAACCACTTGCCAACCGTTTTACAACCGATTTTTCTACTGTTGGTAGAAATTTTTTCAATGAATAAGTTATTGAGTTAGTATTGACTTTGCGGTATTATTTGATTAGACGGTGCCGCCAATAATTTTTGAGGTGAGTTTATGAATATTTATTTCAACGAAAATATTAAGCGTTTTCGTAAAGAAAGAGATTTAACGCAAGAAGCTCTTGCAGATTATCTCGGCGTATCTTTTCAGACAATCAGTAAATGGGAGCGAGGTGAAAGCTATCCCGACATCGCTTTTCTCCCTGTGATTGCAGAATTCTTTTCTGTTTCAACCGATACGCTGCTCGGTGTAGATAAGGCTAAAAATGAAGAGGAGATATCAAGAATCATTGAGGAGTTTGACAATCTCACAGACGAAAATTTAAAGCATGAAATAATTATTAAGGCAACGGAAAAATACCCAAACGATTTTAGAATTCAGCTTCGGTATATGGGAGATTTGGCGTTCAGGAACAACGGTAAAGACTTCAAGGAATGCCTACCGAAAATCAAAGCTATA
>FLNY01004889.1_pt1 | contig 15120 bp, 16 predicted proteins | sample 1140381 | NCBI WGS metagenome assembly FLNY01 (sample SAMEA3878172, study PRJEB12797) | bioreactor metagenome | biome: Moose rumen | place: Sweden | collected 2011-10
CATGCAGATAAAATCAAGAAATGTTTTTTGTCCTGCTTTTTCTGGATTTTTGTAATTCGTAACATCTTCAGAATTGATTTTATCCAATTCATAGCTCTTCCAAAGCTTAGAGTCTTCTATTATTTCCATTAACCTTTTGAAAGTTTCGGCTTGTTTTTGTTCATCATTGTGAACGATACCTGTATTCCGTTGAAAATTATAGCCAGTATTAAATTCAAAAAACATTTCTTCCTTTGGCTCTCTTATCCATTCGGCTTCAAAAGTAAGCATATAGGTTTTATCATTTTCTTCATAAATTTTATCCAACCTTTGTCCGCCTTAAGTGATGTTTTTCTCTATGATTTTTTCAATCACTATTTTCTGATTAGCTTTGTTGTTCGAGTTTTCAAAATTCGCAAGAGCCTTTCTGTCATATCCAAAGTTATGAATTTTTTCCTTGATTTTTATCAGATAAAAGATTTTTACCTTTTTCTCTTTTGGAATATAAGAGCTTGTCAGCAATAAATATGTTGGTGTGTAATTTTTATTGTGATTTCCCAAATCACCAAAAGGATTATTGTAGACATAATATTTTCCGTCATCCGCTTTAAAAAAGTCTATAATTTCGTGCGGAATATTTGAGATATTATCTGTATAACTTCCTTCAAATATTTTATTTAACAAAATACATTCTTTTTGCATGATTTTCTCCTTATAATAATCGGTATCTCGAATATCAATCATTGTTACATTCTACGGCTATTTTTTGAAATTGTCGAAGTTTTTAACTTGAAAGTTTAAAATTTTAGAAAATTATGAAGGGGATGACCAATAAGTTCAAAAAGTGTCATTTTCGGGCTTGACCCGAAAATCCATTTAATTACAATACAAGAGATTGCCGTGTCGAGCACGGCAATGACTCATTTTGTACTGAGCAATCACTTTGTCGGTTGGGACTGGCATAAAATCTTTCAGTTCAACAGCCACGATTTCAATGCTTTCTACACCACGGCTTTTAATCATTCCGAATTTTCCGTTGGATTTTTTCATCATTGAGCCTTCGTAGGCTTCGTCTTTGGTTAGTTCAATAAGCTTTTCACCCCACATAAAGTTTCTCCTTCGTATATCTCTTTTATCTATAACATAGTAGACAAAGGGTAAAGCGTTAAGTAATTTATAAAAGATTTTTATCAAAAACTACACTTTTCCCTATAACTTGCATTTTCGTGCGTTACTATCGCAAATTTTGTTTTTTTACCATATTGCAAAAGTATTCCAGAGAGCCTTTACCTTGTACCAAAAGAGAAGCCTCGTACAAAAACTCGCCATTGTTTTTTGATTCATCCAGACGCGGGGCATAATCTACACAAGGTGTGTAAAACGGTTCATAGACAAAGTTTCCATCATCATCAAGACTGTCCACAGGAACGATTATATCGCTGGAATCACGGTAACGCTTGCAGATGTTTTTTAACTTTCCGTCTTTTTCGCCACCCAAGTGATTCACTACGCCGATTCTTCCGCTTGATAAATCCTGCACAATGTCGCCGTCATTAAAGGGATAACGTATCTCGCAATATAAGTTATCAAGACGATTATCTGAATCAAAAGCTTGTGTCCCGATAAAAGATGAATCAACCCGCAAAAGTTCACCTTTGCCGTTAAAGGTGCCGGAAACATATTTATCACCTTCGTCAATTTTGCGGAGCGTAACTATAACATCAAGAAGCTTGTCGTTTTCACCGGTCATTACATAATCGATAGCTTTTTCGATGGATGAAAAGGCCGGGCAGGAAAAAGTGTCGTAAGGCTGACTACGTAAGCTCTCGTTTTTTACAGAACAATCAACCTCGTAAATGCCTTCGAGCGTGTTCCGAAACAAGGCTGTCTCAATTTCCATATCAGCTTTTATGTGAGACTCAATTTGAGTTGCGAGTTCTGTCGCCGTGATTTTTTCGCCTGAGTCAGGATTGCCGTCAATGCAGTTGCGGTAAGTTGAAAATTGCAAGCTGGCATTTTCTGGCAGGTGCAGAGTTTTTGCAATTTTGTTTAAGGCATCAAGCCTTTCATCCTGTCGCAAAAGAGGATTTTGATAAATCAAAGCGGCTTCTTCACAAAGCGAAAATTCATGCCCTGTTTTCTGTAAATATTCGCGCACAGCCTTTGACGGAATCATTTTTATGATTGCTTCGTTAGAAGGAATATTCGTCTTTTCTGTTTTTCTCATATATTTATCCTGCCATTAATTTTCGAGATTCCCTCTACAACTTCAGTAAGTCTTACACCATAGTTATCATCAACTGCAACAACTTCGGCTTTTGCGATAATCTTTCCGCTTGCACTATCATGCAGAGTAACCAACTCTCCGCAAAGTCTGTCGAGTACGATAACACTTCCTTTTTCAAGCTGGTCGTTGTCTTTCAGACTAAAATTGCCGAGACAAACATAGCCGCTTCCTTTTGAGCCTTTCTGAAATGCAGAATCATTTTGCGGGCTGTTTTCAAAAAGCAAACCACTTGCAATCAAAACATTTTCGACAAATGAGCGAGGCAGACAGATGTTAATAAATCCTTCCTCATCGCCAATTTTTGTTTCAAGGCAGATAAGAAGAACTCTTTCCTGGGGCGAAACAATCTGCACAAACTGAGGATTGTTCTGCGTGTTGATGATGGTCGGCATGGGAAGTTTTACAGCTTTCGGCTTAATCCCGTGAGGATATTTTGCAACAAGTTCCGGGCAGAGATTGAGTTCTTCTTCATAATCCTTGAAAGATTTCTCTAGCATTTTAAGAATCGGATTGATTACAGTTTGTTCCAGTGTTGCAATTTCATTTTCGCTATAACCACGATGGGCACGCACCCTCAAATCATGCAAAAAATCAGAGAAAATTTCTGAGGTCTTTTCGTCATTACTGTCGGGGTCGCATTTTTCGTAGAGAATCTGAATTATGTTATTGTAAAGCATCTCTATCGATATGCACGGATCAATCTGTATGGCAATTTTCTCACTGTCATATTTTGCAGACGAAATCAAAGTCGGAGTTGGTACCGAGCGGATGAATTCTTCGTAAGTAAGTTCGTCGAGACTGGAAAGGTGAAAATGACACAGCTGCCTTAGACTGGCTGAAAACCATGTTGTCATCCTGCGGGCAAGAAGTTCAAACATGAGGGAAACTGCCTGTTTCTGAGGATGAGTGAACACATCGGCTCGTCCAAGATCACATGGCTTCACATTAAAAATCTTGTCAATTTCTGGCTGTGAAAGCACTCTGTTTCCCGGCATTTTCTCCGTTTCATCGTCATCTCCCATCATTCCCAAAAGGTCATCGATTTCATCCTGTGAAAGTACATCTTTTTTCTCGATCATTTTTGTACCTCTTTCACCAATAACATAGTGAACTGGAGGAGAATCGTTAAATTTTTATGGCGCAATATGAATTCTTCCAAAAACATTCGTGCGGACGATATTCTTTTTATCGCACCATTCAGAAAACGCATCCAGGGCTTCACCTTTCAGCTGGCTGTTTGCAGGTCCTAGTGCCTGCCTTATAGTGAATTGTGGCGAGACTTCAATGCAAATCTTGCATTTGTTCATGAATTTGGCATACACGATTGTGGAACGCCGCTCGAACACGGCATTTTTGTAGCCCCAGCCTACGCAATTGTGCATTTCGCTGCCGATTTTTTTCAGGGTAAAGCTGTCGCGGGCAACATAAAAGCACCATCTCTCTTCATCAGGAACTTTTTCAAGCTCATGCGTAGCCGGATTTTCCTTGCAGAGAGCACCTGCCATATCCGCGCTTTCAAAAACCGCCGTTCCGTTCTTGAAAAGCCGCTTTCGGTCCGTATTCACTTCGTAAACATTTTCCAGCAGTCGCCTTTTTGTGGTCGAAACAGTCTGCGAATCCACCTTGATGAACCAATTCTTCCCCTTCTTTGAGATGTCGAAATTGTAGTTGAAAATCGTATTGTCGGTGGTAAAAGGCCCTGAATATAATTTTCCGCACTCGCTTTTTAGGATATTCTTTTTAAACGCCAGAATATTTTCCCACTGTTTGTGAAGCCTGCAAAAAACTTGCCTGTTTTTCATGTTCACGATGGTAGGAAAAGCAGAAAGAGCCGGCTCATCCGAAGGAACATAAGAATTTTTCAAAATATCAAATTTCCAGAATCTGTTCATGCAAATAACATAGAGAGAATCTGGCAAATCGTTAAACTTCAGACTCCTCCATTTTTCTCTTCGCGGCCATCTTCCCCTGCATCTCCCTTGCTTTCATCGGTTTTACCGTCAATATATTCCCGCAAGCTTGTTCTACGCCTTTTTGCGGCTTTGCGGCAGGCGTGATATGCGTTAATGTAGTTTTCCCAGATTTCATCCCGCTCCTGAAACATCGTCCGCTTTGGTGGAAACAAGTTATACATTTTCATCTGGGCCATGCTTTCTCCGGGCTCATGCCCGAAAAGACGCTTGTAATATTCCTGCGTGTAATCAATCGCAGAATAAACTCCGCCGTATTTCTCGTAAATTTCAAGCTCAAAATTATCGGCTTCTTCGGGGAACACAGCTTTCATCGTCTCAGAGAACAAGCGGCTTACAATCTCGCGGTCAGCCACGGCAAGAAGCTCGCACAGGATTTTGTCGAACTGAGGCAAAAAGGCACCGAGCTTTACCTTTGGCTCTCTGCAATAATCTGGAATCAAGATTTCAGCCAGCGATGTATCAACAGGATATTCGTTGTAATTATCCTTTTTGTAGATTTTATATTTAGTTTCAGGTCCGCCTATGACTTCAACCAAAATATAATCGCTTAATTCAATTTTTGTATGAATTGTTGGAAATGACATTTGTTCCTCCTATAAAAACTTCGCACTTGTCGCTTTTAACATAGTACAGTTTTTTAAATCGTCAAATATCGAGTTTTCAAATTCTCGGATAATCACAAAAATCCCAAAAAGATTCGCGAAAAATTTAACTTTTCAAAAAATCTCCATATATTATTCTACGAGGTATAAAATGCGAAGAGGAAGATTATCCAGATACATTAAACCAACTGTGTTGTACATGGGCGAGCTGACAACAACCGACTGCTATGCTTCGGCATACTATTTGTACAGAATCTCGGAAATGCTCGCCGGCGCAGAGGAGCAATTTGAGCAGCAGGTTGTACTTTTTTTCAAACTTGCTATCCGCCTGAAATGCACGCAGGCAATTTCTGATTATCTTGAAAAAATGATCGAAAAGGCTGAAAAAACAGGAAAACTCACAAGATTTCAGTTTCCGGACGATGTTCCAACAATCAAGCCGATGTATTTTGATTACTCAACTGTTCCCTTTGTTTACGATGAAGACAAAGCTGTTGACAGAAACATTCCAGGCGACTTCGGCGACCACGAATTAAAAATCAATCAGACAGTCGTAAATCTCTACCGCTGTCTTTATGTGGACAATGAATTTTTACCGCCCCTCATTGCCAATTTTTTGCTCAAATCTCCTGGCAATGGCTCGGAACAGATTCAAAAGCCTATCTTCAAACTCACAAGGCTTCCTGCAAAAATCAAAAACGCAATCGAAGATTTTTCCAGACTCGACTTTTTGAGCGATGCGATTGAACTTACAACAGAGGAAAAAACATATCTTCTCTATTTGTACCGTTCTTCAATCTTTCCGCCGCTTAAAAAACTCATGAATTCCCTTACAGCCGAAGAAAGTTCTCGCTTCCGCACAGAAGTGCTGGACATTTCGCCCCATGACTACAGCGCGATTCTCCGCTCATCTTCGGCTCTCAGAACTTACGGATTCATTGACGATGAAGGAGACCCGCACGAAGACACAATCGACTGCATCACGAACGAAAATTTTGATGTCTTCTTCACGGATCTGGTAAAAGAAACTGACTGCAAGGATTCATACAATCTCGACTCATTTAATGTGAACAAAAATGTCACGCACATTATGACCAGAATGTTGTGCGGCGAAGAAAACATTTCTCTTCTATTGTACGGTAAGCCTGGCAGCGGAAAAACTGAATTTGCCAAATCACTTGCGAAGGCTTCCGGCTTAAAACCGCTGATTTTCAAAAACGAAGCAGAATTAAATGTCTCACAGAAGACCGGCGAGAATTATGTTTTGAGCAGATTGAATCTTTTTCTTTCGATAAGCCGCCCGGACACGGTTCTGATTATCGATGAGGCCGACACTCTTTTAAAAACACGCGATTCTAGCTTCTTCGGCATGATTTCACCGTCAAAAACAAAGGGCACCATCAACAAAATGCTCGAAGCAAACAAGAATAAAATCATCTGGATTGTGAATTTCACAGGGCAGATTGACGAATCAACTTTGCGGCGTTTCAATTTCTCGTACAAATTCGACGCGATGAGCCGTGAGCAGCTAAAATCAATCGCACAGACTAAGCTCAGTCCGCTCAATCTCCCGCAACTTATGAACGAGAAAATCTTGAGCTTGATGGAAAAATACAGCGTGACTGGAGCTTCGGTTGATAATGTCGTAAAGACAATCAAAAGCCTTGAAAGCTCTTCCTTGCAAAGCGGAGAGGCCGCGAACACGGATTCAGATTTTATCGATTCCGTGCAGGCAATTCTCAAAGAAAATTCTCTCCTGATTAACGGCAAAAAGCGGATGAGGGAAAATGTCGGCAAAAATTATGACACAAAAGCCCTGAACGCAAGCATGGAGCCTGAAAAAATCGTGAGAATGGTTCAGAACGCAGAGGAATTCTCAAAGAACAACTCGCAGAATCTTTCTGGCGGAGAAAACGGAATCAGAATGTTGTTCTACGGAAAAAGTGGCACTGGCAAAACCGAATTCGCGCGCTACATTTCAGAAAGTCTTGGCAAAAAGATTCTTTTGAAGCGGGCAAGTGACATTCTCGACAAATATGTTGGTGGCTCCGAGCAGAATATCCGCAACGCATTTGAGGAAGCCGACCGCACAGGCAGCATTCTCTTGTTCGACGAGGCAGATTCCTTCTTTGCAAGCAGGGAAAATGCCAAGAACAGCTGGGAGCGCACACAAGTGAACGAATTTCTCACGCAGATGGAAGAATTTGGCGGCATCATAATCTGCACTACAAATCTAAAGGAAATCATGGACAGCGCGATGAACCGCCGTTTTCACATAATCGTAGAATTTAAACCCCTGGACAAAACCGGAATCCGCTGTATGCTCAAAAAATATTTTGCATCCTACGAATTCAGCGATGAAGAAATCAGCCGGCTGGAACGAAAAGAAAGCGTAACGCCCGGCGACTTCGGTGCGCTCGCGAACAGGATGAGATTCATGGACAGCACGGAGCTTTCGCCCGCCTACATCACAGAAGAGCTCTGCAAAATGCAGGACGAAAAGACAGGCGAAAGCACAAAGCGAAAAATCGGCTTTTACGCCGATTAACAATTTGCTTACGAGCAAAGGCCTTCCAGAGATTTCTGCAAATTGAGGAAGGCTTTTTTCTCAATCTGGTGCATTCTTGCCTTTGTGTAGCCTTTGAGTTCACCAATCTCAGTGAAAAATTTTGGTTCTTTGCCGTTAAGTCCATAGTGCATTGAAACGACATCGCGCTCAAGTGGCTTAAGATTGCGCACAGCTTTGAGAAGAGATTTTGTTGACTCAGAATTAACGAAAGCTTCTGCGGTGTCAAAAGAATCAGGTTCAAGCTCCAAAAGTTCATCCGGGTCTTTTGAGGATTTGATGAGAGGAATTGTTTTTTTGTTGAAATTAAGGGCGTTTCGGATTTCAGTGCAAATACAATATTTTGCATAAGTGTTAAAGCGGAATCCTTTATGAACATCGAATTTGTCCGCAGCCTTGACAAGACCAATCAATGCTTCTTCAAAAAGCTCTTCGTCGTCAAGAAAATGACCATAGAATCGCTGAGAAACTTTTCGTGCGAAAGGAACGCATGAGAGGATAAGAAGTTCGCGGGCTTCTTTGTCGCCATTCTCGGCTCTGAGAGCGACTTCTTTTTCTTCTTCTGCAGAAAATCTGATTGTTGGAAATTTGAATTCGTCCATGTTTGGCCTCCTAAAATTGGTAAATTAAAAATTTTGTGATAATACATATAGGCGTCTGACCAACCGAAAAAAAATAAATTTTTGTTATATTTAATTTTTTTTCGAGATTTATTTTTGAAGACGGCTTCCCCGGCGCTTAAGCTTCCGGTAACAGGAGTTCAGACTTACAAACGAATTCGTAGTGTGAATTATTTTTCTGACATTCTTCTCTGATTGGCAGGAAAAACCAACAGTATTTGGATAATTTACCCGATAAGTAAGTATGGATAAGATAAACCGAATAAGGCTTCCGATTGACATTATGATGACTCTGATTTCAATAGTCCTGATGGGCGGAAACTATCTCTTCCCTGCCGATATTGTTCACGAAATCTTAGGCGTGGCTCTTTTTGTCTTATGGGGCGTTCACATCGCACTGAACCGCCGCTGGTACTCTGCCCTTTTTCGCGGCAAATACAATCCCTACCGCATAATGCAGACTGTCATAAACTGCTGCATTTTAATCTGCACAATCCTTCTGATGATAAGCGGAATAATTCTTTCAAATCATCTTTTTACTTTTCTGAACATTCAGGGCGGGCTTGGATTTGCCAGAATTGCCCACCTTCTTGCAAGCCACTGGTATTATCTTTTTATGTCGCTGCATATTGGAATGCATGCAGGGATGATTGCAAATAAGATTAGGCTCAGCCGTACCCAGCAAGAATGTCATTTCCGTGCTCTGACACGGGAATCTTCTGGCAAGGCGAAGGCGATAAAGGCGATTGCTGCAAAAGTTCTTCTGGTTCTGGTCTGTGTCTATGGAATCTATGCCTTTATTGTACGCGGTGTGGGAAAATACTTGTTCTTGCGACAGCAGTTTTTCTTTTTGGATTTGGAAAAGGGCTATCTGCTTTTTGCCTTGGATTATCTTTCAATTCTCGTGCTGATTGCCACTGCGTCCCACTGGCTTGGAAAAGCGCTCAGAGCTTGGAGCAGCGGACGCAAGGAATCCTGCCGCCATTACATCTCCAGTTAGGGACGGAGCGAACAAGGCGAAAGCCATAGCCGCCCGCCGTACAGCAAATCAGGCAGCGCAAGAAGCTCTTGTTAAGTTAAAATCTACCTTCTGTTACAGCTTCTCTAAGACACTTGTTCATTCTTGTCTGATAACCTTTACCTGTAGCTTTCATCATTGCAAGGATATCTGCATCAATTTTAAATGAGATAAGTACTTTTTTGGGAGTAATGTCAAAATATTCTTTATGATACGGAACAAATTCCTGTAATTCTTCTTTTGAGAATTTTGGAGAATCTTCATCATAAGTAATTGGAACTTTCTCAATTTCTGCAATGCGTTCAGCCGTTAATTTTTTTGATGTAATCATAATAGACCTCCTTCAAATCATTATCTGCTCTTTGGGCAGAAATAATTCTTGTTCGCTCCCGTTCCGTCAAAGTTGTTACAAGAACCAAAAGACCGTTTATACAGCCGATTCCATTCCATCGTTCTTCATCAACAGAATGATTTCTGTTATAACGGACAAGAAAATACGGATCGTCGAATACATCCGTTATTTCCTCGAATCCGAAACCGTGTTTTTTCCGGTTTATCTCGTTCTTCTCCTCATCCCATTCAAAGCGACCGTCATCGCTTATTACAGTTTTGCCCATAAAAAATCCTTATAGATAGTATATATCTACAAGGATATACTGTCAAATATTTATTATTGATACGAATAGGAAGGTTTGCCCCACCCGCCGTACAGAATGTCAGGCCTTCTTCCTGCCTTATTGCTTTTTAGTAAAGTAGCCAGGTTCTCCCGTGCCGCCGTCTATGCGGGCATATTCCTTGTCTGTATGATTTTTGTCATATACTGTTCCCGCACCGCCCTTAAGACTGGTGCAGTAATAAAACATGCCGCTAGAGTTCGTCACGTTATCTGTAACAAACTTTTCAGAAGCAGTGATTGTTATCAATGCATTGCAGCCATAGAACATATAGTACATACTAGTAACATTGCTGGTGTCAAACTTGCTCACATCCAGTGATGTCAATGCATTGCACCTAAAGAACATACTGCCCATATTAGTAACATTGCTGGTGTCAAAGCTGCTCAAATCCAGTGATGTCAATGCATTGCAGTCTGAGAACATACCGACCATATTAGTAACATTGCTGGTGTCAAACTTGCTCACATCCAGTGATGTCAATGCCTCGCAGCCTGAGAACATACAGTACATACTAGTAACATTGCTGGTGTCAAACTTGCTCACATCCAGTGATGTCAATGCCTCGCAGCCTGAGAACATACAGTACATACTAGTAACATTGCTTGTGTCAAAATCACCTGTTTCTATGTAGACAGCATCATACATATATTCGAAAAGGGAGTTTTTACCATCTGATGTCCTGAGGGTCATTTTTTTGCCGGACTCAAGGTAATAATAGAGAGTTGTTTTTCCTTCATCATACCACAAAGGAATTTGATTTCCTGCCGCATCAATATAGTTTTCTGCAGCTTCAGGCCTTGCATCTGCCTTTGCAAAGCGGGTAATAGTTTTTTGGAATTTGAAAGTACTATATTCACACAGAGTTTCAAACATTGTGCGTATTTCAGAACAATTTTTTAATTCAATATACTCAATTGTGTATTCATTCCACTTTGCATAAAGTGTAATGTTATCAGTAATCGCTGTGTTAAAATCAAATGCTGTTTCTGAAAGAGTTGTTCCTCCGTCTGTGGAAGTGTACCAGCCAGCAAAAACAAATCCTTCCGTTGCGGTTTCCGCTTTTGTAGGATCGACAGGTTTTGTGGCCTTTTTTCCGCTTTCAATGCTCTGGTTTGAAACTTCTGTGCCGCCCATTGAATTAAATGTGACAGTGTAAAAGGTGCTGCCATCATCTGTATCAGCCTTGCACGAAGCAAAACCGAGTGCCAGTACCACACCAGCAATGAGTGCGGTAATTTTTCCATACTTTTTCATACGAAAAACTCCTTTTTATTGAAATTTAAAAACATAAAGCCCGAAAAATGCCGCAAGCGGCTTTTTTCGGGCATAGTTTCCCCAGGGTAAAATTTTTTAGAGACAGTTCTATCTATAAAGAAGTAAAGAAGTCGCTTCTACGGGCGATATTTGTAAGTGTCATTGTGATATTCTCTCTCCAAAGATTATAGGATATTATAATAATCTTTGAAGATTTATACAATTATAATGGAGAATAATATACCAAAATTTCGCGCAAGGGCATGGAGCAGGCGCAACTTGTTGCGAGCCACTGGAGCGAGCGACCTTTGGGAGCGAGTGAAGCGGCTGACCGTTAGGGAACTGCGTAACGCCCGACCTGTAGTGATGTGATTCCCGCGGCCTGGCGCGGGAATCACAGAACGGAAGGTTGCGCCCAAAATAATATGTAAAAAATCAGATTCTGAGATATAATGCCTATATGAAAGAAAATCTTCTTCCCGACCCAATGACAATCTACCCGATTGCGGGCTACGAAAAGGAAATCTACATAAAGCCCACGCTGAAAAATCCAAACATCATCGTGGGGGATTTTACCTACATTGCCGACAGCGACTTTGAAAGCCATGTTACCCACCTCTACGACTGGAACGGCGACAGGCTCATCATCGGAAAGTTCTGCCAGATTGCCGCGGGCGTTGAGTTCGTGATGAACGGAGCGAACCACCAGATGAACGCTGTCTCCACTTTTCCCTTCTACACGCTTGAAGGATGGAAGGCGCGACCGCCCTCAAAAAGCGACCTGCCGCTAAAAGGCGACACGGTTATCGGAAACGATGTGTGGCTGGGACAGAACTCGGTGATTCTTCCGGGCGTGCGTATCGGCGACGGTACGATTATCGGGGCGAATGCGGTTGTGGGAAGCGACATTCCGCCCTATTCGGTGGCTGTGGGAAATCCCGCCCGAGTGATTCGCAAGCGTTTTGACGATGAGATGATTGATTTGCTGGAGAAACTTTCCTGGTGGGACAAGTCAATAGAAGAAATCAATGCCCTCATTCCCCTTTTGACCAGCGGGGACATGGATGCGGTGAAAAATGAAGTGAAGAGGCTGGGCTTAAAGTAGGGGATTTTTCTTGATTAAGACACAAGTCCTCCGTGGAAGTAGCACTCGTAGACTTTTCTGTCGTGGAAGTATATTTCTTCGTAGCCCTGAAACCAGGTAAAGTCTCCGTGCACGCTGCACTTGTATGTGTACTCTCCGTCCTGGTAATACTCTGGTCCGCGGTAAGGCATTTTTTTGTCCGCGTGGCGGAGGGCGTCTTTTAAGAAATTTCCGCTGAAATCTTTTGAAAGAACGCGTCCCATGTAATTCATGGCATAAACTGCCTTTCCTTTTTTCCAGACCGCTTCCTCTCCTGCAAACTGCTCTCCGCCAACATAAGTGTCATGGTAAACATAATCGCCGTTTTGATAGCGAAAGTCGTGGGAGTCTAGTCGCGTGGAATCAACTTCGTTCATAAAAGCCGCGTAAGTGTTTACGTTAGCCTCAAGTCTGAATTGAATCAGCGCCTCAAGATTTGCCTTACCGTTACTTTTGTCGTTGCCGGTGTTAAACTTCCCAAAAATGCCGGCGAAAAATTTCCGCTTTTAGGCATATAAAAAGAGGCTCAAAAACCTTTAAAATGTTGGTTTCCACACCACAATAAAAAGGAGAATGAGCCTCATGGAGAAATTTATGCTAAAAGCGCATGAATTGCAAGCACAAGGATTTACTCAGAAACAGATAGCTGAGCAATTGGGAAAAACAGACAGAACAATCAGAACGTGGTTAAAGCAAATGCCACGCGAACGAAAAAAGCCAGTCAGAAAAAGTAAGCTTGATAAATACAAGCCGCTAATCGAAACTCTTGTAAGAGAGAACCCGGAAATCAACGGAGCTAAAATCTACGAAAAACTTATCAAACTTGGTTTTGACGGCAAGAGTTCCATTGTCAGAGAATACATCACAAAAATCAGAAAAGAGGAAACATTAAAAGCTGTAATCAGATTTGAAATGTCAGGATAAGCTTGCCCCGATTCCCACTTTGCCACAGCCTGCCGCGAAACGTTAAGTTTTTCCGCCAAGGATTCCTGAGTCAGACCTTTATTTTTCCGCAATACCGCAAGTTTTTCTGAAAATATCATTGCTCACCTCTGACAGAAAGCATAACACTAAACGACAGGTGGGAAAACCAAAGCACGGTTGCTTTTTTCTTACTTTTGGTTGCATTTGCTAGGTTTCTGAGGCTGGAGAAATACAGCTGCCAGTAATGCTGGGGAAAATAGGATAGCCGCTTGGGGCCTCCTGTTGAATTGGAAATCTTGTAGTAAACTTCATTCTATTGGTCTGCATACTTCTTAAAATTCTCTGCCTGTTCAAAGACTTCATTATATACTTCATTTCTTGGTACAGGGGGATAACTATTTTCATCCAACAAAATCATTAAGTCGGCTTCCATTTCGGCCTTCACATCAATTCGCTGGTCCCAATCAGTATACTTTGTCTTATCATCAACAAGAGCCTTAACTTTCTTTGCAAGGTCTTTCATCTTATCATCAGGATACTGATTCTCAAAATGGAATTTCTGTGCACAGCTTACAAGAATGTCGTAAAAGGCTTTTTCTTCAAAACTGATTCCAAGTTCTTTGAAGTGTTCTTTGTCTTTCTGAATATCATTGAGCAATTCATTTAACTGTTTGGTAACTTCATCAAGAACCTGAACAGTAAAATCATCTAGGTGTCGATTATTGTATTCTTCAACCAGTTTCTTCATTCGCTCGCTGAATTCCATAGCCTTGATTTTATTTGTGCGTTTATAATCTGCAATAACCTGCTGGAGCAGCTGCTGTAGGATTTTGATTTTTGTATTCGGCAGCTGGATTGCATTTATCTTCTCAAGATATTCAGGAGTAAAAATATCAAAGTTTACATTCTTACCAACCTGGAATAGTTCTTCTACTCCGTCCGCTTTTATTGCTTCATTTAAAAGCTGTGCTACATGATGATTCATTGTTGTAATATCAGGAGCATCGCCTTTTGTAAGCTTGAACAAAATTGAACGGATGGCAATGTAAAAGTTGATTTTATCTTTATCACTTTTGGTAAAATTCTCGCTGGAAGAACAAAGATTAAATGCCTTCTTCATTCTGCGAACAGCATCCATAAATCTTTTTTCTAATTCTTCGCTTGCCTGAACAAACTCAACAGCCTTATTCAAACATTCAAGCTGCTTAAGCGGGCTTCCATTGTAATAATCTGAAGAATCAAACTCATTGAATATTACATCCAGAACGCTAATCTGGTCTTTTACAATTGCAACGGCTTTATCTGTATCTTCAAACTCTTCGTTGTCATCGCCGGTATATTTTTTAAGGGCTTCGTTCATTGCCCGTTTGATTCCGATGTAGTCAACAATCAAACCGCGGTCTTTGCCTTTGTAAGTTCTGTTTACACGGCTGATTGTCTGAATCAAAGTATGCTTTTGCAATGGCTTGTAGATGTAGATTGTATCAAGAGAAGGAACATCAAAGCCTGTTATCCACATATCAACGACAATTGCAATCTTAAAGTTTGATTCTACTTTTTTAAACTGGCGGTCCAGTTCTCTTCTGTATTCATGATTGCCAAGAAGTTCAAAAAGACCTTTTGTATCTTTTGCTTTGTTCTCGGTCATTACCATTTTGATTTTTTCGATTGGTTTATAATCTTTGTCGCCGCAGTCTTTCTTTTCATTCCACTCAGGACGAAGCTCTACAATCTTCTGCCAGAGCTTATATGCAATCTCACGGTTTGAGCAGACAAACATTGCTTTGCCTTCAACAGTTGCCCCTTCTCGAACTCTAGTTTCATAGTGATTAATAAAATCCTGCGCAACTTCTGCAACTACATCATCATCACCAATAATTGCATCAAGGTTTGCAACTGCCTTTTTACTTGCGGCAATCTGAGCTTCATTTGCGCCTTCATCCTCGCACTGAGCGTAATATTCTTCAATCTCGCGAACTTTCTTCTGGTCAAGAATTACTTTTGCAGCACGGCCTTCATAAACAAGATTTACAGTAATTCCATCGGCTACAGATTCTTTCATTGTGTAGGATTCAACAACATCACCAAAGACCTGAA
>FLNY01004105.1_pt1 | contig 15088 bp, 12 predicted proteins | sample 1140381 | NCBI WGS metagenome assembly FLNY01 (sample SAMEA3878172, study PRJEB12797) | bioreactor metagenome | biome: Moose rumen | place: Sweden | collected 2011-10
TCTGAAGAAGTAAATTGATGGGCGGATACGTCCGTGTCATCTCATAGAAGTTTGTCTGGTAGGTCTGTTGTCGGTAGTCATTCGGTACCCAGCGTGAGGCGTTGGGCTGATAACTACGTCTTCTTCAAAAGTCATCGTACTATAGGACTTCACGCTAAGTGATTGATAATAAACAGTTAATAAACAATAAATATTTTCCAATTATTTGGAAAGCAACATAGAAGAAAGAATATGCAACAGAGATATATGTAATCGGTTTGGATTTGGGTGGCACGAGGCATGAAAGACTTTATCGTCATTACCCTCGGCACGGGTGTTGGCTCTGGCATCGTCACGGGTGGTCATCTGCTCTATGGCTCCGACGGGTTTGCTGGAGAGTTAGGCCATGTGACAATGGTGCGCGGCGAGGAAGGCCGTTCACGTCACTCGATGTCAGCATAGCCGCTGGAAAGGGCGATGCACTGGCCACGGAAATCTATGACTTCACCGGCAAGATGCTCGGTGAGGCTTGTGCCGACTTTGCAGCCTTCTCCAGTCCCGAAGCCTTCCAAGCGGCAAAGGGCAACTGGCACAAAGCCCTCCAGTTGGCAGTCCTTGCACTGACATGCTACCTCTGGGTCTATAACGGCTGGCTCCTTGTGGATTTCCTCCGCTCCCCCATCAACGCAGTGCTGTAAACAAGTTCCATATAGTAAGGAAAAGCCGAAAAAAAGTGTCCTACCTGTCCTACCTGTCCACGGCGTGGGGGCAGATGGGACAGGTGGGACATGTATTTTCTGGATAAGACAACTATAGTAGGTCGATCAAGGGGAGATGAGGAGGTACTTTCCTCCAGAAAAGAGCCTCTTTACGAAAATGAGGAGGCACTTTAGCAATGTGAAGAGGCTCCTCACATTCGTAAAGTGCCTTCTCAGTTTGTTCCCAGGCCTTGGGAATTCAGAAAACAGCCTTCCTATTCAGGAAAAGTGCCTCTCGATGCCGCACCCGACTGTTCACCTGACAAATTCTCTATATGCGCGCACATACGCACGCGTATATATAGAGTGGTCTTACCCACTTTTTAACCCGCACTTCCCGCACTTCTTACACCTAAGGCAGAAAAGTTTAGGTGTAAGAAGTGCGGGAAGTGTGGGATGTTTTTGGTTTAAGACAACTACTACGCCTGCGCGCGTGTAGTGATTTCCTACTCGGCTTCGAGCAGGAGCACGCGGCTCGACCAGTCGTTCTTTTTCGACCACTCGGGCTCGTTGCGGTTGGGCATTTCTAGACCATGGTTCATCAGGTAGGCCCCACTGAAGGTCTTGCCCTCGATGTCGAGCGGCTGAAGGTCGATGCGGTTCAACTCGTGCACCTTGTAATTCTTCTTGGCATCGAGACCAGCCATCTTTACCCGTGGCAGGTGCTCGTTCTGGAACGACTCGGTCTTCCACCAGAAGAAAACGCTCTTGTCCTTACTGTCGTTCACGTACATCAGTGAGGCCAGGCCTTTCTTGTCGTAGGGCGATACGAGGCGGTAGATGTCACCGAACTGTACGATGGGGCGGATCTGCTTGTACTCGCTGATGGCATTGCGGCAGAGGGCCTTCTCCTCGTCGGTCATGTTCTTGGGCTGGATCTCCATGCCGAGACGTCCGCTCATGGCCACGTCGATGCGGTATTTTAGGGCTGTGGTGCGGAACACGGTGTGGTTGGGCGTAGCCGAGATGTGCGAGGCCTGGGCGATGGCGGGGAAGAAGTAACTGGTGCCCCACTGCATGTAGATGCGCTGGAGGGCATCGGTATTATCGGATACCCAGAACTCGTCGAACCAGGGCAGTACTCCCCAGTTGGCGCGTCCGCCACCGGAGGCGCAGGCTTGGATGGTCAGGTCGGGATACTTGGCGCGGATACGCTCACAGGTCTTCTCCAAGCCACGGTGATACTCGATATAGAGATGGCTCTGGTCGTTCATCGTCAGATACTGCGATCCGTGGTTCATGATGGCCATGTTACAATCCCACTTGATATAGTCGATCTCAGGATATTTCGTCATGAGGTTATCGACGATGCTGAACACATAGTCCTGTACCTTGGGATTCGACATGTCAAGCACTACTTGCGTGCCGCCACGACCCAGTACTGGCTCACGTTTCGGAGCCTTGACGATCCAGTCGGGGTGGGTCTCATAGAGTTCGCTGGTGGTGTTGGCCATCTCCGGCTCGATCCAGATGCCGAACTTGATGCCGTGCTTCTTGGCATCGCGCAGCAGGCCCTCGATGCCCTCGGGGAGTTTGTTCTTATCGACCACCCAGTCACCGAGTGAGGAGTTGTCGGTCTTACGAGGATACTTGTCGCCGAACCAGCCGTCGTCCATCACGAAGAGTTCGCCGCCCATCGAAGCGATGTCGCCCATCATCTGGTCCATACCGGCCTGGTTGATGTCGAAATAGACACCCTCCCACGAATTGAGCAGGATCTTGCGTTCCTTATCACCGTGGGCGAGCATGTATTTGCGGCCCCACTTGTGGAAATTGCGGCTGACGCCAGAGAGACCACACTTTGAGAAACTCAGCGCCACCTTCGGCGTGGTGAAGGTCTCACCTTTTTTCAGGTGATACTCCGAGTTGTCGGGGTTGATGCCGGCGAAGAAGTAGTGGTACTCCGTGTCGTCGGTGTCGATTTTCAGTTGGAAGTTGCCCGAGTAGCAGAGGGCAGCACCAATCACATCGCCCGTGTTCTCACGGGCTTTGCCGTCGAGGGAGAACATCACCTCGGCATGGTCGGTATGCGAGTTGCGGGTGCCATCTTTGTTCTTGATAACCTTCTCACCAGGCAGAATAGGTTCTTCGACGAGCCGTGCCTCGTTGCCCCAAGAACCATAGAAGTGGCTGAGCCACACGTCGCCACGACGGATAGGCAGGCAGATGGAAGCAAACTGTGTCAGCGTGACGGGCTTGGCCTCACCGTTCTCAATCTCCGTCCATACCTCGATCATATCCACCTCAGGACGGGGCATGTAGCAGAGGTTCACGGTGATGGGATAGACAGGGTCCTTCAGGGGGATGCGCGTGATCATACCCTCTTGTTTCACCTGGCCCGTGGCATAGAGGGCAGTTGACAGGTTGCCGTCGGCATGGCGCATGGCGACGGCAGCCTCAGCGGGACAGTTCATGCCGTAGGTGGGGTAGGCATCCATGCGTCCGCCCGTTGCAGTCTGCAGGTGCTGCAGGTCGTAGTCACTCAACTTAGCACCGTAATAGACATACTGTGGTTGTCTTCCTTCATCCACGTTCAGAACCATCGTCGTGTTCTTGGTCTGGATGGTTACCTGTTCTGCCATGGTCGTCTGTGCAGTGGCCATGAGCAAAGCAATGAATAATAGTTTCTTCATACTGTTGTTATTGGTTATTGACGTAATGATGTTGCAAAGATAAGAAATAATTCCTAATTCATAGTTCCTAATTCATGATTTTTTCTTAATTTTGCAGCCAAACGATATAAAATAGGCAAACAAATACGTTATGAACTCACTGGACATCTGGCTGTTGGCCGTGGCATTGGCGATGGACTGCTTGACGGTCTCCATCGTCAGTGGGGTTATCATGCGCCGCAACCAATGGGGGATGGTGCTTCGTATGGCTTTCCTTTTCGGATGTTTCCAAGCACTGATGCCGCTCATCGGCTGGTTTGCCACCAATCATTTCAGTGCGCAGTTGGAGGCTATCGACCATTGGATTGCCTTTGGTCTTCTGGCATTCATTGGTGGTAAGATGGTGAAGGAGTCTTTTGAGGAAGAAGAGGAGCCTTCTTTCGACCCGCGTAACCTCCGCACGCAACTGTTGTTGGCTGTCGCCACGAGCATCGATGCCCTGGCCATCGGCATCTCTTTTGCCTGTACGGGCTACAACGAGTTGCCGATGCTGACCATGCCTTTAATCATAATAGGCATTGTTTCCTTCCTGTTCTGCATCTTCGGCAATCTGTTGGGCGTGCGTTTCGGCCACAACATTGCCCAGCGTCTGAAACCTGAACTCCTAGGAGGCATCATTTTGGTGGTGATTGGGGCAAAGATCCTGATGACTCATCTTATTGATGTTGGATGATGGGCAATTGCCAAAAGGGGTGACAAGCCCCACGAAAAGGTAATGTACGAGATAGATGCCAAAGCCTGATTTTGTGAGATTGGCGAGTACTTGAATATTGCCAGAATCAGGAGGTTAAGCGTGATATTGGAGGAACTCACTATTTTCTGAGCAAGCCTGTTCCCTTTGAGAGAGTCAATTAAAATGCCACTCCAATAACTGCAAAAGGAAGTGAGTGCAATGAGACAGAGGAACCGCCAGTCCCACCAGCCATAAAACACGTAACTTACCACGACAAGGAACAGATAATGTATAGATACAAAAAAGCGTGGTCACTCTTATTGCGCTTAACTGAGGGGCGAGCCTGAGAAATGGAACCCCTATCAATTAATAAGAATGCACCACGCCTGTGACGTGTGCATAGCTGATCAATTGATAGGAATGGCCCGTCTTAGGCAATTCCCCACATATTATCCGTGACTTATTCCAAATAGTTTCTCAGGCTTCTTGGCTAAGCGCGAAATAATAGCTAATGCTTGCATATTCGGATTTCTCCCCGAACTTGGGTGCAAAGATACACATAAAAATCGAAATACTAGATTATTCTTAGGAAAAAAAGTAATAAAGTGTACGGTAAACCAAAAAAAGTATTATCTTTGCAGATGTTTAGCAAACAATTTTGGAGAAAGATATGAACAGTGTTTTAATGAGAGGGTGTAAATTCATCGAAAAGTATTCCTATCCGATATTATTGACGCTCTTCATACTATGGGCATGTTATGGTATCTTCCCTCTTCAGTGTTATGAGACCGACGGCCAGGAACTTACCCTAGGTTTTGATGTGATGGTTCAGGAGGGTTGGTCGTTCCCGCCAGTCTATTCCTACGAATACCAGATGCAGCCGCTCATTACGATTCTGGTGGTGGCCTTGAAACATCTGTTGCCTTTTTTCTCCTGTGAGCAGATCTATGCCGTCCTGACCATCCTGTTCAGTCTGCTCTTCCTTTTTGGATGTATCTCGTTTACCCAGCATATCACCCAGGTCTCCAAGACGTGGATACTAGTGGCTGCCATGCTCCTGCCTGAGATGTATGCCATCGCCATGTATTCCAACACGGCCATCCCAGCGGCGGCCTGTTTCATCTGGGCACTGGTCATGATGAGCAGGGAGCGGTACTGGGTATCGTTCTTGCTGTTGTGTGTCGCCCCTCTCTTCCGGGTCGATGTGGTGGTGGTATATCCGACAGTCCTGCCGATGCTCATTTTTGGGGGAAAATCATGGAAGCGCGCCCTTGTCCTCTCAGCCGCCTATGCGGTGGGCGTGGTGTCAATCTGCCTCTGCATCTTCTGGTCGTTGCACGCTGACGTCCTGAGTACCTTTAGTGACTATCAGGATTGGAATGGCATCATCACGGTTACGGAACGCATCCTGGCGATAGTGGGCTTCTATTCCCTGGCATATTTCCTGCTGCTTCCCCTTGGTGTTGGTGTCATCATTGCCAAGAGGTACTGGAAGGAACTGTTCATCGTGTTGCTGCCCATCGTCCTACAGCATATCGTCCTCGCCTCTTTTGGGAACGCATCTAAGCACTTCCTCTATAATGCGCCCTTTGCCATCATTGCCGGTGTCCGTGCACTGATGTGGCTGAAGGAGATATTACGCACCCGTCCCGTCTTGCAATGGACGACCGCAGTGGTGCTCGCACTATACATGACCGTCTCTGTCCGTAAAGGCAATGTGAGTATGCCTTGGATATACGAGAACCCGCTCAGCAAGGCCGGTGTTGTGGTGCCGCTGTATGAGACGGAACGGGCAGGTACATCCTACTCCCTGGGATTGGGCGCGGGCTTCCAGTTGGTAACAGGCGATGAGTATATGCTATTGACGGGTCATCTGTTCTATTCCTGGTACATCCATGTCATCAAGCAGATTACAGGTGATTGGCGCAGACAGCAGAAAGCGGTGATCGACACCATACCCACCTCCAATATACTGGTGTTTGAGTATGGTGCCTATGATCCTATCTCCAGTGAGTATTTGACGGAAGGCTACCGTTTCAGGCAGCAGAAGGACATGACGGAGGCCTATCGCTTCACGTTGTCGGACGGACAGCGCGATCTTCATTTCTTCCGCGTTGTTCTCTCCAAACCTATCACTGACAAGCAGGAGGTGGCCGACTATATTGACGGTGTCTCCCCCGGGTTCCTCGATGGGGATGCCTATATTATCTCTGCTCCCAATCATTACGGAGCTTCCTATTTTATGGATGAATTGGTGGCCGTGGGAAGACTGGAGAAGAAGGCAGAACGACTTTATCGGATAAAAAAGTAGGGAAAAAAGTACAGCCAAAGGAAAAAAGTATTATCTTTGCAGCAGGAAGATGGACGAAGGGTCTATAGAACTCAGGAAATTGGGCATTGGCTATCAGACGAAGCATGGCGTGCGCTCTGTGGCTGAGGGAATAACAGGTGTAATCCGCAGTAGGGAACTCACCTGCCTGTTGGGTGCCAACGGCGTGGGGAAATCGACACTGCTGCGCACACTCTCTGCCTTCCAGCCTAAAATGTCGGGAGAGATTCTCATCGAAGGACGGGAACTCTCTACCTACTCCGACAAGGAACTGAGCCGTCGTATCGGTGTGGTGCTGACGGAGAAGCCCGACGTAAGGAACATGTCGGTACGCGAACTGGTCAGTCTCGGCCGTTCACCCTACACGGGATTTTGGGGTACCAACTCCAAGGAGGACCTGCGGATCGTGGATGAGGCCATCGCCATGGTAGGCATTGAGTCGCTCAACCAGCGCATGATCCATACGCTGAGCGACGGTGAGCGGCAGAAGGTGATGATTGCCAAGGCCCTCGCACAGCAGACGCCCGTGATCTATCTCGATGAGCCGACGGCCTTCCTCGACTACCCCAGTAAGGTGGAGGTGCTGCAACTGCTCCGCCGCATCAGTCGCGCAGCAGGGAAGATCATCTTCCTCTCTACCCACGATGTGGAACTGGCCTTGCAACTGGCCGACACCATCTGGCTGATGAGCCGGGAGGAGGATATGGCCGTCGGGTCGCCCCGGCAACTGGCCCAGCAGGGTGCCCTCGGGCATTTCATCGAGCGCGAGGGTATCTCCTTCGACCCGGAGACGCTCACCATCAGGATTATAAGAAACGACTGACCAATAACGATTGATACCTATGATTGACGGACACGGTGATGATGCATTTCGCTACGGCGACAAGATTAAGATGAATTTCAGTTCCAATGTGTATCGCGGGGCTGACCTTTCCGCGTTGAAGGAGCACCTGATGCAGCACTTCGACGTAGTGAGCCACTACCCAGAGCCTCAGCCCCATGAGTTGGAAAAAATACTGGCTGATCATCTGGGCGTACCGGAGAACACGGTGATGGTCACCAGTGGCGCCAACGAGGCCATCTATCTGATAGCGCAACTCTATAAGGGCTGGGCCTCCGTTATCCCGCAGCCCACATTCAATGAGTATGAGGATGCCTGTAAGGCCTTCGGCCATCTGATCTCATACGACTCGGCCGACGAACTGGAGATACTGCCTGAGAATCGTCTGTACTGGCTCTGTAACCCCAATAACCCGACGGGCAATGTCATCCTGAAGAACTTGGTAAACCATATCATCCGACAGCACCCCCGCTACCTGTTTGTCATCGACCAGTCGTATGCCGACTATACGCTCAGTCCTGTATTGGAACCCAGTGAGATGGCCGACTGCTTCAATGTCATGCTCATCCATTCACTATCGAAGAAATACTGCATCCCCGGTCTGCGACTGGGCTATATCTTCAGTTCACCGATCATCATCGACCGTCTGCGCCAGATCCGTCAGCCGTGGACGGTGAACGCCATGGCCATCGAGGCGGGGAAGTTCCTGGTGAAGCAAGACCCGAAGATGATCCCTGACCTGGAAGGTTACCTGACAGAAGCGCACCATCTTTACGACCGGCTGTCGGCCATCGACGGACTGATGGTGATGGACACCGCCACCAATTTCATGTTGGTGAACATGGACTTCGGGCATACGGCGGAACTGAAGGAGTGGCTGATCAGCAACTATGGCATCCTGATACGCGACGCCTCCAATTTCAAGGGACTCGACGACCATTGCTTCCGTGTGACGGCCCAGACACCCATGGAGAACGATGCCTTGGTGGGAGCCATCATCAGGTATAAGGAGTGGAAGGAGGGCAACAAACGTTAGCGTATGGAGATAGACATCGACCAGACCCACTGGTATGACCGTATCTGGGCAGCACTGATTTTCTTCACCCGTCTGCCGTTCTGGCGCCTGCACGAGCCGCCGAAGGAGTGCTATAAGGCCGTCGTGGTGCGCCTGGCTCCTGCGCTATGCTCTCTCTTGCGTGCATCCTTACCTGGTGATCGCCTTCGATGCCATCATCATCTTCTATGGTCTGGCGGGCACGACGCTGATCCGCGAGGTGCGCGCGGTGTTCCTGGCGCTGGACCGTTCACTCGACGAAGGCAGGAGGCAGGTGGCGAGGATCGTGGGTCGCGGCACGTCGGAACTCTCTGCCCAGGAGGTGCGGAAGGCAGCCTTGGAGACGCTGGCGGAGAATCTGAGCGACGGGGTCATCGCCCCGCTCTTCTGGCTGGCACTGTTAGGTACCCCGGGGATGCTGGCCTATAAGATGGTGAACACACTCGACTCGATGATCGGCTATCGTACGGAGCGCTACAAGGACTTTGGCTGTTGGGCCGCCCATATCGACGACGTGGCCAACTATCTCCCCGCCCGTCTGACGGCTCTGCTGATGGTACTCTCTTCTGGCAGACTGAGCCTCTTGCGCTTCGTAAAGAAGTACGGCCGCTGCCATGCCAGTCCCAACAGTGGTTATCCCGAGGCCGCCCTGGCGGGTATCCTCGACTGCCGGTTCGGTGGTCCCCACTACTATTTCGGCGAACGCTTCGACAAGCCCTATATCGGTGAGAACGACCGTGAACTCTCAACGGCCGACATGAAGACAGCCGTCAGCATCAACCGTACGGCTGAGGTATTGATGGTCCTTCTGGTTCTGGTTGCTCTTCTGACTCAATGGGGACGGTTATTTCTTCTTGTCCTCTAAGAACCTGCGCTTCTTGGCACTCATCGGGCGTGCCTCCTTGGCGGCCTTGATGGCTGCACGACGGGCATTCTCCGCCTTGCGGATCTTGGCAGCGGCCTGGCTGGCGCGTCGCTTGCGGTCACGTTCCTGGGCATTCTCCTTCCGCTTGGCCTTCTTCTCCTCGCGGATAGCCTCCTTGGCTGCATCACGCGCCTCTATCTCTGCCCTGCGCTTAGACTTTTCTTCCTCTTTCTTGGCTAACACACGAGCCTGATACTCCGGATTGGAAAGGATGTACTTTCGCGAGGGCATAGCCAGAATGTCGAGGGCAAGTTTGGTGGCCTTCTGTCTGGCGTAGCGCCAACTCTTGCTCTCTGCCTCGCAGAGCAGCGTGCCGTCCGAAAGCATAGCCTTGGCTTTATGCAGTCCCTCTGCTGTCTGCTCCATCTCCAAGGTCAGTCGCCGTCCGTCAGTCTTGCGAACAATATCATCGGCCTGTGCCAGCAGGTTGCGGTTGCGCTTGCGATGGTTCAGCAGATGTTCGGCCTCACCTATTATATATTTAGAGATAAACCACTGACGGATGTCTTCGTCGAGAGTGGAGACATAGCCGTAGATGGCATAGACGAAGATATGCTTATGAGTCTTGATGTCGAAATTCTTGCCGGCACGGGCGAACTGTCCCAAGTGCCACTCGTCGAACTGCCGTTCCAGCCGTTCGTTGCGGAACAGGTTGCCCAGGATATGCTGCAGTCGCGTGCCCTCGCCAGCTGCATAGCGGAACAGCACCTCAGCCACCTGGCCTTTGAACACGAACATCCCTGCGAACACATGGCGGCTGTTGCCACGTCCCTCCTGCTCATAGAAGGAACTATGTGTCAGTACTTCGCGCAATTTTGCACGCGAGAAAATCCGGCGAAGGTCCTCAAAGAGCGGATCGTCCCACCGCCGGAAATTGTCCTTCGCCTTAGGCTGTTGCTGCTGAAGTTGCTCTTCGTCCATCGTTGCACGGGCAGGCGGAGTCGAACCACCTCTGTCAGATTGGAAGCTGACATTCAGGCCCCGAAAACCTGTGTGCTGCCGTTACACTATGCCCGCAAAGCCGGCGTCAGGAAATACTTGACAAATCCTGTTCCGTCAAGCCTGTCATGCTGATGATGACTTCGTCAGGAAGTCCCTGTTCTTTCATCTTACGGGCTATCTCCATGGCTTTCTTGCGTGCCCCTTCTTCCCGGCCTTCTGCCCAGCCTTCTGCCCGGCCTTCTTCCCGGCCTTCTGCCAGACCTTCTGCCAGACCTTTTTCTTTTCCTTCCTCATATCCTTCCAGCCGACCCTCGCCGCGCGCAGTGGTCATGGTGTTTTCAAGGATATGGCGATCCATCCAGTAACTGTCGTAGGCACGCTGTTCCTCACGGCTCATCTGCATGAGGGCAAGCTTTTCGCGGGCCTCTTTCAGTCCGGGAGCGTCTGCATCATCGGGGATGTCGCTGGTGGCAAGGAAGTAGAGCCACTGGTCTAAGGGCACACGCGACCAGCGGTTGAAATCGTTCACCTTCAAGATATAGTATTCGGGGTACAGTTCGTAGATGTCGCTCACCTCAAACTGCTGCTGCTGGTAGGGACTAAGCCTCAGCAGGTCGCCGTTGTGAACACCGCGGAACTCCGTCTTGCCGTGATAGACCACGTCGTCGCCCTGCCCCAGGTCGAAGTAGACGATGTTCACCGAGTATATTTTCTTCACGTTCTCGTAGTTCTGCCCGCCGTTGATATAGTCGGTGACGAGCTTTGAGGCACCAAAGAGCATGCGCTGGAAGTAGGCGAACTCCGGCTCGCCCTGCACCTCGATGAGTATCAGCTCACCGTCGCCGTTCTCTGCCAGCAGGTCTACACGGTTGTATTTTGACTCCCGACGGTCTTGGTTACCCTCGCTCTCCAAGAGACGGTGTATCTTCACCGGGAAGTTGAGCAGCGTGGTGAGGAAACCCTCGAGCACGCCGAAGTTGGCCTTGTCGCGCAGGATGCGCTTCAGGGCCCAGTCGAAACTGATGAATGTCCTTTCTTTCATTGATTCTGCCATTATTTGGTGCAAAGATACAAAAAAAGACTGGAATTTACCAAATAAATGCCTAATTATTTGGAGATTTGCGGAAGAATTCGGAAAATCAAGACTGATTGCGTGATCTGGCAGAAGCTTGATCCTTTTTGAACTTACATTCTATCTTCAGAAATCAAGTTGACCATCCACTGATAAAAGAGGAAGGTGTTGTATCGCTATCAGAAGGTAGCTTCTTTGAGCGGGTGACGGGAATCGAACCCGCGCCTGCGCACTGGAGGTACGCCGATCAAGATCTGAAGTCTTGCGTGCTGCCATTACACTACACCCGCAACTGCAATGCTTATTGTTCGCTGCAAAATTACGAAAATCAGCCGATATAACATAATAATGGCCGAATTATTTGGAGGATTGCGGATATTTTCCTATCTTTGCGGCATCAAACGGAATATTAACTCGGGCTTTCGAGTCCCGCGAGCGTGCGGAGGGGGCCACGGCAGGGGGTAGCGTTTATCTGCGTTCACAGCCCTGACCGACAGCACAGGAAGGGCCGGGCGAGACAGTGCAAGGGCGAGGGAAGCACATTCCCGACGAAGAAAGCATGCCATATTAAGCTGCATAGGGATATGGAGGCAAGTTGGCACGGCTGTCGCCCATAGATAGGCACATGGTAAATGAAGGTCTCGCCGACAGGGGCCTGCATCCTCATCCCCCAATGTCGTTCAACATGCAGGACGAAGAGGCTCACAGAAAGACAGAATGACAAGCCGATGAACTGAAAGATGCCAACCGACAACAGCCAGCACCGCTGGCAGCCAATCCTTAAGACCCTCCTCATCGCATGAATGGCCGTTGTCATTCCTGCGGGTTCTTTAGTTGCACAGGAATACCAGCCCGTGCAAATCACCAATCTACAACCTAAAGAGATACTTCCTATCGTCTGACAAGTGGAAGAATGAGACAAAAAAGTATACAATCGTATAGAGCACTTAAGATTAGCAGAATCTACTAGAATCAGAGATATGATGAGAAAATATGGTGCGGGTAATCACTCTCCAGAAGAATATCAACAGCTAATGAATAGACTTAATACTGGAATGATTAATGAAACCCCTAAATGATATAATAACTATGAAGTAATCTGATGAGACTGAGCTACTACACCATCTAACCACTCACACAATGAACGGGATATACTAAATACACTTATAGAACATGCAAATTTTAAGGTAGTAGATCCTAGTAATTCAAATCGAAATGATAATATAAAAGAAGCTCTGATTCAACACCCTAATAATATTTATATATTCTGAATGTCATCCTATGCTTATGGAGACAAGGATCTTTATAATTCATGGGATAATAATTCAGTAAAAGAATTATCTAAATCAAAAAATTTCTTACTTTTTGTAGCATGATCAAATATATGAACTAAAAATGGAATATTAAAGAATAAAATATATCATGAAAGTGTGAATTGAGATGAGCATTGAGTTTATGGAGCTCCTTCAAGGGCTAATTGAAAAAATGATAGCAGTGTAGATAGACATCTATTGGTAACCATATGAACGGATGCTGACTGAGATATAGATCAGACTAATGAAAAATCTGAAAGCAGCAAATATCCGGTATGATTTCACAATAAAGTACTATTTTCTGGACGTGCTTTTCCATATAGATCATGATCAAACAACAAAGTAACAGGAGAACCTTGAAAGTATGCCACATCCTTCACGAACTATACGAATGTTGCTATAATAGATTTATGTTTTCAAATGTTTGCCGAAGTTGAAAACGTGGATAAATTACTAGAAATGGCTAGATCCACCGCTCTCACTGATTATATCAGATTTAATTGAGAAGATCAGCCATTACAGTTGATGAATCCTGCAGGTTTCTTTGTGGAATACCTCATGCCCACAGTTCTGCCCACAAGCATTAAGACCAGCGAAACCATCGCTTTGGATAAAGGCTACTATTACGGTGTGGCCTACCAAATCCCAGGTGCAGAAGTAAACATCAACGGTGAGTGGATTGCCTTCACTGACGATAACAAGGAGTTCATCCTCGCCCAGAACCCCATGACCCTTGAGTGGAGGTTCAACAGCGACCTGCTCCGTAAATATGGCTACAAGTCTGGCGACACTGTCAATGGCCAGATTCTTGTGATCGATGACCAGTGGAACGGCCTCAATATCTCTAAGGACTTCTCCATTAGCATGGAGGCATCACCCGACGGCATCAATGCCGCCACGTTTGATGCAACAGCCGAAACGTGGTACACCATCGACGGTCACCGTCTCGACACCAAGCCCACCACACCTGGTGTCTATATCCAGAACGGACAGAAGGTCATCGTCAGGTAATCACCAGTAACACGGTGACTGGCGCGGTGTGAAGTATAATAACGCTATCGGAAGGTAGCGTTTCTGGTGATTCAATATGTAACCGGCTCATCCCCTCTTTATGGCCCGATTACCTTGATTATTTGCCTAAGCCATCCTTTAGATCGTTCCCTATCATGGAAGCCAACATGGAATGACACTCTCTATATATAACGTGAAAGTAATATTTCTCGTTGATGCCATTCACTTCAACCACTGAAAGGCGCACATCGTTTATGCCGTGCTGTTTGACATAACGTTGGAACATCTTTTCAAATAGTCTGCTTCGGTATTCTTGTGGCGGCATCGTGTTCTTTGTCGTATTAGGAATGGGATTAAGGAAATCACAATAATAGCAAATGATAACATTCTCATCCTGAAGAAAAAACTCTGCTATTGCATTGGAAAGGGCTGCCAGAACCACATTCTCTGTTACATGCTTTCCTGATAACCTTCGCAAATCAATACCAGCAATGTGAACTTGACCTAATGTTTCAAGGACTCCTGCCGAAAGCACGCCATTGTCTTCAGAAAGGGTAACATGATACACATCACCGTCTGGTGATTTGAATATCCTTACAAAGTTTTCCATGCCCTAAAGCTGAACCACTTCGATGTCCTTATATTCACCAGCATCCCAGCGGTCCTGAATCTTCTGGAGCCTATGAGCCTTCTCTTCGCCTATCTGGCGCATCTTTTTTAGCACCTTGCGCGAAGCATTCTTGATTGTAACATACTCAATTTGCGACATAATTCTATCTTATGCTGTATTTGGCTGCAAAGATACGAAAAATTATTGGTGAAGCGAAAAAAACAGGGAAAAATTTGGAAATTCTCACGGATAATGCTTTTTCTCTTTTCTATTGTCAGAAGTTGGAAATCTGAAATGCTGCGCAGACCACATGCGTTGATGACAGCATCTCTTATCTCAACATCGGGTACCACTCGTCTTTCGTCAATGTCGATGCATCCGTACTTTTCTGGCACAGGCATGTCAACCCAAGCGGTAAGTTCTGTGAGTGTATATCTGCGAATGACGGGTTCCGTCTTACACACATGAATTCTCCCCAAGCCCAAATAGTCATTTCCCCATGAACTGTAGCAGTATTCTCTGGCCGTTTTTGCAAGACCAGCCTTGACAGGGTTCTGGTGGATATAGCGCATCAGTACGACAAAGTAGTCTGTATCGTTGCACGGTTCACTCTTGAATCGGTCTTGCAGTAGATGTCCGATACGTCCATACTTTTTATTGTAATAACGCACGTATATATCCGCGATGTACTTTACACACTGGCCTATTGTCCAATTCTTCTCATGGATTAGTATATGCACATGGTTTGGCATGATGCAATATGCATAGATGTGGCAGGGGCAGATTTTTGTTTGCAAATTTTCCGTCGTCACTTCTCCGAGCGAGGCAAGAGTCTTGATAACCTTCATGTAGTCCTCCATATCCTCAAAGATATCCTGACGGTTGATACCGCGTATCATGACGTGGTAG